>Ga0214917_10001780_pt1 | contig 27344 bp, 25 predicted proteins | sample LL_1208_BB_MetaG_FD_177983 | JGI IMG/M metagenome (GOLD analysis project Ga0214917, IMG submission 177983) | Freshwater microbial communities from Lake Lanier, Atlanta, Georgia, United States - LL_1208_BB | ecosystem: Environmental > Aquatic > Freshwater > Lake | place: USA: Georgia | collected... | reverse complement strand
CTCCTGTAAATGGGGATTGTTGATTAAATTCTACTCTCATATTTTTACTAAAATTTTTTTATAATTTGGCGATATTTAGTGTCAATTTAGCAGAAAATTAAGTTTAGGTCAAGTTTATTTAAAAGAATTATGTTGAAAAATAAATGTTAAAAACTATAATAGCTTGTCTTTAATAGAAACTCGTAATAATTTTAGTTAAAATATATGGTTCAAAATACTAAAAAAATTGGAAAAATATCTCAAATTATTTCTGCTGTAGTTGATGTGGAATTTGAAAATGCTCAAGAGCTTCCAGCAATTTACAACGCTTTAACTTGTATCAATAATGGTAAGGAATTAGTTCTTGAAGTAGCTCTTCACATAGGAGAAAAAACTGTTAGAACAATCGCTATGGATTCTACAGATGGCTTGACTAGAGGGCTTGAAGTAATTGATAGTGGGGCAGCAATTTCTGTTCCTGTTGGGGCCGCTACTCTTGGAAGAATTATGAATGTTGTAGGTCAGCCTATCGATGAAAAAGGTGAAATAAAATCTGAGGTTCTTAGTCCAATTCATGCATCTGCGCCAGAGCTTGTCTCTCAAGCGACTGAAACCGAAATTCTTGTTACTGGTATCAAAGTTATAGATCTTTTAGCTCCTTATGCAAAAGGTGGGAAAATCGGCTTATTTGGAGGCGCTGGTGTTGGAAAGACCGTTCTGATTATGGAGTTGATAAACAACGTTGCGAAGGCTCATAGCGGCTATTCAGTTTTTGCGGGCGTAGGTGAAAGAACTCGTGAAGGAAATGATCTTTATCATGAAATGATTGATTCTGGCGTAATTGATATAAAAAATCTTTCCAATTCTAAAGTAGCGCTTGTTTATGGACAAATGAATGAACCGCCTGGAGCCCGCGCTCGCGTAGCTCTTACTGGTCTAACTCAGGCTGAGTATTTCCGTGATAAAGAAGGTAGAGATGTTTTATTTTTTGTGGATAATATTTTCCGTTTCACTCAAGCGGGTTCAGAAGTTTCTGCGCTATTAGGACGCATACCCTCTGCTGTTGGTTATCAGCCTACTTTAGCTACTGAAATGGGTTCGATGCAAGAAAGAATTACTTCCACTAAAAATGGCTCTATTACTTCTGTGCAGGCGATATATGTTCCGGCCGATGATTTAACAGATCCTGCTCCGGCAACATCTTTCTCGCATCTTGATGCTACAACGGTTTTATCAAGACAAATTGCTGAGATGGGTATTTATCCTGCGGTTGATCCCCTTGATTCGACCTCAAGAATTCTCGATCCAAGAATAGTAGGACAAGAGCATTATCAAGTTGCAAGGGAAGTCCAAAGAATTCTTCAGGCATATAAATCTCTTCAAGATATTATTGCAATTTTAGGTATGGATGAGCTTTCAGAAGAGGATAAGCTTACTGTTGCAAGGGCCCGTAAAATACAGCGCTTTTTATCTCAACCATTCCATGTAGCTGAAGTTTTCACAGGTTCTCCTGGAAAGTTGGTTTCGCTCAAAGATACAATATCTGGATTTAAAGCGATATGTCAAGGTGATTATGACCACCTTCCTGAGGCCGCATTTTATATGGTTGGGTCAATAGATGAGGCTATTGAGAAGGGTCAAAAATTAATCAATGAAGCAAAAAAATAATCATGTTAAGAGTTGAAATAATTTCTCCTACAGGTTATGTTTTTAAAGGAGACTCTACAACGGTTGTTATTCCATCTGTCCTTGGGGAAATAGGTGTAATGGAAGGTCATGAGTCTTTTCTTGTAAATTTAGGACAGGGAAATATCGTTATTCTTGATGATAAAAATCAAATTGCTAAAGAATTTGCCGTTGGAAATGGTGTTGCTCAAATAAGTGATGGAAAAAATTTGTCAATTCTAGTTGATGAATAGCTCTAAACCATCATTATATTATTGTTGTATGACCTAAATTACCACCATCTTGTTGACGAGCTGAAGTATTGCTTGGATTTTTAGAAGGCGCTTTGTGTTCTTCATTTTCTCCTTCGCTTTCTATTCCCGAATCACTCTCATTTCCTGGTGGCGCTTCTGGTGCTGCTTGATTAGTAAATGAGGGAGCCAATGCAAGATTAAGCTCTTTATCATTGAGAGAAGCCGCAATAGCTCGTTTAACTTCCTCAATAAGTTTATCATTAATTTTAAGATAATCATATTTAGCGCCATTTTGAGTCTGTTGACTATCCGAAATTGCATAAAATAATTTATCAATAATTTCAGTTCCAAGACTTTGTTCTAAAATTTTTATCTCCGCTTCTGCTTCATCTGAACTTTGTGAAGATAAATCGAGATATCTAAGAATCTCAGACTTTTTCTCATCAAATTTAGTTGCTTTTGTAGTCGTTGCCACCGAAGTTACTTCTGAAGCATCGGCAAATGCCTGTGATGCTTTTTGTTTTTGTTCATTAATTTCTTTTGTGGTTTCTAATAAAAATTGAGCAAAATTAAAAGCTTTTTGCATTTGTTCAAGTCCGATATCGAATAAATTAGGGCCAAGTACAATTGCTAAATTTTTAAAAGTCATTTTATTCTCTTCATTGAATCTTTCGGCGTGGACAAATGATTCTGCCACATTTTTAACAACAGGGTATTTATCTAATAATTGAACTATTCTATCTTTCATTTCATGATCAGGGGTATATTGAGTCATGCTATCAAGCATAGTAATAATTTCTTTTTTTAATTCCTGATTTTTTTCAATATATTCTTTAAAAAAAGGCTTTATCAATGCCCCAAGGGCATAACTTTCATTTTCCACTTCTTCTAGCAAATGAGGATTCTCTCCTTTAAGATTTTCTGTTAAAATTTGTTTTTTACAATCATCTAATTTTCTTTGATTAATAGATTTTCTAAAAACCCCCTCATCCCCTCTTTCTTTGCTTACAAATCTATTACAAAGAAATTCTAAAATTTCTTCATGGGAATTTACTTTAGGTTCTGGGTTTATTTTATTTGACGCAATCGGAGTCAATCCAAAGAGTTTTTTTGCCCCAGATTTAGCTGAATCCCAAATTCTTGAAAGTAAAGATTCTTTTTTTGGCATAAAAAATTAATTAGTTTATTTTAAAACCAATAACTAATTATATCATATTTTTTGTCTTTGGTCAACTATTATATTTTATCAGCATCAGGTTTAATATTTTTATTTAAAGCACTTCTAATTATTATATTACAAAGCAATATTGTAAATAATATATTAAAAATTATTATTATCAAAGTAATCAGAGCCGTTGTCATATTAAAGCTTTTAAGCATTATAGCTATAAATAAAAGAGGCATTCCATAAAATCCATATATTTTTATGATTTGCGGCATAAGAAACATGTCTTTGGCCCTCAAAAGGGCAAGGGAAGATAATAATGTTATAAACCCAAAAAGTAATAGCAAAAGAGATTGAGCAATTATCATAGATTTATTAACAATATAATAATAATAAATTCAAATAAAAGGAAGCCAATCAAAATTTCAAAAATCAATTTAATTTCTTCTGAGAAATTTATAAAAAAAAGAGCAAGAAGAATATTAAGAACAAAATAAAGAATTAGTATTTTAGAATATTTGTCGGCAGTTATTAAAAGTTTTACTAATAGCATAGATAGCGAAATTATTATAATTGCGCCAGTAAATAAATAGCTGTCAATTGAAGTAAATAAAGCGGCTGTAAGTGCTAAAGTCAAAAATGATATAAGTGAAATATATAAATATAAGTTATTTTGTTTTTTGTATAATTTTCGCAAAGTTGAATATTTTTAAATTTATTTTTTTAAAAAATTCTATAAGTGATTAAAATCAAATCAAGAATTTAATTATAGAATGTTATATAGAATCCCATTTTAAATGTTCAATAACATAATCAAATTCAAGCTTCATATTTTTGGATAAAATCTCTAAAAATCCTCAGCCTCATAGGTTATACGACTTTATTTTTTAAAGATTTTATCTAAAAATATTTTGTTATAATTTGATTTAAAGATGGATTTAGTAAAAGTTATAAAATTTAAGAAATATAGGGATTCCTTATGCCAAATTTACGTAATATAGAAATTTCGATATTTTCCATTTTTTTAGCATCTTTGTTGTTTACATGGTCATATCCAATTAGGTGAAGAATTGAATGAAGTATAAGGTGATAAAGATGATTTTTAAAACTTTTATCACTTTTTATTACATCTTTTCTAACAGTTTCTAGACTTATTACTATGTCTCCAAGGAAAATATTTTCTTGTTTTTTTAGTAAATTTTTAAGGCCAATAATTTTAATTTCTTCACAATTTATCATTGGAAAAGACAAGATATCCGTGGCTTTATTTTTGTTGCGAAATTTATAGTTAATATCTTTTATTTGTCTATCATTTACAAGAGTTATATCAATATTTAGCAATTTACATTTGGGGCTTTTTAAAACCTCATTTATTTCGGTTTCAATAATAAGTTTATTAACAATTTCTTTAATCAAATTTTCGATCTTATTAATCCTCTTCCAGTCATTGTTTCTTATGGTAATATCAATGTTAATTTTTTTTTGATTCTTGATTAGCATTGCAAATTAAATATTTTTATTTTTTTTAAGCCAGTCTATTAATTTATTGAAGGCAAGAGCGCGATGACTAATTTTTTCTTTTTCATATGCATCTATTTGGCCAAAACTTAATGACATTCCATTTTTTATAAAAATTGGATCATAGCCAAATCCCTTATTGCCTCTAGCGCCACAAATTCTCCCGTCAACTCTACCTTCGAATGAAATATAACTATTCGAAGCGGGATTATATAAACAAAGATTGCATATAAAATAAGCTTCCACTAAATCATTTTCTGGGTCAAGATTGTAATTTTTAAGAAGAGTTAATATTTTATCAAATGCGAAATTAAAGTTTTTATTGCCATTATCATCAACTGCAAATCTAGCAGAATGGACTCCTGGGGCACCATCTAGAGCCTTAATGCAAAGCCCGGAATCATCTGATAAAGAAGTCTTGGAGGATAAATGACCATAGTATTTTGCTTTGATTAGAGCGTTTCCAGCGAATGTATCCGAGGTTTCTTCGGGCTCTGTTATTTGTAAACCAAGAGAAGAAGGTGCTATGCTTTTAATAGAATGCTGATCAAGTAATTGTGAGATCTCGCTTATTTTTCCTGAATTGTTAGATGCAATTAATATTTCTGACAAATTTTTAATCATCGCAGATTATAAATTAAATTTTCAAGTTTTGACTTTTTCTTATGATTATCCAACAATTCAATTATAAAATCAAAGTAAGTATAGAAAGTTATGATTTAATTTATTTACGAAATTGTTTTGGGGTGGTAAAACCATAGCTTTCTTGATAATAAAGCTATGGTTATTAATTATACGGCTTCTACAGCAGTAGCTTCTTGTTTCGCAGCAGCTTCTGCCTCTTGTTGAGCTTTAAGTTTTTCTAAGGCTTTCTTTTTTAATCCTTCACCTTTATTCTTAATTTTGAATCTTGGTTGATGTTTTTCAGCGCCTTTGCAGCCAAGTTGGCGAAGAAATTTTGCAACTTTTTCAGTTGGTTTAGCGCCAACAGAAAGCCAATATTCAACGCGATCTTTGTTTATAACAACTTTTTTCTCATCGCTATCTAGTGCCAATGGATTGAATGTTCCAAGCTTTTCAAGGAAGTTAGAGTCTCTAGCAGATGTGCTTCTTGTAGCAACTATTCTGTAGAAAGGAACTTTTTTTCTGCCACCGCGAGCAAGACGAATTTTAATCATAATTAATAAAAATTAATATCTAAATATAAATAAAGGGCTAAAATTATAATATAAAAAAACTAAATTGCAAGTAATTTAATTTTTTACAAAATTTGTTGTTTATAATTGTTTGTTGAGGTTGCTACATTTTACAAGAGATCTTGAAGCTCTTGAAATTGCATTTGTTAAGTAAAAATCAAAATCTGCGGCATTTATATTCGTTTTTTCAAATTGATGACCGTCAAATTTCTTTAAGTCATTAACAGATATCCAATTAGCTTTATTTATTTTATCAAAATCTAGCAAGAAATCTCGAAATCCTTTTATAGAGTCTCTTAAATCGTTTAAATTTCCAAAACCAATATTTATTCTACAATGAGAAGCGATCTCACTAATAATTATTGCATCATTTTTGCTATTATTTGGAGAGGATATTGCTCTATAGCTTGATTGAGGGCGGCCTTCGCAATTAATATATAGCGCTTCCTTTTCGCTATAGGCAGCTCCCGGAAGTATTATATCCGCTATTTCCGCACCCTTGTCTCCATGAGATCCAATATAAATAATGAAAGAATTTTTTATATCATCAAAATTTATTCCATCATCAACCCCAAGAAGAAATGTAAGCTTTATCTCGGAATTCTTTATTTTTTCTATTAATGAATTTATGCCATACTCGTATGTAAATCCAAGCTCAAGACCATTAATTAATCCAGAGTTTTTAGGAAGAAAGTTAAACCCATTCCATGATTCTTGAATCATATTATATTTCTCAGCTATTTTTTTAGCAAGATTACAGACGTAGATTCCAGAATCACCTTTGATGGCGTCGCTTCCAATAATAAGCATTGGTTTTTTGGAGTTGGCAAGAATTTTCGAAAATTCTAATTCTCCATTTAGTAATTTTTCAAGTACAGAAATCTCGTTACCAAGTTTAGTATAATTATAAGTTAAATCACTTTCACAGCCAATTGCGGCAATATTAAATTTAGAAGAGTTTTTGTCAATTGAGCGTTTTCTTATTCTTGCATTTAAAACAGGAGCATCTTTACGAGGATTTACTCCAATTAGAAGACAAGCATCCGCATTGTCAATTCCAGAAATTGTTGTATTAAAGAGATAGGATGAGCGATCGCTATGATTTATTTTCTCATCAGATAATCTGCATTCAAAATTTCTTGACCCCAACTTTTCAAGAAATTTTTTCATAGAGAAAATATCTTCACAGCTAGATAGCGATCCACTAAAAGCCGATATTTCATTGCCTTTTAGATTTGCTATTTTTGAAGCGATAATTTCATAGGCATCATGAAAATTTCCTTTTTCTAATTTCTTATTTTTTCTGATATAAACATTATCAAGTCTTTGATTCTTGAGTCCTTCGTAGCAAAAGCGTGCTTTATCAGAAATCCATTCCTCGTTAATTTCTTCATTAACTCTTGGTATTATTCTCATAATTTCTGTTCCTCGAGAATCTATACGAACATTACTTCCAACAGCATCCATAATGTCTATTGATTCAGTTTTTCTAAGTTCCCAACTTCTAGATGTAAAGGCGTATGGCTTTGAGGTAAGGGCACCAACGGGACATAAATCTATAATATTTCCCGATAACTCAGAGGTAAGAGATTTTTCAACATAAGGAGTTATTTCCATTTTTTCACCACGACCAACAGCTCCAAGCTCGCTGACGCCAGCTACATCGGTAATAAAACGAACACATCTAGTGCAATGAATGCATCTGGTCATTGTTGTTTTAATAAAAGGACCCATATCCTTATCTTTGACGGCTCTTTTTGACTCGCAATAATGACTTTCGCCGCGCCCATACTGAAATGCCTGATCTTGAAGATCGCACTCTCCGCCTTGATCGCATATAGGGCAATCAAGTGGGTGATTTGCAAGAAGAAATTCCATGACGCCCTCTCTGGCATTTTTTACCATGGGGCTATCGGTAAAAACCTTCATCCCATTAGTAACCGGCATTGCACATGAGGCAACAGGTTTTGGCGGGCCGCCAACAACTTCAACAAGGCACATTCTACAATTTCCAGCAATCTCAAGTCTTTCGTGATAACAAAATCTTGGAATTTCTACATTAGCATGTTCACAGGCTTGAATTATAGTAATTCCCTCTGGAACATCATACTCTTTGTTGTTGATAGTAACTATTGGCATGTTTATTGCGCTAAAACTTGTTTGTTAAAATGGAATTTCGTCGTCAATTTCTTCTGCAGAAATATTACTTGATTTTCTTGAGTCATCCATTCTTGCATTTCCAGTGACTTCAGATGAAGAGCCTCTACCATCGAGTATTTGTAGGATGGAATTATAATTTTGCAAAACAATTTCAGTAGTATATTTCTCAACACCACTATTATCTGACCATTTTCTGGTTTGAAGCTGTCCTTCTAGGTATAGTTTTGAACCTTTTTTCACATAGTTTTTTATGATACCAACTAGGCCTTGTGAAAATACAACAACTCTATGCCATTCTGTTTTTTCTTTTCTTTCTCCAGAGTTTTTGTCTTTCCAATTTTCAGATGTAGCAACAGAAAAAGTTGCAATTTCTCTTCCATCTTGAGTTGATCTAATTTCTGGGTCTTGACCGACATTACCAACGAGGATAACTTTATTTATTGTCATATTAATTTAAATTTTAGGTTTTAGTTTTTTTAATTTAAGTAACTTTACTTGAAATCAAAAATTAAGGTTCTAATATTGTTTTTATAGGTGTTTTTAAGGATTAAAATTTAAAAAATAAAAATTCTAAAATCAAAACAATTTAGCTTCTTAGAAACTATACAAGATATTTAACAAATAAACAAGTAAAATTTTTAGTGTCATTTAACGTACCAGAATTCACAGTTTCTGAATTTAGCAAAACCTTGAAAAATATAGTTGAGGATTCATTTGGGTATGTTAGAATCAGGGGCGAAATTACCGGGTTAAAAAGGGCTGCCACAGGACATGTATATTTTTCATTAAAAGACGAAAATAATGATGCAATTTTATCGGCCGTTTGTTTTAAAAATACTGTTTCAAATTTTCAAGTTGAAATTGCTGATGGGCTTCAGGTTGTTGCATCTGGAAAGATCACTACTTATTCTGGAAGATCAAATTACCAAATAGTTGTAGAAAAAATAGAAGTTGCAGGTTTTGGTGCGATAATGCAAATGCTTGAAAAAAGAAGACAAAAGCTTGCTGCAGAAGGATTATTTGACAATGTTCACAAGAAGAAAATTCCATATTTTCCTCGAAAAATCGGAGTTATAACTTCACCAACCGGAGCTGTTATTCAAGATATAATTCATAGAATAAATGATCGCTTCCCAACAAATTTATTGATTTACCCAAGCTTAGTTCAAGGTAGGGATTCAAAAAACAATATAATTGAGGGTATAAAATTTTTCAATAAAATGAAAGAAAAAGTTGATATATTGATAATCGCAAGAGGAGGGGGGTCTTTTGAGGATTTATTACCTTTTAGCGATGAAGATCTTGTTAGGGCTGCATATGCTTCAGATATTGCGATTATCTCAGCCATTGGTCATGAAACAGATTTTTGTCTTCTTGATTATGTAGCTGATTTAAGAGCTCCAACTCCATCAGCAGCGGCAGAGCTTGCCACGCCAGTCTTAAATGATTTAAAATCTGCCGTTGAGAATGCTAAAAAGAAATTATTGTTTTTTAGAAATAAATTTTTTGAAGAGCGTTTTAAAAGAATTAATTCACTATCAAAATATATTATTAAGCCTTCCGATTATATTATTCAAATCAATAGGCGTCTTGTAGCTATTGAAGAAAAATTTAAAGTTATGTCAAAAAATATTATAATTGATAAAATGAATCGATTAAATATTATTTCTTCAATTAAAAAAAACCTAATTCAAAAAATAGATATCCAATTAACAAAGATCGAACAGTTTAATTGCAAGATAAAAACCAGAGTTAGTTATTTTTTTAAAATTAACTCAAGCAAGATTATGGGTTTAGAAAAACTATTGATATCTAAAAACTATGAAGAGATACTCAAGCGAGGATTTTGTTTTGTTAAAAATAAAAATAACCAAACAATTACTAGTATAAAAAGCGTAAATAAAAATCAGGAAATATCTATATTTATGCATGATGGAATAGTTTCATCAATAGTTACGGATATTGAGGGATAAAAATAAAATTTAGGAATTGTTATAATGAAAACGCCGAGTTTCTGGATGAAGAAAAATATAATTTCCATTTTAATGTTGCCGCTAAGTTTTTTATATAGTCTTGGCTTCTCATTTTTAAAGTATTACAGATGTTCTCATAAGGTGTCTAAAAAAGTTATTTGTGTTGGAAATATTATTGCCGGTGGCTCTGGAAAAACCCCATTATGCTTATTGATAGCGGATATTTTAAGAAAAAATAGCATCAATTTTGTTTTTTTAAGCAGAGGCTATAAAGGTGAGAATAAATTTATAAAAATCGTTGATCTTGATAAAGATAGACCTTCTGAGGTGGGAGATGAACCAATTTTGTTGGCAATGAAAGAAAAAACATATATATGTAAGAATCGACTTTTTGCTGCTAGAAAAATCTCTAATGACCCTTTCATTGACTGTATAGTCCTTGATGATGGCATGCAAAATAATTCTTTAAAAAAAGATTTAACTATTGTTGTAATAGATTCTAAAATTAAATTTGGTAATAAGATGCCGATACCATCTGGTCCTTTAAGGCAATCAATCAAGAGCGGTCTTTCTCAGGCTAGTATTATTGTAGTTATAGGAGAGATTGATGAAGAATTAAAAAAAATTTTTGACAAAAATAATATCTTAAAAAGTAAAATTTTTACAGTAAATGTCCATGCTAAAAATATTGAAAAATATCACAAAAAGAATGTTATTGCTTTTTGTGGCTTGGCCTATCCTGAGAAATTTTTCAATCTTCTTAGGGAAAATAATATTAATCTTATAAAAACATTTTCTTTTCAAGATCATCATTCATACAATGATAAAGAGCTGCAATATCTTTGTGATTTATCTTTTAAAAATGGCGCAACCCTTCTAACTACAAAAAAGGATTGGGTAAAATTTCCTCTAAACTTTAAAGAAAAAATAAATTTTTTAGATATTAGTTTATTTCCCAAAAATCAAAGTTTGTTTGAACAAGAAATAGTTAAAATATTTAAAAATAATTGATGATTTAAATGATAAGGATTTATTTAAAAAAAATACGATACTTACTTGAGGCTCTAGTAACCATTTTAGGAATTTATTTTTTTAAATTTATTGGCCCTAAATTCGGTCCCTATATTTCTGGATTTATATCTTTGAGAGTTGGATCTTTGCACTCAACAAATAAGCTTGCCATTGACAATTTATCAAGAGCCATGCCCGAGCTTTCTTTAAAAAAGAAAAAAAACATAATAAAAAAAATGTGGATAAATCTAGGGCGCATTATTGGCGAGTTTATTCATATTTCATCTAAAGAAACCGATTTTGTGGTGAAAAAATATGTTATAGTTGATAAAAAAAATATAGATAATATTGATTTTATCAAAAATTTGGCATTAAAAAATAATGTAGGAGGAATAATATTCTCAGCCCATATTGGCAATTGGGAAATTGGCCCCAGAACCTTAGAGTATTATGGTCTCAAAGTTAGAACTTTATATCGACCACTAAATAATCCCTATATCGAAAAAATTACTGCGGGCATGAGAAGATCTCGCCTTATTGAAAAGAGCTCTAAGGGAAATCGTCAGATAATCGAAGCGCTCAAAAATAAAGAATTTGTTATCATTTTAGCTGATCAAAAAATAAGTGAAGGCGAGCCAATAAAATTTTTTCACGAAGACGCGATAACAACAACCTCTCTGGCAAGGATTGCCTTGAGGTACAACGCATCTCTAATCCCAGCAAGATGCGTCAGGATTGATAATAAATTTAAGTTTAGAATTTTGATTGAGCGTCCTATGGAATTTAGTAAAACTAATGATTTGAATGTTGATATAAGAGATCTTACAAGAAAGATTAATATTAAAATAGAAGAGTGGATTCGTGAATATCCAGAGCAATGGTTTTGGGTTCATAATCGCTGGAAAAAATAAAGAATTACAGAAATATTTAATTCTTGAAATATTAAATAATGGATCTAAATTAATAAATTAATATAATTAAATAAATTGAGTCATGGTTAAAAATGAATTTGGTTTCTTAAAAAAATTAGCAAAAGTGATTTGTGCTTTTTTTGTTGTGTTTTCAATGAACTCATGCGCTATGCTTTTCAATAAAAAAGAGCTTGATATTCAGATAGATAGCTATCCGTCGGGAGCTGATGTAATTATCAATGGAAGATCTTATGGAAGAACCCCAACAATTTTAAGGCTCGAGCCTAAGCCTTATGAAGTTAATCTTATTAAAGAAGGTCATGGAAGTGCTAAGCTTAACCTAAAAACTATGGCAAAAGTTAGAGAGGGTGATGATGGAAGAAGATGTCTTGCTGATGCTGTTAGCGTTATATTTTTCTTTGATATTTTTACTTCATATTGCGCTGATTTTGAAAGCAATTTTTATAATGTTAATATTCCCGCATCTAATTCTTTTATGAGGGGGCCAAATAGCTTCGCTCCTGGCAACCAATATCAACAGCAGCAAAATAATCAATATCAACAAAATTATTATAATAATTATCAAAACTCGTACCCTCAATATCAAAAGGGACAAAATAATGGTTATTAATATTGGTTTTTGATTAATTTTCCATCTCTTATTTCTATTTGTCTGTCAAATTTCTTCGCCAATTCAAGGTTGTGAGTAACAAATAGACAAGAAGTTTCAAATTCTTTCGCTAGAGATTTTATTAAATCAAATATTTTAAAAGAATTTGTTGAATCAAGATTTCCGGTAGGTTCGTCCGCAAGTATCAGCGAAGGCTTTCCAACTATTGCCCTTGCTATTGCTACTCTTTGTTGCTGACCTCCTGATAATTCCGAGGGTTTATGGTTTATTCTATTTTCAAGCCCAACAACCTGTAATATTTTTCTGGCCTCTTCAATTGCATGACTTTTCTTTTCTCCTCTTACAAGAAGGGGCATTGCAACATTTTCTAAAGCTGAGAACTCCATTAATAAGTGATGAAATTGATATATAAAACCGATATTATCTCTTCTAATATTTGTTCTTGAGTCATCATTAGCTTTGCTTGCATCAATATTGTTTATAAATATAGATCCCGAGTTTGCAGAATCAAGAAGCCCAGTGATTTGAAGAAGAGTCGTTTTCCCAGAGCCAGATGGACCAACCAAAGAAACAATTTCTCCTGAATATATTTTTAGACTAACATCATCAAGAGCTATAACCTCTTGAGGATGTTGTCCAAATTTCTTTACAATATTATTTAGCTGCAAAATCTCTCTAGTCATTATTTTCTGTGTTTCTTTGGCTGTTCATCGTCTTCATAATCTTCGTCATCTTCACTCTCCTCATCTTCATCCTCACTCTCTTCATCTTCTTCTTCATCCTTTTCCTCGAAATCAAAATCATCGTCCTTAGGTCTTATTTCCTTGGCTTCAGAGCTTACCTTGTCTTTTGATAGACTTACAATTTTACTTTTAGCATCCTCAAATTCAACAGAATAGATGTAGCTATATTCGGTGGTAAGTCTTGCTATAGCTGTTTCGTATATTATTCTTTCGCTATATGATCTATCGCCATCCTCAATGTCTCTGGTTAGGTCTCGCAAAACCTCAGCAAGGGCCATAATATCTCCAGAGTTTATCTTTGACTCATATTCCTGAGCGCGCCTACTCCACATTCCCTTCATTTTTTTATTTCCACTTCTAAGGATCGACAAAACTTCTTCCATTTGAGTTTTTGATACCAAAGGTCTTAGACCAATTTTATTAGAATTTTTTACAGGAACTTTGATTGTTAGCTTTTCCTTTTCAAAATACATTAAGTAACAACTGAAATCTTGTCCGGCAATTACAGCAGTCTCAATATCAATAATTTTTCCTATTCCATGAGATGGATAAACTGCATATTCACCAATTTTAAATAAATTTTTATTTTCGTTAATTTTGGTAGTTATGTCTATGATATTTTTTTTGACATTCCTATTATCAGTTAAATCCTTTTCAACTCTAGGCGATTTTTCTGTTTTAACAAAATCATTATTTTTTCTCTTTTCATTAGATTTAATCGGCTTTTTCGCATTTCTTTCTGAAATTCTAGAGGAATTTGTCTTAGAAATGCTCTTTTTTTCCTTTACTACTTTTTTTGATTTTAAATCAAATTTTCTCACTAATTTTAATCTCGGAGATTGAGAGTTTTTTTGAGTTTTTTTAGCAATTTTAGGAGTTTTTTTAGCAATTTTAACTATTTTCTTTGATTTCTTGGTGTTTTTTGCTAATTTATTAATCTTAACAATCTTTTTACTTTTAGTCTTATTAACTATTTTTGGCTTTTTGGGGCTCTTTTTAATGTTTTTGACATTTTTCTTGGTATTTTTTATGGTTTTATTGTTATTTTTGTTAGTTTTAGCAATTTTTACTTTTTTAACATTTTTAACATTTTTCTTACTATTCTTTACAATTTTAGCAGTTTTTTTGTTTTTTTTCATAAAATTTACTTTTTTTTTAAATGTCAAAACTTTTTTAGAATTTAACTTATTTTGTCAAAAATAATAAATTGCTAAAAAAATTGTGAGCTTAGCATTATATCACATTTTTTAACCTCATGCAAGAACTTTTTTAATTTTTTTTATTTTTAGAATTGCATTTTAAAGAAATTATCGTAAAAATTGTTGGCAAGATATTAAAATCATGTCTTAAGGAAGCCATGAAAACATATGATCTTTTTAATTAAAAATATCAGAAATTTTGAAGAAAAACAATAAAAAAATAAATATTTTAGATTTAATAAATAAAAAGCTATTGAAAAAAATAGTAATACCATTTGTTGAAAAGTCTATAGAACATAAGGTATTCCGCCCTGTGGCGATTTCTATTGTTATAAGCTTTATTTTGTTTAACTCGATTTTAATTACAAGATCCCATCTAGAAGATTACAAAGAAAAGAAAGAGATTAGAGACAGTCAATCAAAAATTCAAATATATCTTACTGAGAACGGAAAGGTTATAGATTTTGATCAAATGCAAATAATAGAAAAGAAAGTTAAGGCTAACGCTGGACCACAGAAATTTCTTGCGGATATTGGTGTTGCTCAAAAACAGGTCAATCTTATCACTGACGCCCTTCAAAAAAAATACGCCTTATCGTTAGTAAAAGCTGGAAACAGCATGATTGCAAAGTATAAAGTTAAAATTTATGAAGAGAAAAAACTTGATGCGATTAACAATCAAAATAGAGAAGTTGTTCTTAACGAATTTAGGCTGATAATTTCTCCAGAGCTTGAATATGTTGTTACGCGTGTTAATGACGGTGAATATAAGGCTGAAGAGATAAGGCAGATAGTTGTTAAAAAAATAGTAAAATATTCCGGTGTTATCAAAAATGGTTTGTTCCTTGATGCTACAGATGCTGGGGCTTCTCCAAATACTGTTATGAATATGATAAATATATATTCATATGATGTCGATTTTGCCAGAGATATCAAGGAAGGAGACAAGTTCGAGATATTGTCGGAAAGTTATTTTACTGAAAATGGTCGAAAAGTTAGAGATGCGGGCCTTCTTTTTGCATCTCTTGATCTAAGGGGCAAGGATTTTGCGGTATATAAACATCAGAACAAATCTGGTTTTGAATATTTCGACGCTAAAGGCGTTAGTATAAAAAAATCATTACTAAAAACACCAGTTAATGGCGCAAGAATCTCTTCTGGTTTTGGCTTTAGGAAGCATCCTATTCTCGGATATTCTAAGCTTCACAAGGGGGTAGATTTTGCTGCGCCCACAGGCACACCAATTTTTGCTGCTGGCAATGGAACTATAAGTTTTATGGGCGTTCATGGTGGTTATGGAAATTTTGTTAGGGTAAAACATAACAGCGAATACGAGACTCAGTATGGCCATGCAAGTAAATTTAATAGAAAATATAGAGTTGGTTCAAAAGTTAAGCAGGGGGATGTTATTGCTTATGTTGGCTCAACTGGGCGTTCCACGGGTCCTCATCTTCATTTCGAAATTGTTTACAAGGGCAAGGCCATCAATCCAGCTAGTGTTAAAAATTTGTCTCCAAACAGACTTGTTGGTTCAGAGCTTTCTCATTTTATGATCACAAAGAATCAGATAGATGCTTATCGTAAAAAAACGCCGCCACTAAAAAATAGGTTATAATTTATGAAAGCTGCTGTTTCCAATCGCAAAGCTTACTACAACTACACAATCGAAGAAGAGTTAGAAGCTGGACTTGTTTTGCTTGGAAGCGAAGTCAAGGCTATTAGAGAGTCAAGAGTAAATATAAATGATTCTTATATTGTCGAAGAAAATGGTCAGTTAGTTGTAGTAAATTTGGCAATTGGTTTTTCTAAAACAGTAAATAAAAATTTTTGTCATGAAGAAAGGCGAAAAAGGTTAATTTTACTTCATCAAAAAGAAATTAAAAAACTTATTGGTAAAATTAATATCAAGGGTTATTCGCTAATTCCTCTCAAAATTTTTTTCAACAAACGCAATATTGCAAAGATGATCATTGGTCTTGCTAAAGGTAAAAAACTCTACGATAAAAGAGAGGCAATAAAAAAGCGCGATGAAATTCGAGCCGCCGCAAGATCTTCTGAATAAGATTTCTTGTTCAAAATAAAATATAATGTTATGGCTGCAATAGTTGGTAATAAAAAATATTACAATCTTTCATCATTAAACTTCCTAATATCTGAATTTTCAATATTATCAAATGTTGCGGATTTTTTCGAAAAGAATTTGGTAAATTTAATTGGAAAAAATAGAGTATTTAATCTTTTGTTGCATGCTCCCGTTCGTTCAGAAAAAATTTTATTTTCCCCAAAATTATTTGAAGTTCCAAATAATTCTTTAATTGTGATTAAGCTAAAAATCGAAGGCCATATAAAGCCACAAAATAAACGTCAACCCTACAAAATTTTGGGAATTACGTCATGCGACAATGTAAGTTTGGTATTTTTTAAAATTTATCCACAGCAAATTGAAAAATTGGCAATAGGACGAGAAGTGGCAATATTGGGGAATTTGCAAAAAAATAATGGAGAGTATCAAATTATTCATCCTCAAGAAATTGTTGATATAAAAAATATTGATATTTTACCCAAAGAAAATCTCGTTTATTCATTGAGTGGAGTCCTTACGCAAAAGTTTCTTCGTAGTAAAATTATCGAAATTTTACAATTTCTAGAGAGTCGATATGATGAAACAAAAGCTCAAAATAATGATTGGATTGATAAAAATTTACTTAAACAACAGGGTTGGCCCTTATTTTTACCTGCACTAAAAGCGCTTCATAATTATGAATTTAGCTATAGTAATGACGAGCAAAAAAGTGCTTTAAAAAGACTTAAATATGACGAGTTTTTAGCGTGGCAAATAGCAATGTTGCTGGTTCGAAAACAAGAAAAAAAAAGTAAGATTGCGCCGCAAATAAAAAGTAATATTGCAGATAATTTTTTAACAAATTTGCCATTTGAGGCAACCAATTGTCAAATTAAGGCCTGTTATGAGGTGAAAATGGATATCACTAGTAATAAGACAATGTTGCGTCTATTGCAAGGTGATGTTGGCAGCGGCAAGACAATAATAGCAATTTATGCAACTTTACTTGCTTTTGCATGTGGCAAACAATCATGTGTTATTGTTCCAATTTCAATTTTGGCAGATCAACATTTTAGTTATTTCAAAAAACTCATTGAAACTTTGTTTTTAAATCTTAAACAAAAAATTCCAGTAATTGAAATGCTTAGCGGTAAAACTAAAGCAAAGCAGCGAAAGAAAATTCTGCAAAATTTAAGTAATGGTGAAATCGACATTTTAATAAGCACTCACGCCGTTTTGCAAGATGATGTAATTTTTAAAAATCTTGGTCTTGCAATAATTGACGAGCAACATCGCTTCGGAGTTATGCAGCGCTTGAAACTTGTTGAGAAGGGCAATAATGTGGATGTTTTACTAATGAGCGCAACACCAATCCCACGAAGCTTAATGATGGCTTTATATGGCGATATGGATGTATCAGTTCTAAATCAAAAACCGAGAAATCGTCTTGAAATTGATACGGTAATTATGTCGCAAAATAAGTCACAAGAAGTCTATGATGGAGTATGGCGGGCTCTTGATCGAGGTGAGAAAATTTATTGGATTTGCCCCTTGATTGAAGATGGCGAAGAAGATTCAGTCGAGAAAAAAGATTCTGAAAATAATTTAATTTCCGCTAAAAACAAATATCAACAGCTATGTACAATTTTTGGTAAAGAAAAAGTGGCGTTAATTCACGGTAAGATGAAGCAGGTCGAGAAGGAAAAAATGATGGAGCAATTTAAAAATTCTACAAAAAATATTTTACATAAAACGAAAATTCATAAAAGCTTAACAAAAACTATGAATGAATCAGATTTGCAAGAATTAGAAATTTCTTCTTGCAATACGCAAATACTGGTTGCAACAACCGTAATTGAAGTTGGAGTTGATGTCCCTGACGCTACGGTAATAATTATTGAAAACGCTGAAAACTTTGGTTTGTCACAACTTCATCAACTTCGAGGGCGTGTAGGTCGTTCTGATAAAAAATCTTATTGTATTTTGTTATATGGAAAGAAATATGGTAAAATAGCTCAAGAGCGATTAAAAATTATGCGCAAAAGTAATGATGGATTTTTTATTGCTGAAGAAGATTTAAGGCTGCGAGGGAGCGGAGAATTGCTTGGGGTTCGGCAAAGTGGAGATCTTGGTTTTCGTGTTGCCAATTTGGAAATCGATCTTGATTTACTTAAAATTGCTGGTAAAAATGCACAATTAATTTTGAATGAAGATTCAGAATTAACTTCGGCAAAAAGTATCAAATATAGAGCATTGCTGAAATTGTTTGACTATGACGAGTGTCTGAAAATAGTGACTTCGGGCTAGTTAAAATATTTTGAATTTGTTAAAGATTCTTTTTTAACTTCAGGCTCGAAAGATTAAATCTATGTTTGTAGCAAATTATTCCTTGCTATAACAAATATTAATTATCATGAAAAATATAACTTTTAAAAAAGCCGAAATTTCTCATTTAAAATCAATCATTGAATTATTGATTGAAGATAATTTAGGAAATACCCGAGAATCCTTGTCGGACAACGTTTTTGATCATTATGTAAAGGCTTTTAAAAAAATAGAAAATGATAAAAATCAATATTTAATGATTGGTAAAATTGATAAAGAAATTGTTGCAACTTGTCATTTAACAATTATGCCAAGCCTTACTTTTCAAGGTCAAAGCAGGTTGCAAATTGAGGGAGTTCGTGTTAAGATATGCTATAGAGGCAATAAAATTGGTGAAAAAATGATTGAGGAGGCTAAAAAATTCGCCTCAACAAATGATTGTAAAATTCTACAATTAACTACTAATAAAAAGCGCAGCGAAGCAAAAAGGTTTTATGAAAAACTAGGTTTCGAAGCTACTCATGAAGGAATGAAATTGAGTTTATAAATCAATGCTAAAAAATAAAATAAAAATATTTTTCAAAAATAATTTTTTTAAAAAACCCAAATCCATTGCCGTTGCAGTTTCTGGGGGAATTGATTCTCTGGCTCTAACTTTTATTCTAGATGAATTCTGTCGTGAAAATAAAATTAAACTTCACGCAATTACAATTGATCATAAAATACGAAAAGCCTCTAGCAATGAAGCTTTAGAGCTTAATAGATTACTTACAGCAAATAAAATAATACATAAAATACTAACAATTAGTGCAAAAAAAATTCCACTAAAAAATATTGAAGCAAATCTTCGTAACGAGCGCTATCAGATGCTGCATGAATATTGCAATAAACAAAAAATTGAACATTTATTTTTAGCTCATCATCAAAATGATGTTGCTGAAAATTTTTTAATTCGCCTTTTTCGTGGAAGTCAATTAGACGGATTATCAAAAATGAAAGAATTAATTCAGTATAAAAATATAAAGTTATGTCGGCCTTTTTTAGAAATTAAAAAAATGGATTTAAAAGGATATTTAAGGAAAAAGAAAATCAAATATTTTGAAGACGAAAGTAATAAAGATGAAAAATTTTTACGTAATAAAATTCGTAAATTTCTTGCAAGTCTAGACGACTCAGAGCTGGTTCAGGAAAGAATTGTAAAATTAAGTGAGGTTATAGATGAAAATCGTAAATTTATAGATGAAATTTTATTACAAAAAGCTCGTGAAATTTTGATTTTTTCTCAAGATGGATCATTTCTTTTGGATATAAAAAAATATCGAGAAACATCTTCTGAAATTGCTCTTAAGATTTTAAGTTTAGTATTAATAGAAATCAGTGGTAACTCATATAAACCAAGGTTAAAAGGTTTAAAAAATTTTGAAGAAGAAGTTTTAAAAATGCAAAAAGGCAAGAAGAAAAATTTTTATGGGTGCATGGCAAAATTACTAAACAAAGAAGAAATGCACCAAATGTATGAAAATAAAGCAGAAAATTTGCCCGAAAAAATATTAAGAATATATCGTCAAGAAGACTCTGTGAAAAGACCTGTGCAGAAATTTGATGAAAACACCAAAATTATTGATGGCAGATTTTTACAAAAAAATAACTCTAAGGATCCCTATAAATTCTATTTTCGTACTATTTTGAAAGAAATATTTGAATAAAGTTATATTTTTATAAAAAATATTTTTAAATCGTATAAAAAATACTTTTGGTTGTTTTCATAATTCTTGACAAGTCATAAAAAATATGCTCTAATTAAAAAGTAAGTGAAATTAATATTAATTAATTCGCTAGAGAAATGTTTGAACTTGATCCTATTTTGCTCGCAAGAATTCAGTTTGCGTTTACAATAAGCTTTCATATTATTTTTCCTGCATTTACAATTGGTCTTGCTAGTTTCCTTTCGGTTTTAGAATGGCGCTATTTAAAAACTAAAAATAAAAATTTTCTTGATCTTTATAAGTTTTGGGTAAAAATATTTGCAGTTACATTCGGGATGGGGGTGGTTTCAGGTGTTGTTATGTCTTATCAATTTGGCACTAATTGGTCAGTTTTTTCAAATCGAAGTGCAAATGTTTTGGGGCCGCTTTTAGGATTTGAAGTCCTTACAGCCTTCTTTCTTGAGGCTTCATTTCTTGGTATTATGCTTTTTGGAATCAACAAAGTCAGTCCTAAAATGCACTTTGCGTCAAGTTGTATTGTTGCAGTTGGAACATTAATTTCGGCATTTTGGATATTATCAGCAAATAGCTGGATGCAAACTCCGCAAGGATTTTATATTGGAGCGGATGGGCGCCTTTACCCATCAAATTGGATTGAAATAATACTCAATCCTTCGTTTCCCTACCGTTTTGCTCATATGGTAACAGCCGCTTATCTTACCACTGCGTTTGTTGTGGGTGGAGTTGGTGCATTTTATTTGTGGAGAAAAAGATATCAAGATCATGCAAGAATAATGCTTACAATGTCAGCTTTTTTTGTAGCAATTATGGCGCCTGTACAAATTTTTTTAGGAGACTTGCATGGGCTAAATACCTTGAAATATCAGCCTGCAAAAGTTGCGGCCATGGAAGGAATCTGGGATAATGAAAAAGGTGCTTCGTTAAAGTTATTTGCTATTCCAAATCAGGATGAAGAAAAAAACGATTATGAAATTGCTATTCCAAAACTTGCAAGCATTATCTTAACACATGATGCTGAGGGTGAAATTAAGGGACTAAAATATTTTGCAAAAGAGGACAGGCCTAGAGTTTTACCGATATTCTTTGCATTCCGTATAATGGTTGGAATTGGGATTTTAATGTTGCTTCTCGGTCTTTTAAGTGTAATACAATATTTTCGTGGTAAATTTTTTCATAGTAAATTTTTGCAATTTTCATGGATGATTATGATGCCTTCGGGATTTGTGTCTCTGCTTTGTGGCTGGTTTGTAACTGAAATTGGCCGCCAGCCTTTTATAGTTTATGGAGTGATTCGTACGACTGAATCAATTTCGCCATCGGTTGTGGCGCCGCAATTATTATGGTCTCTGGTCTCATTTATCGTGATGTATATTTTAGTTTTTGGTGCCGGTAGTTATTATATTTTAAAATTAATTGGCAAGGGAATAACTGGCGAGAAAAACCAAGATCAATATTATCGACATAGTAAAGAGGCCTCAATTTTAAAGGGAGAAGACAATGTTTGATTTTTCGCAATCACTAAATTTGCCGTTAATTTGGGGCTTTATAATTGCTGCAGCAATTTTCTTCTATGTACTTTTGGATGGCTTTGATCTTGGTCTTGGTATAATTTTTCCATTTGCCCCAACTGAAAAATGTCGCAATAAAATGATGAATTCAATTGCGCCATTTTGGGATGGTAATGAAACATGGCTGGTACTTGGTGGGGGCGTTCTTTTTGCGGCTTTTCCACTAGCTTATTCGATTCTGCTGCCTGCTTTTTATATTCCTATAATATTGATGCTTTTGGGTCTTATTATGAGAGGTGTTGCTTTTGAATTTCGCTTTAAAGAAGAGGGAAAAGCGCGCCGTTTGTGGGATTATTTTTTTCATCTAGGTTCAATAATAGCGGCGCTTTGTCAAGGGTTGATATTGGGTGCATTTGTGCAGGGTATTAAAGTTGATGGAGTAAATTATGGTGGTGGGGTTTTTGATTTTTTCACTAATTTTAGTGTTATGACGGCAATTGCAGTTGTGTTTGGATATTGTTTACTTGGTTCTACTTGGTTAATAATGAAAACCGAAGGTGAAACACAAATATTTGCTCGTAAAATTACTTTTATTTCGCTAACTTTTGTAGCAATTTTTATGGCTTTAGTTAGTATTTTTATGCCTATTTTAAATGAAAGAATTAGGACGTTGTGGTTTACTGAGCCAAATATTTATTATTTACTTCCGATTCCTTTGGTTACAGCTGCGCTCTTTTTGATATTGTGGTTTAGGGTAAATAAAAATAATCATGAATATCTCCCTTTTTTAATTAGTGTTGCTCTGTTTTTTTTGGGATATCTTGGAATTGCAATTAGTTTATATCCATGGATCATTCCATTTCAATATGATATTTATCAATGTGCTGCAGCTAATACCAGCCTATCTCTGTTGCTTGTAGCTGTAGTACCAATGTTACCAATAATTCTTGTTTATACCGGCTATTGCTATTATCTTTTTAGGGGCAAGACACAACATGAAAATTTATATTAATCGCGTTAAATTATATTTAAGAAACAATAAAAAAACCAGGCAGTATTTATGGTTTATAGGATTGTGGATATTGGGTTTGTTAAGTGTTATAATTATAACTTTTTTTATAAAATTATTTATAAAAATCATCTAAATCTGGAGTAAATTCAAGTTAATCTACCATATCTTATCTGGATTAAAATCATTATAAAATTTAAAAGCGCTAACAATTATACAAAGCAAATTCTTGAATTATTTCTTGTGCTTGCTATAATAAAATTTTATATTTGTAAATTGTAGTAACATGAAAATTGCCGCCTTCCAAATCGACAGCTATATTCAAAAAATAAACGGAGAAAAAATTGCAGGAGCTTTAGTTTACGGACCTGATGCGAGTGTAGTTGTTAGTAGATTTAATGCTATTGCACAAAAAATTGTTGGTAATTTATCTGACCAGTTTTTGGTTGTAAATATAAGCAAAGAAAGAGCTTCTCAGGATCCGGCTATAATAATTGATGAATTTTTTTCCCTATCAATGTTTGGTGGAAGAAAGCTTATAATTATTAAAGATATTGATAGCTCTATTAATAATGCAATAAAAAAATTTTTAGAAGTAAAAAACGATATAAAAAAGAGTGATAATTTCATTTTGCTACAAGCATCAGATCTTGAAAAATCTAATTATTTAAGAAAAACATTTGAAGAAAATATTTTTTTTGCAGCCCTTCCATGCTACGAAGATGATGATGTAACTACAAGAAAATTAATAACACAGCAGCTTAAAAGAAACTTAATAGAGCAAGATCAGTGGCTTATAGAAAAGCTTTTCAACAGCCTTGGAAAAAATAGACAAATTATTGCTTCAGAAATTCAAAAAATTGCTTTGTACTTTGACTCAAGAAAAATAAGTCCTGAAGAGCTAGATAATGTAATAGGTTCCTTAGCTGAAATAAAAATTGATAACTTTATAAATAACTTTATAGCTAAAAATTATCAGCAAACTTCGCTAAGTTATGATTATCTTAATACTCATGGATATGATGATATAGCACTTGCAAGAATTTTATCTGGATATTTACAAAAGCTTTATTTCGCTAAAATGGCTATAAAGATAAAAAGCAAAACTATTTCAGATATTATCAAAGAGCAAAGACTTTTTTTTAAAGCTGCCGATGATTTTCGTCGCAATATTTCTAAAATAGATATTAGAGATATTTTATTCTGGCTTGAAGAGGTTTATAATCTTGAAATATTATTAAAAACTTCGTTTGGTCAAAAAAATATTTTCCCAAATTTCATACAAAAAATTGCGATAAAATAAATATTTTTTTTATATTAGAAATTAGTAATATTTCGCTAGACCTTTTATTTAAGAGGAATTCGAAACATTTTTGGTTATTAAAAATCAGGTAAAAAAAACTACTTGACAATTAAATTTATAAAGGCTACAATTTACACCCTTATTTTTTTTGCTTTAGAATTAAGATTTGTTGATAAATAACAAATTTTAAAAAAAGTATTTCTTAAAGTAAGTAAGTTGTTTAAAATCGTGAATATAATATTTGTAGAGTTTTTTAAGGTAATAATTAAGGCGATAGTTGTTGTATATGACTATGTCTTTATTTTTTTATCTTAATTTTTAAGTCCAGAAATAAAGAGTTTTATTAGTCAAAATCAAATTCAAATTTGAGAGTTTGATTCTGGCTCAGAACGAACGCTGGCGGTATGCTTAACACATGCAAGTCGAACGGGTATAGCAATATATCAGTGGCAAACGGGTGAGTAATGTAAAGGAATCTCCCTAGCAGTAAGGAATAACCATGAGAAATCATGGCTAATACCATATATTACCCTTCGGGGGAAAGATTTATCGCTGTTAGATGAGCCTTTATCGGATTAGCTAGTTGGTAGGGTAATGGCCTACCAAGGCGATGATCCGTAGCTGGTCTGAGAGGATGATCAGCCACACTGGAACTGAGACACGGTCCAGACTCCTACGGGAGGCAGCAGTGGGGAATATTGGACAATGGGCGCAAGCCTGATCCAGCAATACCGCGTGAATGATGAAGGTCTTCGGATTGTAAAGTTCTTTTAGTGGAGAAGATAATGACGGTATCCACAGAAAAAGCACCGGCTAACTTCGTGCCAGCAGCCGCGGTAATACGAAGGGTGCTAGCGTTGTTCGGAATCATTGGGCGTAAAGCGTATGTAGGCTGTTTAGCAAGTCAGTTGTGAAATCCCCAGGCTTAACTTGGGAATTGCAGCTGAAACTGCTTTGCTAGAATTTGGTGGGGGATGATGGAATTCCTAGTGTAGGGGTGAAATCCGTAGATATTAGGAGGAACACCAGAGGCGAAAGCGATCATCTACGCCAACATTGACGCTGAGATACGAAAGCGTGGGGAGCAAACAGGATTAGATACCCTGGTAGTCCACGCAGTAAACGATGAGTACTAGTTGTCGGGCTCTTAGGGTTCGGCGGCGAAGCTAACGCGTTAAGTACTCCGCCTGGGGACTACGGTCGCAAGACTAAAACTCAAAGAAATTGACGGGGACCCGCACAAGCAGTGGATCATGTGGTTTAATTCGATGCTACGCGAAAAACCTTACCAACCCTTGAATCCCATTGACCGGTTAAGAGATTAACCTTTGGCGCAAGCCACAGTGGAGACAGGTGTTGCATGGCTGTCGTCAGCTCGTGTCGTGAGATGTTAGGTTAAGTCCTTCAACGAGCGCAACCCTCATCCTTATTTGCCATCAGTTAAAGCTGGGAACTATAAGGAAACTGCCGGCGTCAAGCCGGAGGAAGGTGGGGACGATGTCAAGTCATCATGGCCCTTATGGGTTGGGCTACACACATGATACAATGGTGGTTACAGCGGGATGCCAAGCAGCAATGCGGAGCAAATCCTTCAAAAGCCATCTCAGTTCAGATTGAGGGCTGCAACTCGCCCTCATGAAGTTGGAATTGCTAGTAATCGCGGATCAGCACGCCGCGGTGAATACGTTCTCGGGTCTTGTACACACTGCCCGTCAAGCCATGGAAGCTGTTTCTACCCGAATAGGTTGAGCTAACCGCAAGGAGGCAGATCTACACGGTAGGAGGAGTGACTGGGGTTAAGTCGTAACAAGGTAGCAGTAGGGGAACCTGCGGCTGGATTACCTCCTTTAAGGAAAAGAAATTAGTTTAACTAATTTCCATTATATAATTTCAACGACTATCGCCTTTATTATTACCTTTTCTTAAAAGGTTCTACAAATATTATTCACGATAACTTTTCAAAGCAATTTACATATATTCAATCAAAAAGTTCCAGCTTTAAATTCTTTTTTAGAGATAACGTCAACTTAACTTGTAGAAGATTTTTAAAAATTGAAAAGTACGAACTAATGCCATTTCAAATTTTAAATTAAATATATTTAAAATATTTTTTAGATAAGAATCATAAAAATTGTAAGCTTTGTATCCATTCAGCCCAGGGCCTTTTGTAATTCTTGGCAAAAAAGATGAAGGGCATGTTTAATTTCTTGATTGGATTTTTAAAATGGGAAATAATATTAATATTTATCATCTAGCTTATTATTTTTAATAGTTAATCTCAAAAAATTATTTTATAAATTTAAATGCCAAGATTTTTAATTACTAGCGGTATGAATCCTGAATATAAAAATTGGGTTCCAGGAGGTATGGATTTTATGTGGCCAGAATTCTGGCTAGCAGCTGGTAAGCATTATGAAATTTACTCGGCTTTGTTTAAAACATTGCAACAAAATGAAGATGGTAAAATCTTGATAGATTTAGCAAGGGTTAAATTAGTGAATCCTGAATTATTGCAAAGAGTAATCTTTGATGAGAAAAATCTTGGAATCTTGTTGGATCTCTCTAATTCTATTTTAAAAGAACATCCTGTTGAAGGTAACGAAGTGCACGATATAAAAAAATTTCCCTTTTCTATTTTGCGATTGCAGTATATTGCCAAAAGTGATCCACGGGTAAGAGATGTTTTACAAAGAATTGCTGATTCTGATCCTAAAATTAAGATCGAAAAAGATTTTACATTCTATGAGCAAGAACAAATGCGCGGAGTTTCTCTTGAAGAATTTTTAGGGCAAGATGATGTTTTTTATTTACGTTACTGCGAAACTTTTAACGAAAAATTAATGAAAGATCTTAAGTCTTTGCATTCTGTGTTATCAAGTAATACCAAATCCCATCTATAATTCAATATATTAATTGACACTAATAATTTATTAAAATAAATTTCTTTGGCATTTTTATTATTAATTTTTTTAGTTAATTTATGCCAAAAACTATTCTCAATAAAG
>Ga0214917_10001779_pt1 | contig 27347 bp, 23 predicted proteins | sample LL_1208_BB_MetaG_FD_177983 | JGI IMG/M metagenome (GOLD analysis project Ga0214917, IMG submission 177983) | Freshwater microbial communities from Lake Lanier, Atlanta, Georgia, United States - LL_1208_BB | ecosystem: Environmental > Aquatic > Freshwater > Lake | place: USA: Georgia | collected... | reverse complement strand
CCTTCCGATCGGAAGGGCGGATCGACCGGATCGAGACGCACGTCGCGGGGCGGCGTGCGACCCTCACCGGCCGATCGTCAAACACCTCGCCAACCATCCGAGACCGGACGGTTATACAAGGCAAGTCGGGGCGACAGGACTTGAACCTGCGACCTCTTGACCCCCAGTCAAGCGCGCTAGCCAGACTGCGCCACGCCCCGAATCCGCCGCGGGACGACGATGCCTTCTGGCACCGCCGCCCCACGACCTTCACACTATGGCACAACGCGCCGCGGGCTTCAACACGAGTTGCCCGCGGCCGTCACTCGCATGCGCGGGCCGTCACACGCGGGCTGAAACGCCCGCCTTGCCCGCAGCCCGGCCCGCCACACCGACCGACCCCAGGCAGTTCCAAAGCGCGGCGGTCGCCGCGCCCCCGGCATAGCCCAGCACGGCCGTCGCCACCAGCAGGAGCGCCGCCATTCCAGGGTCGAACGGCTCCACCACCACCTCCGACTTCATCGCATGCATCCGCAACACGAAGTCGGCCACCCGTTGCGCCTGCCCCGTCGCCACGAGCCCCAGCCAGACCGCGTGCCAGCCCGTGAGCATCACCGCCGACACGATTCCCAGCCGATTCGGATCCACATGCCCGATTCCCATCACACACCTCCACGAGTCTTGTCCGCAGGACGGCATCCCAGCCCGCTTCGCCGCGCGACGTCTCCCTGCGGTCTCGATGAACCGTACGGCTCCGCCTCCCCCTCCAGCCAGCCGCCCTCGGGAATGCGGCGATTCGCCGGTTCCCCGCCGCCCCTCGCCAATCCATCCCCGGATCGACACACTTGGGCGATGTCGGCCCACGCCGTCGCCAGCCCCGGCCCTCCCCGGAATCGCATCCGATGACTGCGTTCGCCACGCGACTCTCCGCCGCCATCACCGCCCGCCGCACCCCGGCCTGCATCGGCCTCGACCCACGCCGGGAATCGCTTCCGCCGGCGCTCGGCGCCGCCGCGACGCTCGAGCCCAAGGAACTCGCCGGCATCTTCGCCCGCTTCTGCTGCGACGTGATCGACGTGGTCGCGCCGCTGGTGCCGATCGTGAAGCCGCAGCTCGCCTGCTTCGAGGCCCTCGGCCCCCACGGCATGGCCGCGCTCGCGGAGACGATCGAGCACGCGCGGTCGAAGCGGCTCCTGGTGCTCGCCGACGGCAAACGGGGCGACATCGGCTCCACCGCCGAGGCCTACGCCGACGGCTGGCTCTCCGGCCCCTGGGCCGCCGACGCCCTCACCGTGAACCCCTACCTCGGCCTCGACTCGATCGAGCCGTTCGTGAAGACGGCCGAAGCCCGCCAGGCCGGCATCTTCGTGCTCGTGAAGACCTCGAACCCCGGCAGCAAGGATTTCCAGGACCTGCGGTGCGACGGCAGGACGATCTACGAGCACGTGGCCGCGGGCATCGAGCAATTCGCGACGCGAACCGCGGCCGGCGGCCGCTACGGCGCCGTGGGGGCGGTGGTGGGGGCCACGTGGCCCACGCAGCTCGACGAACTGCGGGCCGCCATGCCCCACACGTGGCTGCTCGTGCCGGGCTTCGGTCGCCAGGGCGGCCGGGCCTCCGACGTGCAGACCGCGTTTCACGCCGACGGCCTCGGGGCGCTGATCGTGAGCGCCCGCGACGTGATCTTCGCCCACGCCCGCCCCGAGATGAACGCCGGCCTCGCCGACGGGCAGTGGCAGACGGCCGTGGATCGGGCCTGCCGCGACATGATCGAACGGCTCGCCGCCGACACGCCGGCCGGAAAGCTCCGCTCAGTGGGCGTGTCACGCCGTGACCTGCCGTCTTCACTACCCGTCACGGAGTGACGGGCCTACCCGACGCCTGGATGATCTGCGTGATCAGCGGGAGCAGCTGCTTCTTGCGGCTCACGACGTTCTTCAGCGAATAGAGCCCGCGATCCAGTCGCGGATAGTTCACGTCTTCCCACGCCTCCGACTCCTGCGAGAGCAGCAGCAGCGAGCCGTTGGTCACCACGTCGGTCACGAGCAACGCCGAAAACGCGAGCTTGTTTTTCTTGGCGAACTCCTCGAGCGCCCCGCGGAGATCGTCCTTGCGTTCCCAGAAAAGGTCGAAGCCGTTCTCCTCGATCTGCGAGATCGAGAACTTCACCCCCTGCTCCGAAAACTCCTTGCAGTCTTCGCGGATCACCTCCGCCGGCGTGCTCGACCGCAGGGCCGAGCCGATGTCGAAGAACTCCCGCGCATAGGCGTCGAGATCGACACCACACAGCTCCTCGAGCCAGCCGAGGATGTCGCGATCGACGTCGGTCGTCGTGGGCGACCGCAGGTTGAGCGTGTCGGAGATGATCCCCGACGCCATGCAGAGGGCGATACCCGGCTTCGGCAGGATGCCCGCCGCCCGAAACTGCCGCGCCACGAGCGTGCAGGTGGAGCCCACCGGCTCGTTGACGAACCGGATCGGCTGCGTCGATTTGAGGCCGCCCCCGAGCCGATGGTGGTCGAGCACCTCCACGATCTCGGCCTCGTCGGCCCCGGCGACCGCCTGCCCCAGCTCGTTGTGGTCCACGAGCACGAGCTGCGGCTTCGGCGGATTGATGAGATCCGACTTGAACGCCAACCCCACGAGCGTGCCGTCGTCGCCCACCACCGGAAACACGGGCTGCGTCGACCGCTCCACGATCTCGCGGGCCTCGTTGACCGTGGCCTTGCCCTGCACCGTGATCACGTCGCGGGCCACCACCGCATCGATGAACTGCGATGACTTGAGCCGCAGCGTCGTATTGACCGTGTCGAACGGGCTCGCGATCAGCGACACGCCCCGCAGCTTCGCCAGCTCGATCAGTCCGCTCGACACCTTGAAGCCGCCGGTGATCACCATCGCCCGCACGCCCCGCTCGATCGCCGGCAGCTGGATCGTGGGCCGATCGCCGCAGACCACGATCAGCCGCTCGCTGGGATACCGCTGCATCCGCTCCGTGAAGCCCTCGGCGCTCATCGCGCCCACCATCACGAGCAGCTCGTCCCGTCGCTCCGGCTCGACCGCGTGGAGCAGCGTGCCGCCGAGCACGTCGCACATCTTCTGGAGGCTCGACGACACGGTGCGGGCCAGCGTCACGTCGGCCGCCTCGTGAAAAAACAGATCCATCAGGTCGAGCACGGAGAGCACACCCACCACCTTCCGGCGGTCGTCCACCACCGGAATGGCCCGGAGGTCGCCCTCCTTCATTCGCTGATAGGCCTCGTAGAAGACGTCGCCGAACGACGCCGTGACCACGCCGCGGCGGCAGACGTCCTCCACCTGCGGACGCACGTCCATCACGAGCCGTGGGGCGGAGAGCCCCGCCCGCTTGAGCACGTATTCCGTCCGCTTGTTGGGCGGCCCGCAGCAGGCCGCGACGGCGTCGGGCCGCGTGGTCTGCTGCAGCAGGTCGGCGTAGGCGAGCGCCGAACAGATCGCATCGGTGTCGGGATTGCGATGCCCGAAGACGAAGGTGCTCATGAACTCGGGCTCAGACCTCGCCCGGCGCCTGGAACCAGCAGGCCAGCGCCGGATCCCAGTCGAGGATCTCGGCGGGCGTGAAATAAATCTTGATCTCCCGCTCGGCCGACTCGGGCGAGTCGGAGGCATGGACGAGATTCATCTGCCGGCTCGACGAATAGTCGCCACGGATCGTGCCGGCCGCCGCCTTCAGACCGCTGGTGGCCCCGAGCATCTCGCGGACCACGCGGATCACCTCCGGCCCGCCGAACACTGCCCCCACCACGGGCGACGCGGTGATGAACTGCTCGAGCCCCGGATAGAACGGCTTCTCGACGTGCTCGGCATAGTGCTGCTTTGCCATCGCGGGCGTGATGCGGAGCATCTTCATGGCCATGAGCCGCAGCCCCTTCTCCTCGAACCGGCAGAGGATCCGCCCCACGAGCCCACGCTCGACGCAGTCGGGCTTGAACATCACGAACGTCTTTTCCATGCCATCTTCTCCGCCAAAGGTGCCTGTCGATGAATATTGTGGAAGTACGGTGGGAACACGGATGCGGTGGACCGCGGGAGCCGAGTCTAATGACGACTCCCGGACGTTCCAACGTCAGTCGCCGGCCCCGCACGCTGCGGCAGATCGGCCTTGAAGCCACGGCGCCGTGGGCCTACCGTCCGGCTCGTCGGCCGGCCCTGCTTCCCGATCATGCGTCGCTCATCCCTCGCTCACATGCCGCATCGACTGCCCCGCCCGTGGCTCGCCCTCTGCCTCATGGCAGCCCTGCCGGCGCGTGCGGCCGAGATGCCGCCCCACCTGGTGGCCACATTCACGCGGCAGGTCCAGCCGCTCCTCCTCAACAAATGTGCGGCCGGCGCCTGCCACGGCGGACAGGCCGCACCGGCGCTCAAACTCCAACGCGGCTTCGGCGGCGGTAGTCTTGACCGCACGACCACGCTCGCCAATCTCGACTCGTTCCTCGGAGCCATCGGCACGGACCGCGACCCCCGATCGCTCGTGGCCACGCTCGCCGTGCGGCACCCCGCCTCGGCCGCACCGCGGGCCGCCATCGCCGCGCCACTGTCGGCCCGTGAGCGGATCACGCTCGAAACCTGGCTCGCTGCCGTGCGGTCGTTCGATCCCCCGCGGCGATTCGACCCCGCCGTGACGCCGGCGTCCGCCACCTTCCCGGAGCCGGCTCCCACGCCGCCCAATCGCTTCCGCGCACTCCTCGACGCCGCCGCCAACCCGTCGCCACTGCCGCCGCCCCAGGAGCCGCCGGGGATCATCTTCAAACGCGATACCGGCGAGTGACCGTCGCTGTCGAGGCACGTACCCGGCTTCCGCCTGGGGGCTTCCACTCGGGCCGGTGGTCACACGTCGAGTCGGCCCGCGATGACCGCCTCGAGGAACGGGCGGTTGCCTTGCAACAGGTCGGGGTGCTCGAGCATCTCCCGGGCCGAGAGCCAGAGGATCTCGCTCACCTCCACCGGATGCGGCACGAGTTCGTTTTCGGCGCCGACGAACTTCACCGTCCACCACGCCAGCGACGTGCCCCACTCGGTGACGTTCCGCCACACGCACTCCACCGCCTCCACGTCTGCCGCCACCTCCTCGCGGCACTCCCGCACGACGGCCTCGTCCTCCCGCTCGCCGGGCTCGATGTGACCGCCGGGAAAGCAGATCGTGCCGCCGGCGGCCACGGTGGGGCCACGCCGGATCGTGAGAAACCGTCCGTCGCGGTGCGTGATCGCAACCACGCCGAACTTCCGCGGGCGGATGCTGCCGGAGTCGCTGGGCACGGTGAAGACGCGTGAAGCGGGGGACTGCTGGACGGAGGACCGCGTCCTTGCGGCCCATCCGCATACACTACACTGTCCCATCGCTTTTTTCCCCGCACCCCGCCTGCTGCCCATGGAAACCGCTCCGCGGCCGAAAGGCCCGTCCAATGTCCCGCCCGTCCTCGGCAAGCCGCTCGGCATGCCGATGGTCGTGCTGCTGATCCTTGCCGCCGTGGCCCTCGCCACGTTCCTCTCCGGCCAGGCCACCACCGGCCGCACGCCGATCCGCTACGACGAGTTCGTCTCGCAGGTGAAGGCGGGCAACGTGGCCGCGATCCAGTTGGCAGGCGACCACGTGGAGGGGGAGTTCGTCGCCGAGATGCCGGCCGATCCGGCGCTGGGCCGCACCGGAGGCCGGGGCTTTCAGCTCGATCTCAATCCGTACCTCCGCGAGGGCTTCGACAGGCTCATGCAGGAGCACGACGAGATCAAGAAGATCAGCCGCACGCCCACCGACGGCACCGGCTTTTTGATGGGCCTCTACCTGCTCGTGCCACTGCTGCTCATGGCCGGCTTCTGGATGACGCTCCGCCGGGCCCGCGACCCGCTCGGCAACACGGGCTTCCTCGGCGGCTTTTCCAAGTCGCCCGCCAAGCGCTACGGCGCCGGCGACAAGCAGGTGACGTTCGCCGACGTGGCGGGCCTGGAGCAGGTGAAGGCCGACCTGCAGGAGATCGTGGAGTTTCTCAAGGATCCGAAGAAGTTCCAGCGGCTCGGCGGCCGCGTGCCGAAGGGCGTGCTCCTGATGGGGCCGCCGGGCACGGGCAAGACGCTCCTGGCGCGGGCCGTGGCCGGCGAGGCGGGCGTGCCCTTCTTCTCGATCTCGGGCAGCGAGTTCATCCAGATGTTCGTGGGCGTGGGAGCCTCACGGGTCCGCGACCTCTTCAAGACGGCGAAGGACGCCTCTCCCGCGATCCTGTTCATCGACGAGATCGACGCCGTCGGTCGCGTCCGCGGCGCGGGGCTCGGCGGTGGCCACGACGAACGCGAGCAGACGCTCAATCAGATCCTCTCCGAGATGGACGGCTTCAGCCCGTCGGAGTCGGTGATCATTCTCGCGGCGACCAACCGGCCCGACGTGCTCGACCCGGCGCTCCTGCGGCCGGGCCGCTTCGACCGCCACGTGACGGTGGATCGCCCCAACCAGAAGGCCCGGCTCGCCCTCTTCAAGGTGCACACGAAGAACGTGCCGCTGGCGGCCGACGTCGATCTCGAACGGCTCGCCACCGCCACGGTGGGCCTCACCGGCGCCGACATCCGCAACCTCGTCAACGAGGCGGCCCTCTGGGCCACGCGGCACGACAAGGACGCGGTCGATTCCTCCGACTTCGACTATGCCCGCGACAAGGTGCTGATGGGCCCGAAGCGGGAGGAGATCCTCGTCGGCCGAGAGAAGAAAATGACAGCCTACCACGAGGCGGGCCACGCCCTCGGCGCCTGGCTGCTCCCGGGCGTCGACAAGCTCCACAAGGTGACGATCATCCCCCGGGGCCGGGCCCTCGGCGTGACGCAACTCGTGCCCGAGGAAGACCGGATGAACATCGGCGAGTCGGACCTGCTCAACCGGCTCGTCTTCATCCTCGCGGGACGGGCCGCCGAGAAACTCGTGTTCGGCGAATACTCGGCCGGCGCCGAGAACGATCTCGTGCAGGCCACACGGATCGCCCGCAAGATGGTGGCCCACTGGGGCATGAGCGAACGGGTGGGCCCGGTGGCATGCGCCAGTTCCAACGAGCATCCGTTCCTCGGTCGCGATGTCTACGAGCAGCGGGAGTTCAGCGAGCGGACCGCGCAGATCATCGACGAGGAGGTGTCGCGGCTCCTGAACGAGGCCGCCGAGCGGGCCACGAGACTGCTGACGGACAACCGCGACAAGCTCGACCGGCTCTCCGACGAACTGGAGAAGCAGGAGATGCTCGACGACACGGAAGTCGTGGCCATCATCGGCCCGGCCACGCCGCGGCGGGGCGTCGACCCAGCCGACACGGGCACCGTGCAGGCCGCCCGCGAGCCGCACGCCGGCTGACGCTTCCCTCCGCCCTCACCACGCTTCGCAGCCCACCACGCTTCGCAGCCCACCACGCTTCGCAGCCCACCACGCTTCGCAGCCCACCACGCTTCGCTGTCTATCACGCTTCGCAAGGATTCGCCCGATGCCGATGCTTTCTCACGCCGTCTACTTCACGCTCAAGAACCGCACCCCCGAAGCGGCGGCCACGCTCGTCGCCGCCTGCCGGAACTACCTCACCGGCCATCCGGGCACCGTCGCCTTCTCGGTGGGCACCGTGGCCGACTACGACCGCCAGGTGAACGACCGCGACCACGACGTGGCCCTCACGATCGTGTTCGAGTCGCGGGCCGCGCACGACGCCTACCAGGTGGCCGACCGCCACGAGCAGTTCATCGCCGCAGCGGCACCCACGTGGGCGAAGGTCCGCGTGTTCGACGCCGACCTGGCCGAGTTCACGGCGTCGTAGGCCCGGCGTGAGAACGCCGCCACACGAACTCGCCCCGCTGCGGAACGCTTCGGGACTGCGGGCACTCCTCACACCACGCGGAGCCTCGAAGCCGCGATCGCGCCGCCGAAGCACACGGCGACGTCACCGCCGGCCACCCGCGGCCGGTCGTGGTAGCTCGCCCGATACCGCCAGCCCTCCGGCGTGAATTCGTAGCCCAGCGCGAACGGTGACGCATCGGTCGCGCACTCGACCACCGGCGGCAGCGTCGCATCGGCCGGCAGGTCGGGCAGATTCACGTTCCAAAATTCGCCGGCCTCCGTCGCCTCCGGCAGTCGGCGGAGCACCTCCTCCAGCCACCGTGCCGCCCGCTCCCAGTCGATCGCCGTGCCGCGACGGTGGTAATGCGACGCGGCGACGGCGCGACGCCCATGCAGCGCCGCCTCCCGGGCCGCGGCCACGGTGCCCGAATGATGGACGTCGGCCCCGAGGTTGCCCCCGGCATTGATGCCCGACACCACGACCGCGGCATCGCGGGCGAGTTCCGCCAGCGCGATCCGCACGCAGTCGGCGGGCGTACCCTCCACCGCGAACCGATTGCCCGCAAGGCCGTGCACGCGGAGCGGCCGGTCGGTCGTCACGCGATGCCCGCAGCCGGAATGCGGCTCGGCCGGCGCGACGACGACCGTCTCACCCCCCAGTCCGGCGACCGCCGACTCGAGGGCCACGAGCCCGGGGCTGTCGATGCCGTCGTCGTTCGTGAGCAGGATCTTCATGCCGCCAGCCGCTCCTCCTCCGCCACCGCGTCGAGTGCCGTCCGTCCGCCGCCACCGGCCCGACCGGCCCGCATTTGGCGGCGGGCCGCGCCGCGTTTGCCGCTTTTCCCCGATCATCATATCCTCGCGCGTCGGCGAGCCGGCCCGACCGGCCCCATGACAATCCCCCACCCCGAGGAACCAGGCGTCCGATGCCCAGCCGCCCCACCCGTGCAGACCGGTTCGCAGGCCTTTCCGTCGCGATCGTCACGCCGTTCAAGGACGGCACCGTCGATTCGGCCCGGCTGAAGGAGCAGATCGACTTCCAGGTGCATGCGGGCACCACCTGCATCTGCCCGGTCGGCACCACGGGCGAGTCGCCCACGCTCACGCACGACGAGCACGAGCGGGTGATCGCGGAGAGCATCGGCGCCGCCGCCGGCCGAATCCTCGTGATGCCCGGCACCGGCAGCAACTCCACGGCCGAGGCGGTGCGGCTCACGAAGTTCGCGGCCAAGGCTGGAGCCGATGCCGCCCTCGTGGTCGGGCCCTACTACAACCGGCCCACGCAGCAGGGCATCTACGAACATTTCAAGGCGCTCGCCGAGGCGGTGGACATCCCCATCTGCGTCTACAACATCCCGGCACGGACCGGCCGCAACATCGAACCCGAAACGATCATCCGGCTCGCCGAACTTCCGGGCATCGCGATGCTGAAGGAGGCCACCGGGTCGATGGACCAGGCCTCGCAGATCCTCGCCGCCACCGACCTGACGGTGCTGTCCGGCGACGACAGCATGACGCTGCCGCTCCTCTCGATCGGCGGCCGGGGCGTGATCTCGGTGGTGGGCAACATCGTGCCGGCCGACATGAAGGCCCTCTGCGACGCCTTCGATTCCGGCGACCTGACGAAGGCCCGGGCCCTGCACCACAAGCTCTTTGCCCTCGGCCGCGACCTCCTGGGTCTTGCCAGCAACCCGATCCCGATCAAGGCCGCGATGGCGATGCTCGGTCGCGACACCGGCGACGTCCGCCTCCCGTTGGTCCGTTTGGAAACGCCGCTCGCCGACAAACTGCGGCAGGTGCTCACGGCCTACGGCCTCCAGCCCCGCTGAGCGTCACTCCAGCACGCGGAGCGATGCGCCCTGCGGGTCGAACCGCGCGATCGTGATCTCGTGGTGCCGGGCGAGATCGAGCGTCTCCAGCCGGTCGATCAGGTTGCCGGCGGCGTCGAGCGACTCGCAGCACGCCATCACGGCCGGCCCCCAGCTGCTCTGCGCGGCTCCCGCCGCGCCGATCTCGCCGAGCAACTCGATCAGATGGTCCGTGGCCGCCGCATACGGCAGCTGCTGCGATGCGGCCTCGAACGGCTTGCCCGCCAGCCGGCCATACGCCCGCACGGCCGCCGAGAAGTCGGCGAACTTCCCCTCGACCGCCGCGGGCAGAAGCTCCAAGAGCGCGATCCGCGCCAGCTCCGCCGACACCTCCCGCGGCACCGGTGGGAGGCTCGAGAACGCCGCCTTCTCCGCCTCGCCCGAGAGCCCCACGGAATCGCGGCCGACGATCACGACGCACCGCCACGCAGAGGGCAGCCGCACGCGGGCCACCATCGGCGAGAACTCGCGGTCCGCATCGTCCTCGGCGGGCGGCGTCGCCGAGACCGTACGGCCGGCCTCCACGATCAGACCGCCGCGACTGAACCCATACACGCCCACGCACGACCGCCGGCCTCGGCCCACGGTACGGGCCAGTTCCAGCGACTCGCGCAGGTCGAAGAGCAGTTCGTGGTCGGTGGCGTCCGGTTTCGGCTGCAGCGGGTGGATCGGGGCATTCGGCAGGTCGTCTTCCGGCTGGTGCATGAAGAGATGCCGGATCGCGGCCGCCACGCCCATTCCCATCTGCGTGCCGCTCCCGAGGCCCACATGGCTGCGGGGCGCCGCCATCACCTCAATGGCACAGGCCGCGTCGTGCAATCCCCAGGCCTGGGCGCAGGCCCGGGCGAACATCACGGCCCGCTCGGCCTGCGGGCCCCGGGCCTCGAACCGCGCGGCCCGCCGCACGCGGAGCACCGTGCCGGGCCGATCGACCATCACGCCCACGCCGCCGAACGACCGGACCTGCGGCGACCCGAAAGCCATCATTCCGAGATGGAGCCGCGCGGGCGACCGCACTTCGACGGCGAACGGCGGCGTGCGCGATGCGGTGTCGGGCGATGGCATGTTCGACATCATAAACGACGCCGGCCGTCCGTCGCGGCCACCCGCTCGCGCAGCAGCCTGAAGGCCTCGTGCTCACGACCGCCGCCGGTTTTTTCCACGAGCACGAACAGTTCGTCGAGCCGCCGCGCGACCTCGTCGCCGCCCAACAGATGCAGCCGCGTGACGAGTATGGCCCCCTCGATCACGGCGTGCGCCGCCCGATTGAAGCCGATGAACGGCCGCCCCGCATGCTCGGCCACCACACGCGCCTCCAGCCGGAGCCGCTCCGCCGTCGGATCGACGGACTCGACCCGAAATTCCCCGACCCGAAATTCATAGCCCCGGCAGGCCGCGTCGAGCACCCATCCCCGCACGGCCGTGGCGGGCCGCGCCGGCGGCGGCCCGTGCCCCCCCACCACCGTGCGGGCGAGCAGGAGCACGTCGTCCACGAGATGAAACACCCCCTCCGGCCGCGCGGTCAGGTGCACGGCCGTCTGGCTCGTCCCGAACGGCCGGAGCACGAACCGCGTGATCCGCCCGGCATACACCTCCGCCTCGTCAACGGCCGGCCCCATCGCCGCGACGTGCATCCGCCCGGCCTCATCCGTCGTCGTCACGATCCCTTCAAGAATCATGCGGCGAATGTACTTCGGGTCGCCCCCGGCCGCCCACGCTTCCCGCCAAACGCCGACCAAAACGGCCGGAGGGGTTGCCCCTGCCGGCTCGACGGCGTTGGCGGCAAGCACAGGCAGGATGCCGAAGCGCAGCCGCCATCGAGCGAGCGAAGGACAGGATGTCTGAAGCGAGCGTCCGGCGGGACGGCAGGGGTAACCCCGACCCCCGCCACAGGACGTCGCCCGGAGGGGTTGCCCCTGCCGGCTCGACGGCGTTGGCGGCAAGCGCAGGCAGGATGCAGAGAGCGCAGCCGCCATCGAGCGAGCGAAGGCATGGATGCCAAAGCGAGCGTCCGGCGGGACGGCAGGGGCAACCCCCGCCCCCCGCCACCGGACGTCGCCCCGCGAAAGAGGAATGCGGCCCTGCGTACGGTAATCTACGAACGACAGCCGCCAGACCCGTCCACCATCGCCCCGTGAACGCCGCCCGCCCCCACATCCATTTCGTGACCGGCAAACTCGCCGAGCACTCGCTGCGGCAGGTGCTGGAACGGCTGGCCCCGCGGGCGGGCTTCGACTATTCCGTGCAGGTGCTGAACATCACGGTCGCGGCCCTCATGACCACGCCCTGGATCGCCAAGCGGCTCCAGGTGCCGCCGGCCGCCACCCGCGTGGTGATTCCCGGCGCCTGCCGCGGCCCACTCGAGGCCTTCGCCGCCGTGAGCCCCACGCCGGTCGAACGGGGCCCAGACGACCTGCGGTGCCTCGACGAGTTTTTCGGCCAGCAGGCCCGCGACCGGGCCGATTATGGCCGGTTCGACATCGAGATCATCGCGGAAATCAATCATGCGCCGCGGCTCGCGCCGGCCGCGTTGCTCGCCGAGGCCCGCCGGCTGGCGGCCGCGGGGGCCGACCGGATCGACGTGGGCTGTGATCCCGGCGACGTCTGGGCCGGCGCGGGTGACGCGGTGCGGATGCTCGTGGCCGAGGGCTTCCGCGTGTCGATCGACAGCTTCGAGCCCCGCGAGATCGCGGCGGCCACCCGGGCCGGCGCCACGCTCGTGCTCTCGGTCAACTCCACGAACGTCGCCGCCGCGGCCGACTGGGGCTGCGAGGTGGTCGTGGTGCCCGACGTGCCGGCCACGATGGCGGGCTTCGACGAGACGGCGGAACGGCTCGCGCGGGAACGCGTGCCCTTTCGGCTCGACCCCGTGCTCGAGCCGATCGGCTTCGGATTCGCCGCGAGTCTCGGCCGTTACCTCGATGTTCGCCGGCGGTATCCCACCGCCGAGATGATGATGGGGATCGGCAACCTCACGGAACTCACCGACGTCGATTCGGCGGGCATCAACACGCTGCTCATCGGCTTCTGCCAGGAGGCGGGCATCCGCTCCGTGCTCACGACGGAGGTGATCCATTGGGCGCGGAGCAGCGTGACGGAATGTGCCCTCGCGCGGGCGCTCGCCTATCACGCCGTGACCAACCGCACGCTTCCGAAGCATGTCGAGCCGCGGCTCGTCACGCTGCGGGCCGGGAAGCCCCGGGAGCACGGGCACGACGTGCTCGACCGGCTTGCCACCGCGATCCGCGACCCGAATTTCCGGATTTTCGCCGAAGGGGGCGAGCTGCATCTCGTGGGGGCCGACATGCACCTGCACTCCCGTGACCCGTTTCAACTCTTCAAGGATCTCGAGGCCGTGGGCCGCACCGACGTCGATCCTGGCCACGCCTTCTATCTCGGCTATGAAATGGCGAAGGCCGTGACGGCCCTGACGCTCGGCAAGGACTATCGGCAGGATCAGGCCCTCGACTGGGGGCATCTCACGCAGCCGGAGATCGGCCACGGGCCGTCGCGAGCCGCGGCCGAGGCCGCGGACAAGGCGCGGGTACGAGCCACATGACGAGCGACACCCCGACCTCTTCAGCCATGCCAGTTCTCGGCAGCGCACGACACTCCTGGCCCGCCCGGCTGGGACGGCAGTGGTTCACGGCCTCCGGCGCACTGGTCGCCGAGGCGGCAGCCGGCGTCGAGCCGGCCGATGTGTTTCGGCACGTCGCCGGTTTGCCGCATCCGCTGTTCCTCGACAGCGCCCTCGTCGATGCGGCGACCGACCCGCAGCCGGCCGAAGCGGTGCCGACGATTCCACGCCTGGGCCGCTATTCGTTCGTGGCCGCCGATCCGATCCACTCCGTGCATCTGCCGGCCTGCGTCGAGCCGGCCGCAGCCCACGGCCTGACGGCGGCGCTGGCCCGCGTACGGCAACTGCTCGCCGAACTCCGTTGCCCCACGATCCCCGGCCTGCCGCCGTTTCAGGGGGGTGTCGCAGGCCTGCTCGCATATGAGTGCGGCCTCGCGCGCCTGGGCATCGAGCCGCCAGCCGGGGCCGGCAGCGCCGTGCCCTTGCTCTCGCTGCATGTCTACGACGTGCTGTTCGCCTACGACCACGACCTTCGCCGTGGCTGGTTCATCTCGCAGGGCGTGCCCGCGCGGGGGCCGCTGGAGCGGCGGCGGCGGGCCGCTGAACGGCTCGCCATCTTCATGGCCGGCTGCCCGCGGTCCGAAGCGGGGGGAGATCGCCCGGGGCGGCCTCGAGCGACGGCCGTGCCCGCCTGGGCCGCGCATCCTCTCGCCGGTCACGCCGGCGTGTTCGCCAGCCAGTCGCCGGAGACCTATCGCGAGATGGTGGCCCGGGGCATCGAGTACGTCCGGGCCGGTGACGTCTTCCAGGTGAATCTCGCCCAGCAGTTCGCGGTGGCGGGGGGGGTCGATCCCGTCGAGTTGTACATGCAGGCGCGGGAGATCAACGCGGCCCCGTTCGCCAGTTTCTTCGACGCGGGCGACGTGCAGATCGTGAGCATGTCGCCGGAGCGGTTTCTCCAGGCGGCCCGCGGCAGCGTGCGGATGCATCCGATCAAGGGCACGCGGCGGATGATCGCCAGCCCGGAGGCCGATCTCTTCGCCGGCGACGATCTCGAGACGAGTCCGAAGGACCGGGCCGAGAACGTGATGATCGTGGACCTCGTGCGGAACGACCTGGCCCGGGTCTGTCGGCCGGAGAGCGTGCGGGTGGAGGCGCTCTGCCGGCTGGAGCGGTATCGCTACGTGCAACACCTCGTGTCGATCGTCGCGGGCCGGCTGCGCCCCGGGCTCTCGGCCGTCGATGCATTGGAGGCGGCGATCCCCGGCGGCAGCGTCACCGGGGCTCCGAAGCACCGTGCCTGCGAGATCATCTCGGAACTCGAGGGCGTGGCCCGCGGCGCCTACTGCGGCTCGCTCGGCTACATCGGTCTCGACGGCACGGCCGACTTCAATCTGCTCATCCGCACGATCGTCGCATCCCCCTGCGGGCTCACGTTCGCCGCGGGGGGCGGCATCACCGCGGCCAGCGATCCCACGGCCGAGCATGCCGAGTCGCTGCACAAGGCCGAGGGCATGCTCCGCGTGCTCGCCGCCCTGCCTTTCCGGCATCCGGCCATGCAGGCCCGCCCGCCCGTCACGGAGCGGCCGACATGATCGTCGTGCTCGACAATCGCGACAGCTTCGTCTTCAACCTCGCCCGGCACATCCAACTCTTGGGCGTGGACGTGACGGTCCTCCCGAGCCATGCGACGACGGCCGCGGACCTGCGCCGACTCGGCCCCGCGGCGCTCGTCATCTCGCCCGGACCATGCACGCCCGCCGAGGCAGGCTGCTCGGTCGAGGCCGTCCAGCGGCTGCGGGGCAGCGTGCCGATCCTCGGTGTCTGCCTCGGCCATCAGGCGATCGCAGCCGCGGTCGGTGGTCGGATCGTGCGGGCCCGCGAGCCTGTGCACGGCCGCGTGAGCGAGATCCACCACGATGCGGTCAATCTCTTCGCGGGCATCCCCAGCCCCATGACGGCCTGCCGCTATCACTCGCTCGTGATCGACCCGGCCGACCTGCCCCCCGCGGTCACGGTGATCGCCCGCGACGACGAGGGCACGATCATGGCCGTGGCCGACGAGTCGAGCCGGATCTACGGCGTGCAGTTCCACCCCGAGTCGATCCTCACGCGGCACGGCTTTCGGCTGCTCTCCAACTTCCTGACGCTCGCCGGCGTGCCCCACGGTGCGAGCCTTGCGTCCGCCCTCGACGACGATCTCGCCCGCCAGGCCGCCCCGCCTGCCGCCCCCCCGCCCTCCGCCGTCCGCGTCGTCACGTTCTGACGCCCGACTGCCTGTTCAGGCATCACGCCATGCTCACGATCCGGGCGGCGAACCTGTCTCGCCAACGTGACAAGGGAGGCCCGGTTGGCCCGAAAAAGCTGTGGCAAAAAAGACGATTCGCCGGAGCCTTGCGATTTTGACAACCCTTCCCCTGGTCCCCAGCCTGCGGCGCCACGCCCGCGTGAATCGGTTTTCGGCATGGACTTTGCTTCCTCCCTCCGCGGCGGAAATCTGACGCGGCAGGAGGCCTCGTCCCAGGATTTCGGCACAGCGGAGGTGCACGATTTCTTCTCTCACACACGAGGCGTGAAATGACTTTGGCTCGCATGACGCGATGGCTCTGTTTGCTGGCGGTGGCGACCGCCGCGGTGACCGGCGGATCGTTCTTCGATGGCGGCATGGCGTTCGCTGAAGATGCGGCGGCTGCAACCCAGGCGGCAGCCCCCGCGGCTCCGGCGGCCCCCGAGCCCCCGACGATGGAGGCCACCTACAAGAATCTCTGGGTCGCCGCCGACACCGTCTGGGTGCTCGTGTGCGGCATGCTCGTGTTCTTCATGAACCTGGGCTTCGGCTGCGTCGAGTCGGGATTCGCCCGATCGAAGAATTGCGTGAACATCCTGTCGAAGAACTTCATCGTCTTCGCGGCGACGTGCATCGCCTACTACCTTTTCGGCTGGGACCTGATGTTCGGGGCCGGTGACGGCGCCCTCGTCGGCAACTCCGGCTCGTGGATGGTGGGTGCCGCCGACAACAGCCCGGCCGTGGGCAACAACTACCAGGGCCAGTACGGCGCCATCAGCTGGGCCAGCGTGCCGCTGTGGACCAAATTCTTCTTCCAGCTCGTGTTCGCCGGAACCGCCGCCACGATCGTGTCGGGGGCCGTGGCCGAGCGGATCAAGTATCACGCGTTCATCATCTTCAGCTTCCTGATGGCCCTCGTGATCTATCCGATCACCGGCCACTGGATCTGGGGCTTCGGCTATCTCGCCAAGGAGTGGAACTTCTGGGACTTCGCCGGCTGCACCGCAGTACACTCCGTGGGTGGCTGGGCTGCCCTCACCGGCGCCATCATCCTCGGGCCCCGCATCGGCAAGTACGCGGCTGACGGCCGCGTGCAGGCGATCCCCGGCCACAACATGATGGCGGCTTTCATCGGCTGTCTCGTGCTCTGGTTCGGCTGGTTCGGCTTCAACCCCGGCAGCACGTTCGGCGTGGCCGCCGACGGTGGTGCCCTCGCCTCCCAGGTGGCCGTGAACACCAACTCGGCCGCGGCCGCGGCGACGCTCACCGCGACGCTCACCGCCTGGCTGCTGCTCGGTAAGCCCGACATCGGCATGACGCTCAACGGCTGCCTCGCCGGCCTCGTGGGCATCACCGCCAGTGCCGCGTTCACCAATGTGCACTGTGCCCTCTTGATCGGGGCGATCGCCGGCGTGCTCGTGGTCTTCTCCGTCCTGTTCTTCGACCGTATCAAGGTGGACGATCCGGTCGGTGCGACGAGCGTGCATCTCGTGTGCGGCATCTTCGGCACGCTCTGCGTGGGCCTGTTCACGACGAGCGACCTCTCCGGGACCGTGGCCAATACGCCGCTCGGCTGGTCGGCCGTCGGTGGCCCCTATGCCGGCCTGTTCTTCGGCGGCGGCACCAAGCAGCTCATCGCCCAGCTCGTGGGCGTGCTGATGGTCGGTGCCTACGTCGTGCCGGTTTCCGCGATCTGCTGGCTCCTCATCAAGGCGGTCGTCGGCCTCCGGGTCGGTGCCCACGAGGAAGTCGGCGGCCTCGACATCGGCGAGCACGGCAACGAGGCCTACCACGGCTTCGTGATGGTGCGGACCGAGTAACCCGTCCAGAAGGATGCCCCAACGGTGTGGGCGGGCACTCCGCCTCGCCCGCCCACACCGGGGCATTTTTCAGCTCATTTCACCGACAGCCTCTTTTCGTAGGCCCGTTGCAAAGCAACGGGCCTACTCCTTGACCCGTGAGGGGTTGCCCGTGCCCCGGGAGCCGGCGTATGCCGCCGATCGCAGCCCGGATGGCGAGGCGAAGGCGGCATCGAGCGAGCGAAGGCATGGATGCCGTAGCGAGCGTCCGGCGACGGGGCACGGGCAACTCCGAACCCCCGCCACAGGACGTCGCCCCTCTGCGGAACAGATCGGTCCCGCGTCACGCGGAGCGGAAGCCGCCGTTGACGGCGATGACCTGGCCCGTCACGAAGCCGGCCCGCGGCGAGACGAGCCAGTGCACGGCGCCGGCGATGTCTTCCGGTGTGCCCCAGCGGCCGAGCATGCTCTCACGCACCGCCCGCTGCTGCCAGGCTTCGCTGGCTCCCTCGCCCCAGGCCGTGCGGATCCAGCCGGGGGCCACGCAGTTCACCCGCACCTGCGGCGCGAGCGACTTGGCGAGGCTCTTCGTGAACGCCATCACGGCTCCCTTCGTGGCCGCGAACAGCTCACCGCTGTCCCCCTCCATGCCGGTGTGTGCCTGATCCCAGCCGATCGTCACGATCGAGCCCCCGGCATGATCCCGCATCCAGCGGCCGAACGCCCGGGCGAGCAGCAACGTGGCCATCACGTCCACCCGCAGGAGTTCATCGAGCTTCCGCTCGAAGGTCCACTTCGCCGGATCGCCCGTGAGCACGTCCGCGCCGGCGATGAGCACGAGGGCGTCGATGGCGGGCAGAGCGGATGTCGCCGCAGTCACGAGCGACTCACAGCCCGCCGGGGTGCCGAGATCCGCGAGGAACGTGCCCGCGTGCGCCGCCCCGAGGGCCGCCGCCACGTCGGCCGCCCCGGCGGCACTCCGGCCGTGGATCGCCACGCGGGCCCCTGCAGCGGCGAGTTCCAACGCCACGGCCTGCCCGATGCCCCGCGTCGCGCCCGTGACGAGCACGGTCTGGCCGACCAGATCGATCGCCTCCGGTTGGGTCATCGGGTGGCCTCTGCCGCGAACCGATAGCAGGCCGCCTGCTCCGCGTTGCGCACGAGGAGCCGGCCGGCCGTCACGCAGGGATTGTTCCAGGTCTGGCCGTCGAGGGCCGCGAGTCGCCCGCGAACGAGATGCTCCTGCGGCGAGCAATCCACGAACACGACCTCCCCCGACTCGGCCTGCACGAGGAGCACGCCCCGCACCCGCAGCACCTGCCCCTGTCCGTAGCGGCCCCCTTTCCACATCCGCGTGCCGTCGGCCAGCCGCACGCACTCGAGGATGCCGTCCGAGAGGCCGTAGGCATGGCCGTCGTGGATCGCCACGTTGGTGAATTTCGTCTTCAGCATGCCGGGCCGGGCCCAGACCTGCCGAAACCCGAGGGGCTCGGAGCCGGACTCGGGCTCGAACACGGCCGCGCCGATGCCGTAGCCCTTCGAGATGAAGACCCGCCCGTCGTCGAGCACATGGGCCTGCGAGCAGGAAGCGTCGGAGTTGGAATGGCCGGGCCATGGAAACGACCGGACCGCACGGCCATCGGCGGGATCGTAGGCGGACACGCTCGCCTCGTTGACGCTGAGCACCACCTCGCGTCCCGCATGCGTCGTGAGGATCGGCGTGACGTAGCTGATCTGCTCGTCACCTCCGGTCCACACGCGGCCGCCCGTCACGCGGTCGTAGGCCACGAGCGACACCATGCCGCCCCCCTGCTCGAGCGGTCCCCCTCCGGGCACGACCACCAGCGACTCCGTGACGAGCGGCGAGCCGGCCCGCCCCCAGGCGACGGCCGCTGCGTGGGCGGCCGGATCGATCCCGAGATCGTCGAGCACGTTCTTCCGCCAGATCACCTTCCCGGTGGGGCCGTCGATCGCGTGGAGCCAGCCGGTGGCGCCGGTCGCGTAGACGACGCCGGCGCGGATCGTGGGCGTGGACCGCGGCCCCACGCCACCGAGCACGGTCTCATGCCTGGCCGGGACGGAGATGCTCCACTCGGGTGCGCCGGTGTCGAGTGCGTAGCAGGCGATCACCTCCTCGTCGCCCCGCTGCTCGAGCGTGACCGCATGGCCGTCGCTCACGGCGAACCCGCTCCAGCCAGCCCCGATCGGCCGCCGCCAGACCTCGGTGTAGTCGTCGCCCGACGTGGGAATCGGGAAGGCATCGACACCGGCATTTCCCGCCGGCCCGAGGAATCGCGGAAAATCGCCCGACTCGTTCGTCTCCCAGCGCCGCGCCGGGGCGTCGGCGCGGGGCTCGTCCTCGGCCTGCGATCCCGCCGCGGCCTGCGGCAGGAGCCGATCGCGGGACGGCGTCCACCGCCAGGCGAATTCCGGCACGAGGTCGCCCGACACGCGTTCGATTCGCACCGCGGCACACCCGAGGACCACCGCCGCAAGCAGCCCCCAGCCCACGGTCTTCTTGAACCGCGGCGCATGACCGCTCTCCCGCAGGAACCAGACGAGGAGCGACATCAGCCCCGCGAAGGCCAGGATGAGCGTGATGATGTTGCGGACGGCCTGATCGACGATACTGCCCACCACGCCTTCGAGCAGACCGGCCCGCACGAGCACGATCGCCGTCGCCAGCGATGCGAGCGTGATGAACACCCGCCGTGGGGGCCACAGGCTGCGGACGGGGGAGGACGCGACGGGGTTTCTGTGCATGCGTCTCTTGTACCCGATCCGGCGACCGGCCGAACAGCGGCATTCCTTGTCGCTCCGTCGGGGCCGGACTAGACTCGCGGCATCGAATTTGTCGCGGAAAAACGCATGCTGCACACAGACACGTCCGACTCCTCCGGCCCCTCCACGACCGCGGTGCACGCAGGGGAGGCGCGGCAGAAGCCCGGCTTCGCGATCACCGACCCGATCTTCGCGGCCTCGACCTACACGTTCGCGAACACGCAGTCGATCATCGACTTCATCGAGCAGGACCAGCCCCGCGAGGAATACGGTCGTTACGGCAATCCCGGCGAGCGGGTGGTCGAGCGGAAACTCGCGGCCCTCGAGGGGGGCGAGGAGGCCGTGCTGTTCGCCAGTGGCATGGGGGCCTTGGTCGGCCTGCTCATGGCCCACCTCGACGCGGGCGACGAGATCGTCTTCTTCGACGAGTGCTACCACCGCAGCCGCGAGTTCTGCCGGAAGCACCTCACTCGGTTCGGCGTGGGCTTCCGCGAAGTGCCCACCTGCGACTACGCCGCGATGGAGGCTGCGATCACGCCGCGGACGAAGTTCATCGTCAGCGAGTCGCCGACGAATCCTCACCTGAGCGTGGTGGACATCGAGCGATTCGCCGACATCGGCCGGCGGCGGGGCGTGCTCTCGCTGATCGACGCCACGCTCTGCACCCCCTTCAACCTCCGGCCGCTGGCGGCGGGCGTGGACTTCGTGCTCCACTCGGCCACCAAGTATCTCGGCGGCCACAACGATCTGCTGGCCGGCGTCGTCGTAGGATCGGCCGAGAAGCTCGCCCCGGTTCGTCAGCTCCGCGGGATCATGGGAGGCATCAACTCGCCCCACAACGCCTACCTGTTGGAGCGCGGCCTCAAGACGCTCGCCCTGCGAATGGAGCGGCACAATACCAACGGGCTGGCCGTAGCCCGGTTTTTGGAGTCGCACCCCCGGGTGGAACGCGTGCTCTATCCGGGGCTCGAGAGCCATCCGTTCCATGCGGTCGCCGCCCGCACGATGCGGGGCTGTGGCGGACTGGTGACGTTCTTCATCAAGGGCGCCGATTGGCGGCAGACCGCCGCGGTGATCGACGCCGTGCGGATCCCCCGGATCGGACCGAGCCTCGGCGGCGTGGAGTCGCTGATCGAGCAGCCCTTGGTGATGAGCTATTGGAACTACTCGCCCGCCGAGCGGGCCACGTTCCGGATCGCGGACAACATGATCCGCCTCGCCTGCGGCATCGAAGACCCGGCTGACCTCGTCGCCGACCTCGCCCAGGCCCTCGGGTAGCCCCAGGCTGCCCGTTTTCTTGCGATCCTGGAAAAGATGGGCAACATCTCCGGATCGCGGAGATTTTGGCGGAAGTTCCGGCTCTGCGGATGCCGATGACTCTGCCGATCGACCGGTTGCGAGCGGCGTGGATGGCCGGCGTGATTGGTCGCGGAGAATGATCATGAACGTGTCGGTTCTGCGAAAGCACGTCACCGCGGCGACCCTCATGGCATGCACGGCAGCCTGCACGCTCGCCCACGGGCAGACTCCGGGCAGTCAGACGTCCCAGGCACAGCTGAAGTGGACGCCCCACCGCGCCGCGACCGCGGTCCAGGTCCCCGCCGCCCCGCTCACGACCGCCCCCCTTCCGGCTCCCGCTCCGTTGGCCGTCGCCGCCGTGCCGTCATCACCAGCCCCGGCCCCGACGGGCCCCGCCTCCGTCGCGCTGCCTCCCGATGTGCCGGCGATCGATCCGGGGCCCCGTCGCGTGCCGAGCGGCTCCCCTCTGGCCCGGTCACCGTCCGTCCGGATGGCCGACGTGCCGGACATGAACCGCATTCCGGCGGCCATTCAGCGGACATTCGATCCCGCCAACCCCGCGGGCGTGTTCGGCCTGGCACCTCCGCGATCGCCGCAGGGCGACGTCCCGCGGCAGATCCTCGCCCCCGAGGGGCGGCAGGCCGTGGCGATGCAGCGAAACGCCACGCGGCTGGCCGGCTCCGAGGCCGAGCGATTCGGCGGCGGGCTCGCCCCGCGCTATCAGCCAGCCGTCGGCTCGGCCAAGCGGCGGCCCGAGCGGCTGGCGATGAACGTCGATGGGATTCCGTCGGTCATGAAGCAGGGCCCGCAGGTCGGCGGTCTCGACGACACCGGCGTGCCGGGGCGGACGCCCCCCGGAGGCGGCGCCGCCGAACAAATCGCCACGCCCGAACCGCGGTCGGTGACCGAGGGCCTCTCGCTGCCCGACACCACCATCATCGAGGAGATGCCCGGCGACGCCGGCTACGGCTCCGGCACCGCCGACGGCTTCGAGGAGGGCATGATCGGCGCCGAGATGATGCTCGGCACCGCCCCGCCCCAACTCCACGTCGAGTCGTTCTACGACGACCCGTACGAGTGCGAGGACGAGGAATACATGATGTGCCAGCAGAGCGGCCGGATCTGCATGTGGCTGCGGCGGTTCGGCAAGCCCTACTACGGCTGGAGGTGGTATCGCGACTTCACCGCCAGCGCCGGCGTGACGGCCTTCGAGAATGAGACCAACTTCGGCCTCCGGGGCAACTTCGGCACGAACGAGTATCTCAACTGGGCGATGCCCTTCTGGAATGCCTTCGGCATCGGCTGGCAGGCGGGCGCCCGCGGCGTGCAGACGAACTTCCAGCCCAGTTCGATCACCACGGCCGACGGCGGCCGGCTGACCAACAATTCCCGCACGCAGACCTTCGTCACCAGCGGCTTCTTCACCCGTGCCTTCGAAGGCCGCGGCCTCCAGGGGGGTGCGGTGTACGACTACCTCAGCGACAACTGGTACGACACCTCCGACGTGGCCCAGATCCGTTCCGAGATCAGCTACGTGTGGGGCTACCACGAATTCGGCTACTGGGGCGCCCACAACATCGGCGACCAGTCCACGATCTTCGGGCCCGTTCGCAGGAACGCGGGCGTCGCCAGCACGCTCGACCTCTACTGCGGCTTCTATCGGCTGCAGTTCGGCGACGCGAATGAATGGAAGGTATGGGGCGGTGCCGTGGACGGCGGCGGTGGCATCGTGGGCTCGATGCTGCGGGCCCCGATCGCCCGGTCGTGGGCCCTGGAAGGCACGTTCACCTACGTGATCCCCGACAAGAACAAGACCGTCACCGTGGATGAGGACGGTACGAGCGTGACCTTCGCCCCGTCGGCATGGAACCTCGGCCTCAACCTCGTTTATTACCCGGCGGGCCGGTCGCGGCGAAGCCTCGCGAGTCCCTACCGCCCGCTGTTCGACGTGGCCGACAACGGCAGCATGATCCGGTCGCTGGCCCCGGTCCGACCGTCACCGTAACGGTCCGGCCGTCACCGAAACGGTTCGGCGGGTGGCTGGCAAGGCGGCGGCAGCCCGCGAAGGGCTGCCACGGCCTGACAGAGTCGTGGCGTTTGGGGTATCCTGAGCAACCTGCGGGCCGTTTTGCCCCGTCTTTCACCCACGCTCACGGAACCTTTCCATGCAGGATCAGAATCACCAGGATCGCGGCCCCCACGATCCCTGGGCGTCACTCGCAGAATCGCTCGGCGTCGGCCCGACGGGCGAATCGGCCCCCACGCCTCCGGCGGCACCGCGTCCCGCGAGCCCCGCTCGCAGCGAGAAGCGGCCGCCCCGTCCTGCCCAGTCGCGTGCCGCGAGCTGGGACTCGCTGGCCTCGGACCTGGGCGTGGAATCCGGCTCGTCACAGGCCCCCGCTGCACCGCGGCCGCGACCGGAGCAGCGCGGCCGACCGGAGGAATCGGTGCCTGAGCGAATCATCGAGCGATCCGAGTTCGACGATCGCGGCGACGCGCCGCGGGACGGCGAGTCCACCGGCAGCGACGACGGTGGCCGGACCCGGGGCCGCCGCCGGCGCGGCCGCCGCGGTGGCCGCGGGCGGCGCGACCGCGAAACGTCCGCTGGTCCCCGCCCGGAGAGCGGCCTGCGATCCGTCGATGCCGACCGCCGCGAACGTGACGGGCATGATCGTGATCTCGCCGCGGCCGACGCGTTCGAGGCTGGAGCCCATGATCACGACGTGGAACCGGCGGCCGACCGCGGCGACGCCTGGGCTTCCGCGGGGGGCGAACGCCCCGCGGCCTCGACGGAATCGACCGGGGAGGCCGATCGGCCGCGCCGCCGCCGCCGCGGCCGTCGGGGCGGCAGGGGGCGTGGCCGCAGCGAACGAGATCGCGTCGAGTCGGCGGGCCAGCCGGGCCAGCATGGTTCCGATCGCGATGCCGAACGGATTCGCCCCGAGCGGGATCGCCCGTCCGATGCGGGCCGCGACGACGAGCCGCTGCCCACCAGTTACGGCATGCGGCCGGCCGGACGTGGCGGTGACGAATCGGCCGGCGACCGGGATCGGCAGCCTGCCCCGCGGGGCGACGAGGAAGGGGGTGCCGGTACCCGCGGTCGGCGGCGGCGGCGGCGGCGGGGAACCGAGGCGCGGGGAACGGAGAGCCGGACAGGCGAGGGTCGGGCAGCGGCCCCGGCAGCCCGCGAGCGAAACGCGTCCTCCCGCGAAGGCCGCCGTGACCGGCGGAGCCGCGGCCGTGGCGAGTCGGATCCCCGGTCGTCGGGCTACGCTCGAGGTCGGCGGAGCGATTTTGCCCCGGTGGCGGGCGGATATGACGAAGACGACGAGGGCCTGGAATTCCTCGGCATCGAGGACGCGGGCCACGAGCGGAGCCGACGTGATTCGCGGCCGGAGGACGACGACGTCCTCGCCGAGAGCGGCCTCAACACGGTCCGCGACGTTCCGAGTTGGGTCGAGGCCATCGGAATCGTGATCGCCGGCAACCTCGACGCCCGCAACCGCTCCGGACGCCAGGACGGAGGCCGCGGCCGGTAGCCGCCGGCCTCACTTCATCGCGATCGTGCGGGCCAGCGGCCGCAGGATCTGCTCGATCACGCACGCCTCGACGACGTCGCGAGCCAGCGTGGCGAGCCGCTCGAGCGCATCGACGTAGCTGGTCTGCGGGTCGAGGCTGCCGTACTGCCTGGCGGTGACGTACACGCTCAACTGCTCTTCGTTGAATTCCCCCGTGCGGACCTGAAACGCGTTCGTCCGCGTCTCGGTGCTGACCCGCACCTGCACCCGGCAATCTTCGTCGAGGCAGATCGTGAGCGACGGCTCGTAGTTGATCACCCGCCCGCCCGGCAGGTCGCCCACCTTCTCGAAGGCCTGCCCCACTCCGAGAGCCTCGGCGAGCAGGGCGTTGTGGTTGCCGCGGTAGGCGAAGTCGAAGCCGAAGAGCACGTCGAGCGCCTCGCAGTCGAGCGGGCTCACCGACAGGTAGGCCGGGGCCAGGTCGAGCACGAGCCGATGCTGATCGAGGGCGGCCTCCAACGAGGCCGGGTTCACCTGCCCGGAACACAGCCGCTTGGCCTCGACCGCCGCCCAGCGGTATCGCCCCTGATCCTTGTCCTCCTCGAGGACATAGTCCCGTTTGTCGCGGCAGTAGAACTTCCGCATCGACGGATAGTGCTTCTGAACCCGCTCGAAATACTGCAGGATCGTCTCCCGATGGGAAGGCAGTTCCATCTCGGTCGCGAGATTGACGTTGACGTAGAAGTCGTCGGCCAGCGACGCATAGGGCGACATGCAGAATCCCCGCGGAGAGTGGGAAAACAACGAGTATAGGAAGCGATTTTTCGGACTGTCAAAACGCCGCCGTCCGTCGGCCGCTGGCGTTTTGCCGACGACGGGAGCATACTATCGGGCCTCGCCCCAGGCTTGCCGATGCCCACCGACACGCAGACCGACGCGATCCCCTCCGACCGGCTCTCGATCGAGAAGCGGAAGGACGGCACGCTCGTGGTGCGGGTGCAGTCGGAGGAGCGCCGGCTGCCGGACGCCGTCTTCTCCTTCCGGTGCGGCGATCCCCAATACGCCTACTGGCTCGCCCGTCACGGCCAGCTCACCGCCGACTGACCCTCAGGCGTCGTCTCGTGAGCCCGCGATCAGCGAGATGAACTCGCGGTTGCTCTTGAACTTGGCGAGCTGCTTCGTGAGCTGCTCCATGGCGTCCACGTGATGCATGCTCGACAGCGTCCTCCGCAGCATGTTGACGGCATGCAGCGTGTTGGGATCGAGGAGCTTCTCCTCACGCCGCGTGCCCGACTGCGAAATGTCGATGGCGGGCCAGACACGCCGGTCGGCGAGTTTCCGGTCCAGCACCAACTCCATGTTGCCGGTGCCCTTGAACTCCTGAAAGATCAGCTCGTCCATGCGGCTGCCCGTATCCACCAGCGCGGTCGCCACGATCGTCAGCGAACCCCCCTCTTCGAACACGCGGGCGGTGGCGAAGAGCTTCTTGGGGATGTCGAGCGCCTTGATGTCCACGCCGCCGCTCATCGTGCGGCCCGTGTTGCCGACCCACTTGTTGAAGGCCCGGGCCATGCGGGTGATCGAGTCCATGAGCAGAAACACGTCCTTGCCCGTCTCGGCCATCCGCTTGCACCGCTCGACCACGAGCTGCGAGAGCCGCACGTGGCTCTCGACGTCGCAGTCGAGACTGCTGGCGAGCACGTCGCCCTTCACGGTCCGCCGCATGTCGGTCACCTCCTCGGGCCGCTCGTCGATGAGCAGCATCACGAGGTTGAGCTCCGGGTGGTTGGTCGAGACGGCCTGCGACACCTGCTGCAGGAGCACCGTCTTGCCCGTTCGCGGCGGCGCCACGATCAGGGCTCGCTGCCCCTTGCCGAGCGGCGTGAGCAGATCCATGACGCGGGTCGTGATCGGCTGCTGGCCGGTCTCGAGCCGCAGCCACGTCTCGGGATTGATCGGGGTGAGCTGGTCGAACGTCTTCACGCTCGCGTAGTCGTCCGGAGGCATGCCCTCGACCGACTCGATCTCGCGGACCCTCGGCCCCTGCTGCCGGCGGCCGGGCTGCACGAGGGCCTTGATGAGCACGCCCTCCCGCAGGCGGTAGCGGTCGATCATCGTCGCCGGCACGAAGGCATCGGTGCGTTCGCGGGTGTAGTTGGTGTCGGGGCTGCGAAGAAAGCCGTAGCCATTGGGATGCATTTCCAGCACGCCGCCCGCCGGCTCCAGCGGAATCGGCTCTCCGTTTTCGCTCACCTCGGGCTCGAGTTCCGGGGGCCGCATGCCTTCGCTGTCCATGCCCACGGCGCCGGCTCCCGCCTGCGGCGGAGCCCCGCCACCCCCCCGCCGAAACCGACCGCGTCGCCGACCGCCGTATCCTCCCCCCTGGTAGCCCTGGCCCTGCCCCTGGC
>Ga0214917_10001778_pt1 | contig 27359 bp, 26 predicted proteins | sample LL_1208_BB_MetaG_FD_177983 | JGI IMG/M metagenome (GOLD analysis project Ga0214917, IMG submission 177983) | Freshwater microbial communities from Lake Lanier, Atlanta, Georgia, United States - LL_1208_BB | ecosystem: Environmental > Aquatic > Freshwater > Lake | place: USA: Georgia | collected... | reverse complement strand
CGGGGCAGGTGCCGGCAGACCAGATGCCACAAATGCTGTTGGTGCTGTCGGACATGCAGTTCGACGCAGACAGTATGCTAGATCGCACCGCCATCCAGATGTTACGCGCAAAGTACGCGGCGGCTGGCTATCAGATGCCACAGGTGGTGTTTTGGAACTTGTCAGCCCATAGCAATGTGCCGGTGAGCGCCCACGAGACCGGTGTGGCCATGGTGAGCGGCTTCTCGCCGAGCATCATGAAGGCTATTCTCGCTGGCGACATGGCAGAGTTTACTGCGTATGGCGTGATGCTCAACGCCATCATGCAAGAACGCTACGCTATCGTGCTGGCGTAAACCCGATATAAATCCCCCCTGTGCACATCTGCACAGGGGGGATTTGCTATTTAACTTCGGCAATCAATTCGACTTCGGTGGCGTAATTAAATGGAATCACCATACCCACAGCGCTACGGGCATGTTGACCTTGCTCGCCAAACACCTCGAGCAGTAATTCGCTACAGCCATGCACCACACCGGTGGTATTGTTGAAGCCGGGGGCGACATTGACCATGCCAAGGACTTTGAAAATCCGCACCACGTTGTCGATGCCCACTAGCGAATGGATGGCTTGCAAGGCATTGAGGGTACTGAGTTGGGCGGCGTGGTAGCCTTGTTCGACCGTGAGGTCGGTGCCGACAAGGCCTTTGACTTCTTCTTCGCCAAAGCGCGACACGCTCCCTGATGAATAGACGAGATTGCCGGTTTGGACGGCGAGCAGGAAGCGTCCGTTATTGAGGGGTACGGTTTGGAGGGTATAACCGAGTGATTGGAGTTTTTGAAAATACGACATGGTTGCTCCCTATGCTAGTAAATCAGCTTGTGCGCGTAATGCGGCCTTGTAGTCAGCCATTTCGATGACATTGTGGGCGAGGCGCGCTTCTTCGGCGGCAAAGGCCAACAAATGTGATTCGAGTGATTCGCGGGCGCTACTTTTGGGGGCGGCGGTACCACGGACTGCGGCAATGAAGCTCCGCATGATGCCGGTATCGCCACCGCCGTGCCCACTGCGGCCATCGACCTCGTAAACTTCGGGTGTGCCGCGGTGGGGTTTGATTTCGATGCGACCGCCATGGGCATTGAAGTAGCCGTGCAGGGTGCCGGTAGTACCGTCATAGCGCATGCTACGGTCTTCGTCGTTGCTGAGCCCGTGCATCGTGAGCGAGGCACTAATTCCGCCGGCAAACTCCATGGTGACGATTTGGTGGTCGACGACGTCGTTGTCGCAGTGAAAGACACAGCGGCCATAGGGGCTGTCGTGCAGGGCGGCGACACGCCCGGCATAACTGCGGTCGTTGCTGAGCACATTAAATGGCCATACATTGGGGGCTTCGCCGGTTTGCTGGGCGACGGCGGCGGCTTCGGGCCACGGCTCAAGGTCGAGGTAGATGCGTTTGGCCGACCACGGGCAGGTCGCTTCGACGGCACATCCATCGAGACAACGGCTGGTTGAACCGGCAGGGGCGTTCTTTTTTTGATAGAAATTGAGATTGCCGACCGACGAAATCCGCGTGCATTCGCGCCCCAAGTTCCACACCATGATATCGAGATCGTGGCAGCATTTGGCGAGGATCATGGGGGTTGATTCGGCTTTGCTACGCCAATTGCCGCGTACAAAGCTGTGGGCCATATGCCAATGGGCTACGTTTTCGCGGTGAGCCACGGTGACAATATCGCCGATTTTGCCGGCGTGGAGCAGGTCGTGGAGGGTCGAAAAAAAGTCGGTATAGCGCAAGACGTGGCCGATGACCAGATGACGGCCGGCTTTTTCGGCAGCGAGGGTCAAGCGGGTGCATTCGAGTGGGTCAGGCGCCATTGGTTTTTCGAGCAGCACATGGTAGCCTTGGGCGAGTGCCATCAGGGTCGGTTCGACGTGCATGGCGTCTTGGGTGGTGATGATGGCGGCTTCGGCCAGCTGGCCTTTGGCAAAGAGTTCGTGATACGAGGTGAAGCAGTATTCGTCGGCGATGTCGTGGGCTTCGGCGATGGCCGCACGCCGCACGGGGTCAGGTTCAGCGACAGCCACAATCCGGGCGTCGTTGGGATTGTTGACGGCATATGGCGCATAGGCATGGGCACCGCGCGAACCGGCTCCTACCAACACAAATTCTATAGGCTTCATGGTTGTCCCTTGTGATGGTTACAATCGAATACAGTGTAGGTATCATAGCAGAAGTATCGTACCGGTCTGCAATTGGGGTTTTTACTGAGGAACACGTGGGATTGATGTATGTTGATGAACCGAGCATTGCGAATGATTGCAAAGTTGGCGCAGGTGTTGCTTGGATTGCGCAAATATCAGGTGGCATTAGGGTTGTTGTGTGGTGTGTAATTGTCATTTATTGTTATGTGAAAATAATGGTGCAGTGGGTGAATTGATGGCGCAAGCGACGGTATTGTTCATGTGCGTTGTTTTTGTGAGGCACTGGTATGGTGAATATATCCACAAAAAAATGGTAGGGTCATAAGAATCTGCTATAATTGGTCGTAATTATCCACCAGTGTGGAAGGAAAAGCGATGCACGTTCCATTTGGTGACTTCAAACGGCAAATAATGCCGATCCGTGGCGAATTAGATTTGGCGATTGCGCGGGTGTTAGATAGTGGCGCGTATATTTTGGGCCCTGAAGTGCGCGCATTTGAAGCGCATTTTGCACACTATTGTCAAACCAAGTTTTGTATTGGGGTGGCCAATGGTACTGATGCGATTCAGATTGCATTGGTGGCGTTGGGCGTGGGTAAGGGTGACGAAGTCATCACCGTGGCCAATACGGGGGTGCCTGGCACTGCCGCGATTGTGGCACTTGGTGCGGTCCCAGTATTTGTGGATGTCGATCCGCTATCACGCAACATGGATCCGGCAATGTTGACTGCGGCGATTACGCCGCGAACCAAAGCCATCATGCCGGTGCATTTATATGGGTTGATGGCCGACATGCCGGCGATTTTGGCGATTGCGCAGGCCCACGGTATCCCCGTCGTCGAAGACTGTGCCCAAGCACATGGCGCGAGTATTGCTGGGCGGGTGGCTGGCAGCTGGGGTGATGTGGCGGCATTTAGTTTTTATCCATCCAAAAACCTCGGTGCCATCGGTGACGGTGGGACGATTACCACCAATCGTGAGGATATCGCGCTCAAGGTGCAACGCTTGCGCCAATATGGTTGGGAACGCAAATATTATGCGACGGAGGAGCATGGCCTTAATTCGCGGCTTGATGAGCTCCAAGCGGCAATTCTCGATGTCAAGTTAACGCATCTCGACGCTGCAACTGAGCGTCGCAATGTGATTGCACATGAGTACAATCGGCAATTTGCCGATTTGCCGATTCAGTTGCCATGTATTCCTGCAGGGCAACGGGTTGTGCATCATTTGTACGTCATCCAGACGCGGTGCCGTGATGTGGTCCAGGCAGAACTCAAGACGCATGGCATCGGCAGTGATATCCATTATCCATTGCCTACCCATCAGCAACCGATTTATCGGCAATATGCGCCGACGTGGTCATTGCCAGTGACAGATCGCATGGCGAGTGAAGTGCTTTCATTGCCAAACTTCCCCGAATTAACCGATGCCGAAGTGGCACAAGTAGTGCAAGTCGTGCGGCAGGTTGTATCTGCGTTGCCAGCGTAAAGAGGAGCGCTATGTCGCTGTTTCAACGACTGTTTGGTCGTGGTGGTGATGCACCACGGGACGAAGCCGAAGCGGCTGTCGAAGCAACTCAAATCGCCACGGCGACGGAACAGACGCGGCGTGGGTTTTTTGCCCAAATCGCCAGCTTATTTGGCGTGTCACAAATTAGCAATGAACTGTGGGATGACCTCGAAGCCTTACTCGTACAAGCCGATGTGGGGATGAACACCGCCACCTATTTGGTTAATCGCACCAAACAGCATGTCAAGCGGGCGGGTGTGGTTGACCCCCAAGCAGTGCGCGGGATTTTGCATGACGAAATGGTGCAATTGCTCCAAGACCAAGTCCGCCCCGAAGACGATACCGCCCACCCCTATGTGATTTTGGTCGTCGGTGTCAATGGTGTGGGCAAAACTACCTTGATTGCCAAACTCGCCCATCGCTACTTGACCCATGGCAAAAAGGTCTTGTTGGCTGCTGGCGATACCTTTCGGGCAGCGGCAACTGAGCAACTCGAGACGTGGGCGGAGCGTGTGGGGGTGCCCGTTATTACGCGCGGTCAAGGCGCAGACCCTGGTGCAGTGGTATTTGATGCCGTCGAAGCGGCCACCACGCGCGAATGCGATGTGTTGATTATTGATACTGCGGGGCGCTTACATGCCAAGATCAACTTGATGCAAGAGTTGACCAAGCTACGCAATATTATTCGCCGCAAATTACCGAGTGCGCCGCATGAAGTATTGTTGGTAATCGATGGTACCACTGGGCAAAATGGCGTATTGCAGGCCAAAGCCTTTGCGGCAGCGTGTGATGTCACCGGTGTGGTAGTCACTAAGTTGGATGGCACCGCCAAAGGAGGGATTGCATTTGCAATTGCACGTGAAATTCAACGCCCCGTGCGCTATGTCGGCACTGGTGAACGAATGACCGATTTGGCGCTGTTTGATGCAACGACGTTTGTTGATGCGTTATTTGCCTGAAGTGCATAAAGGAGTACTCATCGATGTCAGTTATGATTGTTGCCTGCCCTGTCTGTACACAAAAACTCGCAATTCAAGCATATGTACCAGTTGGCACGATGTTGGTATGTGCTGACTGCGAAACAAACCTCAAGATTGTGAGTGTGAGCCCGGTCAAAGTCGTCCAAGTAACGACTGCTGAGACATACAACATTGATGCACGCCCTGAATCATACGGTTAAACGGTGGGCTGGGCTGATTGCGGTGCTGTGGTGTTGTAGTAGCTGCGCCGTTCAATCTGGAGCCCAAGTAAATGCGATGCGGCCAGCTCCTGATACATGGGCGTGGGCTGTGTCGTTTGTTGGGTCGGCTGGCGAAAGGCAACGAATCCTGACAGGTTTGCCGCCGGCTACCCGACTTCGGATGGAAGTACAAGCGCGGCTGGTGAATGGTCATCTGCGATTAACATATCTCGCGCCTGATTCGGCAACAAATTGGGTGCTACACGTCTACCCAAATCGCATGAATGCACTTACTGCAGAAGTAATCAGTGATGCGGACGGGCAAGTTATCATCCAAGAAAATAGCTACGATGCACGTGGTGGTGAATATCAAGTATGGCTGTATACTATGGTTAACTAATAAAGAATGAGGTGTACGGTGACCGCAACGGTGAACGACATCATGCAACGAGCCCAGCAACAGCAAGTTGAATTTATCAGCTTACAGTTTACGGATATTGCAGGCATGCTCAAAAACGTTACGATCCCTGGCGCCATGCTCGCTGATTGTCTCGATCATGGGGTATGGTTCGATGGGTCGGCACTCGAGGGTCCGGCGCGAGTAGCCGAAACCGACATGTATCTTGTGCCTGATATTGCGACGTTTGCTGTTATGCCGTGGGATGATGCCACCGGGGTAGTGACGGCACGTTTGATTTGTGATGTGCACTCACCCGATGGGCGACCATATGCAGGGGACCCGCGTCGCGTGTTGCAGCGTGCGGTAGCAGATGCCCAAGCGATGGGGTTTATTTATCGATTGAGCGCCGAAGTAGAGTTTTTTTTGTTCAAAACCGATAATGACAAACGCCCCGTCTTGATTCCCAATGATTCGGTAGGGTATTTTGATGCCACCAATGATTCGTTTACGCGCTTTCGTCGTCATGTGGTCAAAGCGTTGGGCGCATTTAATATTAATGTCAATGCCACACACCATGAAGGGGCAGTTGGGCAGCACGAGATTGATTTGCATATCGAATCAGGGGTTGCGGCTGCTGATGCCGTCATGACGTTGCGCCAAGTATTGCGATCACTGGCATTACAACAAGGGTTGTTTGCGTCATTTATGCCCAAACCGATGATGGGGATTAATGGGAGTGGTATGCATGTGCATCAAAGTTTGGCTGATGCGGCTACTGGCGTTAATCTCTTTGTTGACCCCAATGATAATTACGGGTTGTCAACCGTGGCCAAACATTTCATGGCTGGGTTGTTGGCACACGCCCCTGGCATGTTGGCGGTGCTGGCACCACTCGTCAATTCGTATAAACGACTTGTGCCGGGTTATGAGGCACCGGTGTATGTGAGCTGGGGGCGAACCAATCGCGGTGCGTTGGTACGTGTGCCACGAGTGCTGCCGGATCGACCGCAAACGACGCGGATAGAGCTACGCAGTCCAGACCCCGCTTGTAACCCGTACTTGGCGTATGCAGTCATGCTCCAATCGGGGCTTGATGGCATTCGCCGTGAATTACCGTTGCCGCCTGCAGCCGAAGAAGATTTGGTGACCATGAATGCCCGTGCGCGGATTCATCCGTTGCTTCCTATGACCCTCGGTGAAGCAGTGGCAGAATTGCAACGTGACCAAGTAATAGCCGACACCCTTGGTCCATTAATTTATCAACGCTTTGTTGATTCTCGCGTACGCGAATGGGAAGAATATCGCCAGCACGTGAGCAACTGGGAAGTTGATCGCTACTTGCCGATTTATTAGCGCAGATACCAACAGGTATCGTTGTAACAAGATAAATGGCGTGTCATGAAAGAGTCACTATCACCTGAACCAATGAATTCGCCATTACAATCTCGGCTCACACCCGAGCAAAGTGCGTGGCTAATATTGACGACTTTTTTTGTGGCAGCAGTGATTTTGCTGGCCTGGGTAATGCAATTGGCATGGCATGGGTATGTGGGTGCGATGCGGAGCCAAGATGGCGCCATGTTACGTGGACACGTGGTGTCTGGTGTGTTGCTACAAGAACCGCGGAGCTTGACGAGCCACACTATCGAGCGCTTGCCGGCCGCAGTTGACCCGTGTCAAAACCAAAGTGATATTTGTGCGCCGTTGTCGATTGGTGATCGTATCAAAACTTTGCCGGCGGCTGGGTATGGCCCGGTAGCGTCGTTGGTATTACCTGATACAACGCATATTCAGTTGTGGGCGCAAGGCAACGGGAGCGACATTGTCTATCATTCGTACCAGGTGTCACGGTGGTCGCATCGCCGCCAAGTGGTGAATCTCGTCCAAAATGCAGGCTATGCACGCTATGACATTGCGCAATATCAGCCCTTTGCGAATGTAGAATACAGCGTCACGTTGGCGAATCAGGTAACGGTATGGATGTCTCCTGGGGGAAGCTATAGTATCAACGTGATTCCTAATGATGTAGCGCGCAATAATCCGACCCAATTCGAAGTAGCGGTACGGAGCGGTACGGCGACGGTGCAACGTGGTGCTGTTACCGAAGGTGTTGCTGCTGGCGAGATTGTCGAAGTAAGCCATACCAATCAAATCCACAAATCACGTCCTGCGACATGGCAGTTGATTAACGATCCGCAGTGGCAATCTGTTGAGAGTGAACTTGGCGATGATGATCGCTATAATTGGCGTCAATTTCGTCGGGCCGATGCCCCCAATTTGAGTAGCGCCGAACAAAATGGCCGGCTAGAAGTGTCGTTGGGTTGTCGTCCCGAACGACCAGATTTTTGCTCGCCAGATGATCAAGTGCGGATTTTGCGCTTTCGGCGTGATGGCAATCAAGTTCGCCCATTTGCGGTGGGAATTGATCAGACACTCGATGCCGATGTGTCAGAATACACGTCGTTGCGTTTGACCGCATGGGTACGTGTGTTAACGCAAACCGTCCCGCTTGCAGGCATTGCTGGTTCAGAATGTCCGGTCATGTTTCAGTTGACATTCAAAACAACCAGTCCTACCGACAAACAACAAGAGCGGACCTTTTGTTTGTATGCCTTTAAATCGAGTGAATCACTTGTACAAGATTCTGGAGACATCCGTTATCGGGCACTCCCCCCGTTCCAATGGTATCGCCTTGATGTCGATTTGCGCGAAGACGAATTTTTGCGTTATGCGCGTTATCTGCAATCGATTCGTATCGAAGCCCGCGGGCACGATTATTTGTCCGAAATCACAGATGTGAATTTGATAGGGCGCCAGTAATGTCACTTGTGATACGCACTGGTGTCGATATGGTCAAAATCGCTCGCATTGCCGCGGTGGTTGCACGCCACGGGCAACGCTTTGTGGCGCGAGTACTAGTGGAGAGTGAAATTCAACTGTGTGCAGATCGGATTCCGGCAATCGCCGCACGCTGGGCGGCGAAAGAGGCAGTTGCCAAAATGCTTGGTGTGGGGATTCGTGGACTGGCAAGTGGCGCAGATGCTCTTGCGTGGCATGACATTGAAATCACACGTGACGCCATTGGTAAACCACTGATTTGCTTACATCGTAACGCCGCTACAATTGCGGCTGCGCAAGGGTTGTGTTCATTTGACATAAGTATCAGTCATGATGGCGAATATGCGATTGCTAGTGTGGTTGCGATTGGGCTAACGCCTGAGTAATAAAAGCCATCGTTTCTACAAAAGATTCTTCGTGGGGGAGATGTCCTGTATTGGGGACTACCGCGAGCTGGGCATCAATCATATTTTGGACCAGCGTTGACCCGGTGCGGACTGCAAATACGGGGTCACTATCACCCCATATCAAAAAGACTGGGCAAGAAATAGTTTTGTAGTATTGCGGCACTGGTTTTTGGCCATCTTTGGGGGCAGATGATTGACAAATCTGTCCAGCCAGATGTCCTTGCACACGGATGGGGCGTGCATACTCGTGTTGTTGTAGGGCAATCCAGTCATGGCGTTTTGCGACTGCTTTGAGCCCTGCACCGGTGAGTGATGGTGTCGTTGACCAAAACGCCAGCGCATACCCTACAATCGGAATGGTGACGACTTTGGCAATCGGAGGTCGATCGATGACTAACGATTCGGGAGCAATCCCGATGATGCATGTGATGCGCTCCGGTGCCAATATGGCGGTTTGTAAAGCAATCCGTCCGCCATATGAATGCCCCAGCAGAGTCGCTTTGGCGATGCCAAGGTGGTCAAGGAGTGCGATGACGTTGCGTGCTTGTGATTCGGTGGTGTAATCGTTTGGATGTGTCGACCGAGCCGAGGCCCCTGCGCCGATGGCGTCGATCCCGATTGTGCGATAGCCGGCAGATTGTAGCGCAGGCTGTATTTGATGCCAGGTTGCCTGCCAGCCACCAAACCCATGCAACAGCACGATGACTGGACCACTTCCTTGGTCATAGACCGCCACTTGATTGCCGTTGATAGTGATGTGTTGCCCATGCTCGCCAAGTAAATCGTTTGGCACGCTCGTTTCACGCCAACGAAGCAACACAAATGGTGCTCCACATATGCAAATGAGTAGTATGATTCCCCACATCACAATTCCTCCGCTGGGTGTGGTGTTGCCGTGAGTTGACTGGCTATGGCGACACCGACAATACAAAACATGGCTGCGACGATATAAGTCCCCGCATACCCCACGGTATTTACGAGAATACCCCCAATCACGGGAACCAATGCCCCAACCCCCAGAATCGTATTCGCCAATCCCATGTAAATTGGGCGTTGCGGTGCCGGTACGACTTCAAGGAGATAAGTCATTCCCGCAATCCCGATGCCATCATTCGAAACCCCAGACATGAGACAGAGTACGAGCAACCAGCCAAGCAACACGTTGCTCCCAAATGGGATGAATAATGGTGCCATGAGCATCATTAATGGTGGTGCAATCGATAAACTTCCGGTTAGACGCAAGAGAAAGTGCATCCCGTGTTTGTCACCGAGGCGCCCCCAGAGAACGTTTGATATTGCAGCGGTGACGGCGGCAATTGCGATAAACAACCCAGCAGTACTTTTGGGGAAGCCAAGTTGCTCTGTCACATAAATAATATAAAATGGCTCTGCTAAGCGCCCGACCAAAAGACATAATCTCGCCCAGATAAAGCGGCGATAATTGGGATGACCACGGAGCATCCCTGGTGCCGCTTTGAGTGCATCACGTAGTCGCAACGCGGGGACTGTTTGCCCTGCTTTGGGTTCGGTGACGGTTGCAAAGATCCCCATGGCGGTAGCATAACAGACAAAGCTAAACAAACTAATAGCTGCAAAATTCATGGGAAATGTGATAGGTGACGTATCGCTCAACATCCAGCGTACAAATGAGCCACCGACCGCAAAGGCTAATAATCCTCCCGATAGCTGACGCAACCCAAAAAAACGTCCACGTTGATTGGGTTGGACGATTTTCGCTACGACATCTTGGAAGCTTAAAGTAGTTACACCGCCCCCGATACAAAATAGTGCATAGCTCACGAGAATTCCGGTAAGCGCAACCGTCGGGTCGACCATTCCCGCCACATAGCAGGCAACAATGAGGATCGATTGTGCGACGAGGCGTAACAGCGCAAATACTCGGTAGGTCGGTAGCTTGTATGCCAGTGCCTGGACATATCCGCCCACAATTAGTTGTGGTAACAAATAGCCAGTACTTTGGATGACCGGCAGCAAACTGATGAGCGTCAATGAGCCACCCAGTTGGCGAACTAGTAATGTGAGTACTAAGCCTGGATTGCTGGCAGCTTCACCCAGGGTAAAAATTGTACCGTTCAGTACCCCTTTGAGGTAATTGCTCCGTTGTGTTGCAACGGGAAGTTCGCCATGATCGCTCACGATTTAGTTGCACTCCGTATGATATGTACCAATGCTTGAGGAATGCGACCTTCAACAATGACGCCATCGCCATCATATTCTTCGCTACTGATGACTCCGCGTTGTCGCCACAAATGCATCACATCGGCACGTCGATAGGGAATATAGGTGCGCAGTTCGATCATTTCTTGTTTAAGCATTTGCTCGATGCGCGCAGCGAGCGCAGTTATCCCCCAGCCATTTTGGGCTGATACTGCGACAAAATCGTCGGGTAATCCGAGTGCTTCGGCCATCCCCGCAACTTCTGATTGACCGACGCCCGCTAACTTGTCAATTTTGTTGAGTACTGTCAGGACAGGCGTGTCCCCAACGTTGAGTTGTTTGAGGGTTTCGTTGACGGTTTGGGTTTGCTGTTCGGCGTTGGTATGGGTGATGTCGAGTACATGCAAAATCAAGTCCGCATCGGCGATTTCTTCGAGTGTGGCACGGAAAGCCACAACCAATTCGGTCGGAAGTTTTTGAATGAAGCCGACGGTATCGGTAAGCAAATAATGTGTACCACCGGGTGTCGATACTTGGCGAGTAGTTGGGTCGAGTGTGGCAAACAAGCGGTCTTCGGCACGCACGGTGGCATTGGCCATGGCATTGAGGAGCGTTGATTTGCCGGCATTGGTATAACCGACAATTGCGACTACTTGAATGCCAGTGTCACGACGTCGTTCGCGATAAACCTCGCGCTGGGTATGAATTTCTTTGATGTGTTGCTCAAGGACGGTAATTCGTTTGTTGACCAACCGTCGGTCGACTTCAAGCTGCGTTTCGCCAGGTCCACGGAGCCCTACCACACCACCAGCAGATCCACCACCACCACCGGCTTGGCGTTCGAGGTGAGTCCATTGGCGGCGCAAGCGCGGGAGCAGGTATTTATATTGCGCTAATTCGACTTGGATGCGCCCTTCGCGAGTGCGGGCGTGGCGGGCAAATATATCAAGGATTATAGTGGTGCGGTCAACCACACGCACATTTAGTGTCTCTTCGAGATTCCGGGTTTGTCCAGGGGTGAGCTCTTCGTCAAATATGACGAGATCAAACAGTAGTGAATCTTTAAGTGCGGCGATTTCGGCCACTTTGCCAGGCCCAATGTAGTATTGCGCAAAGGTGTGTTTGAGGCGCTGGTGCATTTGGCCGACGACATCGATATCGGCTGTATCAACAAGCAGCGCAAGCTCGGCGAGCGAGTCTTCGGCAGACCACGCACTACGTCCACCAGTGAGCTCTGCACCAACAAGGAAGGCTTTTTCGCGTGGTGGCTTGGTTGAATGGAGCTTGGTGCCACGGGCCGTCGCAATCGAACCGTACGTTGCCTCTTTGGGAATTTCACTCAAAGTGCGGTGCCTCTAATCCATGTCGTTCGGCAACGATATAAAGTGGTCGCCGTTTCACTTCGTCATAAATCCGACCAAGGTATTCACCTATGATGCCTAAAAAAATAAGTTGAATCCCACCAAGAAAAAGGACGCTCACCAGTGTCGTCGCTTGTCCGGCAATTACATTCCCGGTAATGCGCAAAATAATCGCAATGATGATTGCAACCACGCTGAGACCAGCAATCAAAAAGCCACTATATGTGGCAAGTTGGAGTGGCAAATACGAAAAACTCGTGATTGCGTCGAGGGCAAAACGCAACATTTTGCGCAGTGGGTATTTTGTGACACCTGCTTTGCGCGCATCGCGTCGATAAGAAACTCCCGTTTGTTTGAAGCCCACCCAAACCGACAAACCACGCATAAAGCGATGATGCTCGCGCATCGACTTCATAGCAGCGACGACTCGCGCATCCATCAAACGAAAGTCTCCTGTGTCGAGTGGTAAATTGATATTGGTGATGCGGCGAATCAAGCGATAAAAAAGACTGGCTGTTGCCCGCTTAAATGGTGTTTCACCTTCGCGCTCAGCACGTACTCCGTAAATTACTTGGTATCCTGCCTGCCATTGAGCGAACATATCTGCAATGACTTCTGGTGGGTCTTGTAGGTCTGAGTCAATCACCGCTACTGCTTTGCCACTCGCATGATCGGTGCCTGCGGTAATTGCGATTTGATGACCAAAGTTCCGTGAAAAATGCACGACTTTGACGCGTGGGTCTTGGGCATGCAGCTGATCCATGATTTGCGCTGAATTATCATGAGAGCCATCATTGACTAATATGATTTCGAATGGAACGTGGAGTGGTTCGATGGCGGCAATCATGCGGCGATAAAACTCTGGTAAGAGCAGTTCTTCGTCGTAAACCGGTGCGACAATTGACAGTGTTGGTGGTGATTGCGTCGCCATACAATATCCTTTTTGACATGCGTCTCTTTACAAATAACTCAGACAATTTAATGCCGATGATGTATTGTAGCATACGCTTATGGTGCTGAAAGTGGTGAAACACCGGCAACATCATAGAAAATCAGTAATATTTCCCCGTTGTCTCGATACGTGCGTGTTTCTTTACCTCCAGGGTATTGTTGTCTGATAAACGCTAATTCTGCGATTCGATCGGGACTAAAGATAAAACTATTCATTGGCGCATCAAGGATCCATGTTGGTGATGCCTGGAGTGGTGGATACACATCAGTCCCGTTGACTTGTGGTGCTTGTAAAGAAATCAGCGCACTTTGCTCGTAGCGTAGTACCGGCTGGGTAAACAAATATACCTTTGCGCCGGCAGGATAATTAAGGATATGCGTGCTGATTTGCGCGGCACACTGGTCGGCGAGCGAATCATTGCGCGTACTATTGTGTTGTAAATATGAATAGCCATCATAGCCCGCAATCACAACGGCGACAACGATGCTCAGCACTTGCACCATAATGGGGGGGATACTCCAGTCACTTTGAATCCACTCGAGGCGGAACCATTTGCCTGATTCCGCGAGTCCAATCCCAATTACGATGGCAACAAATGGAGTAATATAGATGATTCGCTGGGCGGCTGGTGTATCGATTGTTAGTGCGGCTACACCAACTGCACTCCACAACCCAATGAACAACAACCAATAGCGCGGGTCTCGATATTCGCGGAGCATCAACAGCACACCAATGATAAAGAGTACTGCACTTGGCAACATTAGCAATGGGCTGCCCGTATCGTAGCCGTCGCGAAGCGGTACTACGACGAAGGCTGCGAGCGCATCACGAAACTGGATGAGCAGTTGGAGCCATAGTGGTTGCTGCGCAGATGCGGCAATCAAGTCAATCCACCTAGTGGTACCGCCATCAGCGCTTGCAAACAAGCTGACGCTCATAATGGCATCAGAGAAGTGTTGCCAATGCGTCAAAATATTCCACCACATAGGGATAGCAATCAAGAAACTAATGGCCCACATTAGTGTCAGTTGTGGGAGTCGATTTTGGATTAGTTCCCAGTTTTGGATGGCAACCAGGAGCAACCACAGAGCAAAGATTATCGGGATGATTTTGCCCGTATGATAGGAATATTGACAAAGCCCTAATGCAATCCCCGCACAGATATAAAATCGCCGTTTCCCCGTTTCCCAGCCATAGGCAAACAATGCCAAGATGCAACTGAGCAACATGCCATCCATCACATAAATTAGCCCGGTACGACTAAATTCAAGCTGAACGCCCATGGCTAATAATGCCAACGCGGTGAGCCAAGCGGTGCGCCGATCAAAAAACAAGCGGGTGGCGAAATAAAGCATAACGATTGAGCCGCTCCCCATCAATGCCGTGATAATTCGGCCACCGACCAGATTGGTACCAAATAGTTGCATGCTTGCACCTTGGAGGATGCTAAATAGCATTGCAGTATCACCAATTCCAATGGCGATTAGATTATTGGTGCCTTCTGTTAAGGAACGAAGTGCTTCTAAACTATAGGTTGCTTCGATATTGCGCGCTACCGGGATTTGATCGATGGCGTACACCCGCACAGCAAGTGCGGCGATAGACAACAATACCACGCCAAGAATTTCTAATGAAGTAAGCGGCGCGGCATTTTCGCCGTTTTCGTGGCGCGGTACCCACACGATGGTGATTACTACCATAATCCCAACGGTTGCAAGACCGGCACAAAGCGCAGGCCAAAACGCTGTGACAACAGGGTCTATGCCCCAGCTTGTCATGGCAATCAGCCAGTAGGCAATTGCAAGCACAATTAATCCACCAAAAAAAGGTGCTGGGTTGTTTTGGGAAATTTGGTGGACAAGGTAGGCACTTCCGGCACTACAAAGCAGGGCAATTGCTATCATGCCCCAAGCAAACCCTTGTTGGTAGCCGTTGTAGCAGAGCAATATGGGGGTAAATGTTGCAACCGCGCTCAGCCAGCTCATGACAAATTTGCTCAATGGGTCTTCGCGATCAAAGCGTTGCCAGAGCCAGTTGGTGCGTTGTGCGTATGCGAATCCCATTGCGGTACCTTTTATTATCGGTGTGCACTATTATACCAAACCGCAACAGGTCGTTAATTTGTGTTGAAACGGTTGCGCTGGTGGAGCGTTACCGAAGTCGCAAGCATCAACAATATTGTTTCACCCATATTCCACCAAAAATGGACATCGAGGCGCACGGCGGTTGTCAATCCCGGCAAGCGACAGACAAAGGAAGTGCGGGTCACATCACTCGTCGCCAACCAGCCGTCGCGCCCAAAAAATCCTGGTAGCCCTTGTGCCGATACATCGGGTGCCCCAAATGCTGCGAGCTCTTGAAGCGCTTGCAAATATCGCCACATCAAATAGGTATGTTCGGCCGTGTGGGCGATTGTCCAGGCCAGCATCAGCCAGGCAAACGGGTTGCGCAATCCCCCAATCACCAACACAATCATGATGCTAAGCACAATCCAATTCCAACCAAAATGTACCCATTCGGCATTGGCTGCCGAAATAATGCCGCTGGCCATAAAGAATGGCCAGCGCAAGATGTGATACTGTACCCATTGCACTAAGTGCTCAACCCCATGGAAGCTCTGGGCTGCCACAAGCATCGTCAATGTAGCGCTCCACCAGCCATGTTTGACATAAATATCAACCACATGCCGACTATAGGCTGGCAGTAGTCCAGCAATCACGCAGGCGGCTTGAATCCAGGCGGGGTATTTGTTGATGTATGCCATATACCCAAACAGCCCACCGATAATTACTCCTACAACGACCAATAGCCACTCGGCGCGCAAATCAAAAATCGTCCGTAGCCGCATTGGCGCGATTGCTCCTTGTGCAGTGACAAATTGAGTGCGGTGTGTGGTCATAAGCTGATTGAAGTATTCAATTATGAATTCGACAAATGAGCCATTCATCGTCTACTCCGTTCGTGTAACTGTGGTTAACGCATTGCCTGGGATCGAATCAATATGCGAGTTTGATCCATCTGGCCAGGTAATTTCGATATCGGTAACCGTATCTGCATCACCAATTCCGAAGTGGATGATTTGACTGTCACCCGACAAATAGCCTGATGCTGCACGTACAGTCCGAAGCATTCGTTGTGTACCAGCGCTAATGCGTACCGTTGCCCCAATTGCCGTTGGGTTGGGACTGTGTGGTTGTTCCAACCGTAATTCAACGCTGTTGCCGGCGCAACGTTGGTTTTCGTAAATGACGGCATGACCATCCATCGGGTTGACCACTACGTCGAGGCGCCCATCGTGATTCAAATCAACCATTGACATGGCGCGACCACTGCCACTGTTGCTTAGTCCCCAATCAGCGCGTGTAAACGACTTTCCCGCATTGTTGACAAAGAGCATGTCAGGTTCGGCGATTTGGTTGTGGGGCAGATAGTTGAGCAGATCTTTGGCGATCATGCCATTGACAATGTAGAGGTCTTGCCAGCCATCATTATCAAGATCACCAAATTTTCCTGACCAACTCCAGCCACTTGCATCGATTTGCAGATTATAGGCTAGATCTTGCCAATGATTATTTTGCCATACTTGCAAGGCGTTTTCGGTATATTGCGGGTCATCGGCACTCAGTGGGCGAGTGAGTTTTTTCATGGCAGGGAGCCAGATTGCCATCGTTTTGACATCTTGGTTGTAGGGCTTCATGTCTGTCGCAAAAATAGCCTCGGTGCCAGTATTAAAGGCATCTGCGACGTCAATGCTCATGGTGTTTTCGGTGGTTTGGCTAAATGGTTCAGCGCTTTGCCAACCGGTAGGGGACGCAAGCCAGATCATGTCGCGGCGATTAAAATCATTGCCCACCATAATATCGTTGACACCATCATGGTTGATGTCAGGGAAGGCAATAGTCAACGCATCGGCATGCTCATTGAGGCGTTCGGCGCGGTACCCTGCACCGTCACGATAATAAATAAACACGCCACCGCCGCCCCGTTCATTAAAAATCAGCCCTTGGTGTTGCAGTTGCTCGGTATCATATGTCCCAAACACCACATCAAGTTTGCCGTCACCGTTAAGGTCACGCCAATTCATGGCATAAAACGCGCTGTAAACGTCGGGCATGTCGTGGAATGTCAGTGTATTGTGTGCGAATACGCCAATCACTGGGCGGCGGAAGCGTTGGGTTGCGACCACTTCAGGTTTACCGTCACCATCGGTGTCAACAATTGCCAAGGCGCGTACATCCTGCAAATCGGTTGCGATTGGCGTGAAGTGCATGTGGCCATCATTGAGGTATAGGGTGACGGTACCAGCAATATTGCCAAAAATCAGATCGTCATTGCCGTCACCATTGACATCGCCCACGGCGAGACCGCTTCCGTTGCTCGCATAAACATACGTTCCTTGTGCGCCACCTGAGGTGTAATGGGGGAGTTCGTGGCGGACAAAGCTATCCCCACACGGCGTCGCCCGTGCGGCCAGCGGTTGATGCGTGACGGTTGCTTTGGCTATGGGTGGCGGTGCATGTGGAGTCGTGTTTTGCGCACCACTACATGCAATCAGCAGTAATGATGCGCAAAAAACCGCCGTAATAAGGGTTGGGTGTGCCATAAAACTTACTTTACTGCACCCGCGGTCAAGCCTGACATGAACTGTCGTGAGGCCATGACAAATACCGTCAAAATGGGAACGATGGCAATACTCGAACCGAGGATTTGCACACCGATTTCGGTACCGCGCAATGAACGCAAGGTGCTGAGTGCGACAGGGAGGGTGTAAGTGATTTGGTCTTTGAGGATGAGCAATGGGAACTGGAATTCGTTCCACTTACCCATGAAAGTCAAAATCGCTAATGCGCCCAAGGCAGGTGCGATGACTGGAATAATAATCGACACAAAAATCCGGAATTCTTGGGCACCGTCGATACGGGCTGCATCCATCATTTCGTTGGGGATGGCGCTTTCGATGTATTGTCGCATCCAGAAAATCCCAAAGGCGTTGGCCATACCCGGCACAATCAAGGGGTACCACGTCTCGATCCAGTGCAAAGTACGCATCACGATGAATGAGGGAATTAACCCAAGCGCGCCAGGGACCATCAAGGTGGCCAACAAAAAGGTAAACATGCCATCGCGGCCAGGGAAGCGGAACTTGGCAAATCCATACCCTGCCAATGAACAAAAGAAGAGCACGGCGACGGTATGCAGTGATGCAATTGCCACACTGTTGTATACCGCTGTCCAGAAGTAAGGCAAACTACCTTGTTCGAGGAGTTGATTGTAGTTTTGCATCAGCGAGCTACCAAACCAAATCGGTGGTGGTATCCGCAAAATGTCAACAGTACGATAGGTCGCCGTGACCAACATGTAATAAAATGGGAATGCCGAAGCAGCGGCAAAAACAATCAAAAAAATATACAAGAACATCATCACGACCGGGCCAGCAAATCGATCGCGGTCGCGCCGGTTACGCGTCATTGTTGTTGTCGCCATTGTTTAATCCTCTGTCAAATTCCGACCGTTGGCACGGTTATAGAGATACGAGAACGTGACGATCATAAAGAATAAGATAAACGACATCGCTGACGCATACCCAAACCCGCTCTTTGAACCGGTGTTGTATTTGAAGGCCGACCAGTAAAGCTGCATCATGGCAGTTAGACCGGCATGATCTGTGCCACCGGGTGCCGATGATTGCGTGCCACCTGCCAGCATGACGGGAATGTCAAAGTTTTGCATGGCACCGATAATAGATGTCACCACTTGGAACAAAATCACTGGCCGCATCAACGGCATGGTAATCTTCCAAAACACATCAGATGTATCGGCTCCATCGACGCGAGCTGCTTCGTACAGTTCTGGATTAATTGACTGTAACCCTGCCAAGAAGATAATCATCGAATACCCAGTCCATTGCCAGATGGTTACAAGTACGATGGAGGGTTTGAGCCAAAGCGCTGAGCCCAGCCAGTCGATTTTGTCGATGCCAAAAAACGACAAAAAGTAATTAAACATCCCATATTGGAGACCAAACAACGAAGAAAACAAAATCCCGACCGCAACGGCCGATGCCACAAATGGCATGAAATAGGCTGCCCGGAAGAAGTCTTTGAAGCGGATATACCCACTATTTATGATGAATGCCAAGATCAATGCCAAGAGGAGTTGGGGGATGGTTGCAACCACAAACAACCACACGGTGTTGTAGATTGCCTGCCACCAAATGTCGTCTACGGTAAAGAGTTTGACGTAGTTGAGGAGTCCAACCCACTTCATCTTGGAAATGCCGTCCCATTGATGAAACGACAAAAACACCCCATATAGCAACGGGAATAAACCAAAAACGGAGTAAAGAAAAAAGAATGGCGCGACAAATACATATGCCCAAACATTACGTTTGGCTTCTTTGCGCCTGGTACGCCGATCTTGTGCCTTTTGCTCGGCAACAGTAAAGGTCGTTGTAGCCATGTGCACCTCATTTAGTTTAGGGGTTGGGGATTTTTATAGGGATGGGAGAGGCTCTTGCGAGCCCCTCCCTTGAACAACCAGAGAATTACGGGGTTGAACCTTCGATGGCCTTGAGGGCTGCGTCTTCGGCATCCTTGATGGCTTGTACGGGATCCTTGCCCTCTTTCATTACCTTGGCCATTTCGGCGTTGACAATGTCGTCGGCTTGGAGATCGTACGGGCTGCGGGTGATTGATGCAACGTTGTCGGCAATGTCGCCCCACACGCGGAAGGTGCGTTGACCGCCGAAGAAGTCCTGGGGTGCGTCGTACAACGGATCAGCCCATGCTGGCTTGTAGGCGGGGAAGACACCGGTGGGTTTGAACATGGCGTTCTGACCTTCGGCGCTACAGCAGGCCCACGTCAAGAAGTCCCAAGCCATTTCTTGGTTCTTGCATTGCTCGGGGATGGCACAGAACGAACCGCCCCAGTTGTAGCTGGCTTCTGGAGCTGGGACCACGCGCCACTTACCGGCGGTTTGCGGCTGGTCACGGCTCAAACCACCTTGCATCCAGCAGGCGATAACCATGCCGGCGAAGGCATCGTTCTTGACACCAGCGGCCCAGTCAGCACCCCACCAACCAATGTTGGCGTCGAGCTCTTGCTTGCGGTAGTCGGCAGCCAATTGAGCTGGGCGGGTGGCTTTTTCGACGATCATGAGCTTCATGCCTTCGAAGTAACCTTCGCCGCCTTGGCGCAATGCACCACCATAGATGTCGGTGGCTGCGTCAGCAACCATCTTGACTTTGCCACCGCTCTTTTCTTTGACTTGTTGTGACAAGGCAAAGAAATCTTCCCACTTCTTGCCCTTGGTGTGCGAAATCAATGCTTCGACTTCTTCGGGCTTGCTGGGCAGACCCAACTTTTCCATGAGGTCAGCGCGGTACCATACGCCCGCAGGACCGATGTCCCATGGCATGGCAACCAAACGACCATCTTCGGTTGAGCCCTGCGTCCACTTGTACTTCACCATGTCTTTTTCGTACTTGCCGCCGTCGAACGGTGCAGCTTTGAGATCTGACAAACCACCTTTGGCAGTGAAACCACCAATGCGGCCGATTTCGAGTGAAGCAATGTCCGGAGCGCCGGTACCTGAAGCGAACGAGGTGAGCAACTTGTCGTGTGCGTCAGCATACGGAGTGTTGACGAACTTGACCGTGGCACTGCGGTTCAACTTGTTGTACGCGTCAGCCCAGATTTGACCGTTGCCGTCCCACCACCAGAAGGTGAGCTCGACTTTGGCTTGGTTGCCCTGTTCTGGAGCTTTCGTTGCCTCAGTGGCTGGAGCATCTGGTGCCTTGGTGGCTTCTGCAGCACCGGTGTCTTCAGCTGGCTTGGCTGCGCCACAGGCGGCGAGCACACCGGCTACGCTGGCTGCGCCGAGACCGGCAGCAGCAAAGCGCAAGAACCGACGACGTGAGAGAGCCTTGTCGTTACTGGCCATGGATTAATCCTCCTACATTGGAAGAACAACGCTACTGCGTTGCCGGTATGGTCGACTCCATACCATACTATTCATCTGTCACTTACTTTTGTCCGCTTACATTGTGCGAAAAAACACCTTGTTTGGGTATTTTCGAAATCAAAGTAATTGGTAACGCAAATAAGTGATAACAGGATTATACGCTATTTTTTTCATTTGTCAAAACGAAATTCATTTCTTGCGGTGGCATGATAAATCATCTACTATTCATGCTTGTTCTCGGAGTTTGTTATCGTGACAACTTACCTGTTTTACAGGTGATAAATGACCATACAATTGGGTTTTTGCGGGAATTTTGTACTTAAAAAAAGAACAATTGTTATAAGTAATTTTAGCATTCAAAAGAAATAAATTATTGTGACGCAAGTGATAATTTATCAATCTGAGAGAGAATCTCGGTGGGGGGAGTCTGATTAGTCAGCGCAGTTGGTAGCATCGATTGCACTGCGTGATATATAGCACTCCGTTGCGGTGTCATGGCATGGCTGTATAACTGGGTGGCAGCGTTTGTCCATAATTGTCCGATATGTTGGCCTGCCGTAAATGGTTCGCTACGTTGGAATCGTCCATCTGGATAGGTACTAAGCAATGCAGGAATTGTCGTGGTGGCATCACTCAGGCTTAATTGCAATTCTGCATCATGGGCAAGCGCCAACCCAAATTGCCACGCAGTATCTACATGCATGCCCTGCTCAGGAATCGCAATTGCCAACCCCGGCCCCGCAATCCATCCACCCGGCGGTGATATGAGCCGCCACGGGAATTCATCGGGACGTACCGTCCGTTCTAAAGCTGATTGCAACCAGCTTCCACCTATGACCATTGCAATTTGGTCTCGTTGCAACAAATCAAACCACTTGCCACCCATCCGTGGGGCATCAGCGGTATAGCCACGTGCGTGGAATTGTGTGGCAGTGGTTACTGCATCGTGGTATTCTGCGTGGACAGATGGATCGGTGGTGATATTTGATTGCGCTTGATAGTAGCGTGGCACAAATACATCATCGATAGCACTCGCAATCAGCGACAGCGCTGGCATGTAGGCTGCTACGCTATCACAAAACACCAAAAATGCTTCCCAAGTATTCCCAATTGCCGTTGTTACAGTGTCGGGTCGACTTACTTGTCCAGCATTATGGAGCAGATCACTGCGGTACCACAAACCATAGGGATTGACTGTGAGTGGCAACGCAAATAATTGACCGCTTGGATCACTACATTGTTTGATGCCTACCGATGCCATGTCTTTTTGATATTGGGCAAATTCTGGGAGTTGGCGAAAGACTCCTGGGCGTTGTAATGCGCCGAGTGTTGCACTATCTGCCACGATTGCATCTGGGAACGCTTCGTGCCCTGCAAGGGCGGCGCTTACCCGGGTGTCGATGTCTGCTGGCGCAAGGGCAATTCGGTTTACCGCTATTTGTGGATTAAGCCGCCGCCAACGGGCGATGGGTGCGTCAATGCTGTTTTGGTGTGTCCATACCACAAAGGGACGCGGCACTCCCAGCGCCGCTACTTGACTCCCCAATTGGGTGAATGTACAGGCACTCAACAGGCTACTGACGCTACTCAAAGCGATTGTTTTGCAAAAATCTCGACGTGTTATTGGCATCGCTGTTCGATAACTTCACAAATATAATGGATGATTTGCATGTGTATTTCTTGGATGCGCCCCGAATCATTTGCGGGCACAATAATTTGATAATCTGCGCGCCCTGCGGCATGCCCACCTCCTTTGCCGAGCATGGCAATGGAGGTAATCCCTTTCGTGCGTGCCGTTTCGAGGACCGCCAAAATGCTGGCTGAATTGCCACTTGTGCTTAGAACAAACACTAGGTCACCTGCGCGTCCCAATGCTTCGAGTTGGCGGGCAAAGACGGCATCATAACCGAAGTCGTTCGCGATGCAGGTAATCACGAGGGCGTCGATGCTGAGTGATTGGGCAGGCAAGGCACGACGATTCCCGCGGTAGCGGCCACTCAGTTCCTCGGCAAAGTGTCCTGCATCGGCAGCACTGCCACCATTCCCACAGGTAAACAAAGTATGCCCAGCCAAGACGCGAGTGGCAATGACATCGGCAATTTGCTCGACATTATCCACTTGAGTTTGCATCGCGGCGATAAGTGCGCTACTTTCGGCAAGTTGTTGGCGATACGATGGGGTCATGCGGGCTCCTCGTTGACCAGTTTCATCACTTTAAAGTGTTCGGCAAATGCGAGATTGGCCGCTGCACCTTCTTCGGCAGCCCATTTGCGGATAAATTCACCATCGCCAACAGTGACTTGGCTGACGTGGTGGCGCAAGGCGGCGATTTTGGTTTCGAGGTCGTCAGTAATATCGACCCAAGTGTCGGGTTGAGGGTGCCCATTAATCCATACTTGATGCACTTTGTGGGGAGGCAAGCCTTCGTCGAGCAGTTCACGGAATATCGGTAATGTTTCGGCCGAAGGAAAGACGGCATCGAGGGCTGCAGCGGCAGCTGCACGATGGTCAGGGTGGTTGATGTAGCTACTCCCATAAAACCACGCGGTGGGATCGCCACAGACGACAATGGTTGGTTTGAAGCGACGGATGAGGCGGGTCAAATCACGGCGAAGCTGGAGGGTGGGTTGTAATTCACCATCGGGATAGCCCATAAACACAATATCTTTGACACCGGCAGTATCACAGGCCCCGCGTTGTTCGCGTTGACGAATAGCGATTAAGTCTGCTTTGGGCATGGTAGGGTCATTGCTGCCTGCGCTGCCATCAGTGATGAATACATAGCAGATATGCGCACCCTCGCGCGCCCATTTGGCCATCGTACCACCAACCATAAATTCGGGGTCGTCAGGGTGCGCAAAAATCACCATGACGCGTTGTGTAGCCATATCCATAAATAACCACGCTCCTGAGCAATTCGTTGTATATGTGTAGTATAACGTGATTTTGCAACGGCTTGTCTGTTGCAACCATTCGTAGTGGACTAACGTCTGTGCAGTGTTAGCTTTTTTGTTGAAAAGGACACTGTCATGACGGTTAAACGCCCCGCTCCAGTACCGGTTATTATTGCGGCAGCCTTGTTTAGCGTGATTTATTTGGCGAATCCCACTGGTGGTTTCTTTGAATTTATCCCTGACAATATCCCCATCATTGGTAATATTGACGAAGCAGGGGTCACGATGCTGTTGATGTGGGCAGTCAATGAATTTCGTAAATATAACAACAAAAACCCTGATCCGCGTGATGTGACGCCGCCACAATAATCATTGGTAGCAATGCGCTACATCCTCTAAATCCTCTACTACATTTTGATTGTAGTAGAGGATTTTATGTGGGAGTGAAAAAATAATTGTGCATTATGATACTATGAATTCACGTATTCCTTGAGTTTGCCAGTGTTTTTGCCAGAATAATACGTAGCAGTCTGCCAAATGGCAGTGTGAGGAGCATGATGATTACCAAAAAACCGTTACCCAAAATTGTCTGTATTGTAATTGCCGTCGCATCGCTAGTCTATGAATTTTCGCCATTTACATGGCTCAACAATTTCACATTTCCGTTACCAATTGGGTTTGTTGATGATAGTGTTGCAGTGATGGCTTTAATTTGGGCGATTCGTGAGTATCGTCGCCATGGTGTTAAGGATTATCGATTGACTGCTGTGCAGGCCCCTGAATTACCGCCTGAATCAGTAGATAGTGGCAAGAATATCCAAGAATGATTTACCGCATATTGACATGTTTTGTTGTGCTGTTGCTGGTGAGTGGATGTCAGCAAGGTGTTCCAACCGCACCCCGTAGCTATCAATCACCAACAATCACGCCAGCCCACATCAGGCTCACATTGGTGCGTGCACAGATACCCAAGCCAGGATTGATTTTTGCATTACCTGATGGCAATCCAGCAGTTATCGAACAACGTGGTCGGATTGTAGATTTGGCCGATGGTCGGGTATGGCTTGATGTGCAATCACTTGTTGCCCAAAACAGCCCTGAACGCGGATTACTCGGGGTGGCCATTAGTTCCGATCGCATGGCAGTGTTTGTGAGCTATACACGGGTGAGTGATTTTGCGACGGTGGTGGGGCGTATGCCACTCCACAATGGTGCTCCTGATGTCACCCAGATCAAAGACGTAATCGTCATCCCGCAGCCATTTGCCAATCACAATGGTGGGCATATTGCGTTTGGTCCTGATGAATTGCTCTATATTGGCACAGGCGATGGGGGCTCGGCAAATGATCCACAGCAAAATGGGCAAAACCCACGTTCGTTGCTCGGCAAAATGTTGCGCATCGATGTGCGAGACCCTCAAGTGGCATATACCATCCCCGTTGGGCAACCAGTACATTCCGATTGGTTACCCGAGGTATGGGCAATTGGGTTGCGTAATCCGTGGCGATTTGGTTTTGATGGGCAATCGCAGATGTTCATTGCCGATGTCGGGCAGAATCGATTTGAAGAGCTGAATGTACTTTCGCTCACGCAATTGGGTGGTGCGAATTTTGGCTGGAATGTACGCGAAGGGAATGATTGTTTGGTGGGAGAAAGTTGCGCGTCGTCGGGGATGACGGGTCCGGTGATGACCTACCCGCATACCGAGGGGCGTTGTTCGATTACTGGAGGGTTATATGTGGCGAACCACGCATTACCGGCAGTCGATGGTGCGTTGATATATGCGGATTTTTGTGCTGGAACGATTTATCGCTATGATCGCATGCGTGGGCAAACGTTGGTACTTGACACCTCCATGACTATTTCTTCGTTTGGGAGTGATGGTGCGGGGCGGGTCTATGTGGCAGATTATGATGGCGGAGCGGTCTACGAATTAGTCGAAGATTCGTAAGTATCTGCTGTTCGTTTTGACGCACAATCGCACGCGGATAGATTATTGCAATCCATCCGCGTGCGATTGGTCAATTAGATAGCGAGAAATGGCGTAGTGTGCGTAGGAGCGGTGGTAAGTGGCAGGAGCACTGCTGCCAACACTTCGTCGAGGGTATCGACGGGGATGATGGTCATCTGAGCACGGATATCGGCGGGGAGCTCGTCGACGTCAATCAGGTTGCGCCGTGACAAGACGATGGTGCGGATGCCGGTTCGGAAGGCACCGAGCAATTTTTCGCGGATGCCACCGACGGGGAGCACGCGACCGCGCAGGGTGATTTCGCCAGTCATGGCAATGTCATCACGCACTAATCGTCCAGTGGCAGCCGATGCCAAGGCTGATGCCAGGGTAATCCCTGCCGACGGACCATCTTTGGGGACGGCGCCACCGGGGACATGGATGTGGATGGCACGACCATCGAAGAAGTTTTCGGGGATGCCAAGTGCTTGACTGCGGCTTTTGATGCAGGTCAAGGCAGTTTCGGCGCTTTCGCGCATGACATCGCCCAATTGCCCCGTAATGCGTAGCTCTTTGCCACCGGTCATAATATTGGTTTCGACATAGATGATATCGCCGCCGACGGCGGTCCAGACCAAACCCGTTGCAATTCCGGGTTGGACGATTTTTTCGCGGTCTTCATTAAAGAATCGTGGTTGACCGAGGGCATTGATGAGCCATGCAGTGTCAATTACCACAGGCGTCGCGGTATCGGGGTGTTCTTCGAGGGTGCGGGCGACTTTGCGGAGCAGATTGCCGATTTGGCGTTCGAGTCCACGCACCCCTGATTCGCGAGTATAGCTCCGTACGAGCATCTGCAAGGCTTCGGTGGTGACGGTGACATCGCTGGGTTGCAAGGCGTTGGTATGCAGTTGTTTGCTAATCAAGTGCTGATTGGCGATAGCGATTTTTTCGTCTTCGACATAGCTACTCAACTCGATGATTTCGAGGCGGTCGCGTAGCGCCATTGGGATGGTGTCGGCCGTGTTCGCTGTGGCAATAAAAAAGACATTACTCAAGTCGAACGGCAGATTGAGGTAGTGGTCGGTGAAGGTGTTGTTTTGTTCGGGGTCGAGGACTTCGAGCAATGCTGAAGCAGGGTCACCACGGTAATCATTGCCGAGTTTGTCGATTTCGTCGAGGAGCATAACGGGATCGGCGGCACCAGCACGGCGTAATTCTTGGATGATGCGCCCGGGTGCTGAGCCGATGTAGGTGCGTCGGAAGCCGCGTAATTCGGCTTCGTCGCGTACGCCACCGAGGCTCATGCGCACAAAGCTGCGCCCCAGGGCTTTGGCAATCGACTGGCCGAGGCTGGTTTTGCCGACTCCTGGTGGGCCAATTAATGCCAAAATTGGCTCACGACTGCGCTCGCCGGCGTCGGCACTTGCTGGCTGGGTGGCACGGCGCCGGCGTACGGCTAAATATTCGAGGATGCGGTCTTTGACTTTGGTGAGGCCGTAGTGATCGGCATCGAGGACGGCGCGGGTATGGGCGACATCGATA
>Ga0214917_10001777_pt1 | contig 27387 bp, 26 predicted proteins | sample LL_1208_BB_MetaG_FD_177983 | JGI IMG/M metagenome (GOLD analysis project Ga0214917, IMG submission 177983) | Freshwater microbial communities from Lake Lanier, Atlanta, Georgia, United States - LL_1208_BB | ecosystem: Environmental > Aquatic > Freshwater > Lake | place: USA: Georgia | collected... | reverse complement strand
CAATTGGATCGCCCCCTTAATTTAATCTAGGCTAAACGTTAGACGTACTTGTAGCCAGGACGAATAATTCGCTTTCCGGTCAGTATTTCTTCGATACGATGCGCACACCATCCAGTTGCCCGGGCGAGTCCAAAAATCGGAGTATAAATGGGCTCTGGGATCCCAAGGCAGTCATATACAAATCCCGAATAAAAATCGATATTTGGAGCTATAATTTTCGATGCTCCCTTAATCTCTGCGAATGCCGCGGGAGCCTCTTGTGCGATATCAAAATAGAGCTGCAACTCGGCCTCCCGACCCTTTTCTTTGGCCAGCCGCTTCGCGTACTCAATTAGCACCAAGGCCCTGGGATCGGACAACGTATATACCGCATGCCCAAATCCATAAAACAACCCACTGCGATCAAATACTTCTTTTTTCACGATGCGCCGAAGATAGTCCTTAAGCAATTTGATGTCAGAGTACGGTTTTACATTTGCCTGGATATCGGCCATCATTTCCATAACCTTTTTATTTGCAGATCCGTGAAGTGGTCCTTTTAATCCACCAACGGCAGAAGCCAGTGATGAATAGATATCGGATTCGCTGGATGTCACAACTCGAGCCGCGAACGTTGAGTTATTTCCGCCACCATGTTCAGCATGGAGAACCAAGCACAAATCCAATATCACGGATTCCGTTTGGGTCGGTAACCGACCTTCGTGGAGGATATATAGGAATGTCTCCGCAATCGATAAGTCAGCAGGGGGAGCTACCAACTGAGCATCCGGCTTAAACGCGGTTAGATACGAATAGGCTAACAACGACGGTAGCTTGGCCAAAACCTGAATACTTTTAACAAAGTTCTCATAGGGGTCCAACGATTCTGGGTTGTCATCATACGCGTACAACGCAGAAAGTCCGGTCTGAAATTTATTCATAACGTTATGACTCGGAATTGCTTTTATAACGTGTTCGACTATGTCAGCGGGAAGATTTCTGGCCTCGCGAATAATCGTTTTTAATGACGTCATTTCGTCTTGGGTCGGGTATCGACCGACGAGCAAAAAAAACGTCACATCCTCAAAACAATAGCGAGCCCCATTTTCGTATCGACGAATAATGTCTCGGATTTCAATTCCCCGATAGGTTAGCTGTCCGTCGACGGGGAGTTGTTCATCGCCAACTTTTTTTGTGCCAATGGCAGACGATACCCGAGATAGCCCAGCCAATACGCCACTGCCATCCTTATTCCGAAGCCCTCGCTTTACATCAAATTTGTCGAAAAGCTGCGGATCTATTGAATTATTATCGACAAGTTCTGACGCAATATGTGCAAGCGTAGCGGGCATTAGTAGCTCCTTTGTATGGCAAAAATGTTACGGGATTATTAAAAAAGTGTACCACAGGCACTTTGCCAACGCCAAAGCGATGCCCCATTGAGGTTTCGACGAGCGAGCTCCGCCCTGAGACAAAGGGAGAATCTGGCATGGCCAGTTCGACCGCGTTTCATCTTTGCGAAGCGAAGTGAAACAAATCTAAAACAGCCCTGAGCCAAAGGGAGAATCTGGCATGGCCAGTTCGACCGCGTTTCATCTTTGCGAAGCGAAGTGAAACAAATCTAAAATGGTGCCCACGGCGGGATTCGAACCCACGGCCTCCGGATTAGGAATCCAGCGCTCTATCCTACTGAGCTACGAGGGCAGTGGGGGTATTTTATCTCTCGAACGCCGGTTCCGTCACCCGGCTATATTTATTGCCTCGCATCCATGATCCCCTTACACTAAGAGCCATGTGGATTCTCTACGACTTCGAAACTTCATCGCGAGAATTGATCGGGCAAATTACTTCATACGCGTTTTGGGTAGTCAACGACCAATGGGAACCGATCAAACGCCTTATCGGAAAAGTCAAACTTCGCCCGACCGAAATGCCGGAACTTGACGCCATTCTCGTTACCCAACTCCAAATTAGTCAGCTTCAATCTGAAGGACTGTCAGAATATGCCGCATCCCTGCGAATTTACCAATTTTTGTCCGACTGCATTCTGGAATACGGCCATTGTATTTTGGCAGGATACAACTCCAGTCAATTCGATCTTAAATTTCTGCGGACTACGCTCATCCGAAACGGATTTAATCCGTATTTCATGGGCAAATTATCGTCTATCGATGTCTTACATTTTATCCATGACGTCGCCATACAGTCAGGCGACAATTTTCCTTGGACGACCGACGGTGACTATTGGACATTTTCACTGGAATCGGTCAGTCGAAAGCACGGAATATTGTTAGGGTCACAACGCCACGATGCCGAAGCGGATGTCATATTGATGCGTGATCTCATTCGATGCATCGAAAACAGATATAGTCGCCACATCAGGGACTTCCGGCCAGTTAGGCTCCCGCATAACGCCCGGTGCGAGCCCGAATATACCCTATTCCGGCAATTGACTCGAGGCACCCCGCCACAAAAAATTAAGGATCGAATTTGGTACCGACTGTTTCATTCGAAATCCGATATTATCGTCATAGACCCGACCCAACTTGATCCGACTGACACCACGACATTGACCGACTTGCTTCCTCATATCCGATACATTAATTGCAATACCCATGCATTCATTACCGAACCATTAGCGATCGCAGAGCAACGCCAATGGGCGTCCATTATCGGATTAATCAATGAAACAGTCTCGGCAATCGGGCTGACGCGAGAACGTTATTTTGACGCGATTAAGAAACCCTGGGATATCGAATATCGGATACATGAAATGGGATTTGAACGGATTGATACTCTAAGCGCATTTATCACGACATTTAATGCTGATGCGACCGCGTATCCTGCCGAAATCTCTAAATACTGGGAACACCATTCTGACGAAAAAGATCGATTTTTGATTCAATTGGCCAATCGATTTGCGCTAAATAATATACCAGGAATACCCGTCAGCTTGTCGGATCGATATATCGTGCCGCGATACATCGAATTAAGCATGTATCGAGACAAAGAAACAACCGAATCATTTCTCACCCAACTCGATCGCGCCAAACACATGACCCCAACCGGGGAAAGCGTAAAAGTTGTTAACGATTATATCGCTTACGCGGCAGCATTTATCGACCGATACGAGATCGGTCGATTTATAAACGGTTAAATCAGTATTACTAAAACCACCGTTTCACATGGTCAAAAATTGACTTGTTACGGGATTCGTTTTGATCGGAAAACTCCTGAATCAATGCTTTTTCTTTCGAAGACAAAGTCGTCGGAATCTGCACCTGAACCCGAACGTGTTGGTCTCCTCGCCCACTCGCCCGCAAATGGGATACCCCCTTCCCCTTCAACCGAAACAAGGTGCCAGGCTGTGTCCCAGATGGGATCTTCAACATCGCTTTTCCGTCCAAGGTTGGAACTTCGATCTCGGTACCCAATATCGCCTGCCCCACCGAAATGGAGACTTCGATATAAATATCGTCCCCTTCTCGTTTAAAAAACTGGTGATCCCGTACTGACAAAAAGACATATAAGTCACCAGGTTCTCCATTGGGTTCCCCAAAGTTACCTTCTCGTGGAACTCTCAACTTCGTCCCGGTATCAACGCCCGCGGGAATATCGACACTCAGCGTTTTTTTCTTCTTTTCGATCCCTCGCCCGGCACATCGATCACATGGATTTTTCACAACTTCGCCAGACCCGTTGCAATGATGACAGGCCATAACCTGAGAAAAACTACCAAGCAAGGTACGTTGTACCGTCTTGATCTGCCCGGTCCCATTACAATGGCTACACGTCACCTTCGGTGTCCCCGGTTTTCGACCGCTCCCTTCGCAACCGCTGCACGCTTCCAAATGATAAATCTGAATTTCTTTTGAAATTCCAAATGCCGCCTCTTCAAGGGTCAACTCAAGATCATACCTTAGATCTTCGCCGCGACGTGGGCCTTGCTGCCGAGAGCGTCGGCCCCCACCTCCACCACCAAAAAACACGTCAAAAATATCGTCAAATCCCCCGGCAGAGAATCCTTCAAATCCACCCCCAAATCCCCCCCCGCCCGGCGTATCATCTGTTACACCAAACTGGTCATACTGCGCCCGCTTTTGTGCATCCGACAATATCGAATAGGCACGCTGGACCTGTTTAAACTTGTCCTCCGCACCCGCTTCTTTATTCACGTCGGGATGATATTGGCGGGCGAGCCGACGGTACGCCTTTTTAATTTCGGCCTCATCAGCTCCCCTTTGGACTTCTAATACTGAGTAAAGATCCTCTGCCATTTAGATGTACTTTCTATTTAGAGTCGTTGACTTCTTTATATTCGGCATCGACAACCGTTTCGCCAGAATCTGTCGTCGCTGATTGAGGCGTTTCCCCGCCTTCGGCGGGCGTCGCTTCGTCAGTTTTATACAATTCGGCCGCTGCATCGTAGACTTTCTTTTGAAGCGCTTCAGTTTCCGTCTTAATAGACTCAAGATTGTCTGACGCCAAGGCCGCTTTAAGCGCCTCAATTCCAGATTGAATCCCTGTCTTGGTTTCGTCAGAAATCTTAGCCTCATTTTCCTTCAATGTTTTTTCGGTCGAATAAATCAATGAATCTGCCGCATTACGGGCCTCTACCATTTCGTGCCGTTGTTGATCTTCAGACGCATGTGCTTCAGCGTCCCTTTTCATTTTCTCGATATCGTCTTTGGATAACCCGGACGATGCCGTAATGGTAATTTTCTGCGATTTCCCAGTACCTTTGTCTTGTGCCTTAACGTTCAATATACCGTTCGCATCAATGTCCAACGTTACTTCAACTTGTGGAACACCTCGTGGCGCTGACGGAATACCTTCCAAAATGAACCGTCCCAATGACCGGTTATCGTTGGCCATTGCACGCTCACCTTGCAAAATATGAACCTCAACACTTGTTTGGCCATCTGCAGCGGTCGAGAACACCTGACTCCGTGATGTCGGAATTGTCGTATTTTTCTCGATTAATTTCGTAAAAACACCACCCAATGTCTCAATCCCTAGCGATAGTGGGGTAACATCCAACAGCACCACATCTTTAACATCCCCCGATAAAACCGCGCCTTGAATTGCAGCGCCAACCGCGACCACTTCGTCTGGGTTCACCCCTTTATGAGGCTCTTTTCCAAAGAGGTCTTTAACCGCCTTTTGGATCGCCGGAATTCGGGTCGTTCCTCCAACCAAAATTACTTCATCAATATTATCAACCGTAAGACCTGCGTCTTTTAACGCTTGGCGACATGGCGCCAACGACCGTTGAATCATCGGGTCAATCATTTGCTCGAACTTGGACCGCGACAATTGGTAGTTCAAGTGCTTCGGGCCCGTCGCATCTGCAGTAATGAACGGCAAATTGATGTCGGTTGACATTGTAGATGACAACTCAATTTTAGCCTTTTCAGCCGCTTCTTTAAGCCGTTGTAATGCCATCTGGTCCTTACTCAAATCAACGCCGTTTTCTTTTTTAAACTCGTCACATAACCAATGAATGATCACATCATCGATGTCATCCCCACCTAATTGGGTATCACCGTTGGTAGATTTGACTTCGAAAATTCCATCCCCAATTTCGAGAATCGAAATATCAAAGGTCCCACCACCAAAATCGTATACCGCGATTTTTTCATCATTCTTTTTATCGAGTCCATACGCCAAGGCCGCAGCTGTCGGTTCGTTGATAATCCGCAATACTTCAAGCCCCGCTATTTCACCGGCATCCTTGGTCGCTTTACGCTGACTATCGTTGAAATAAGCTGGAACAGTTATAACAGCCTGCTTAACTTCCTCACCTAAATACGCTTCCGCATCTTTCTTGATTTTCTGCAGTACCATGGCTGAAATTTCTGGAGGCGTATATTCACGGTCTTGCCCAACAATCACAATGCCGCCATCCGCACGCTCAGACACTTTGTAAGGCAAATTCTTTTTGACTTCTTTAAGCCGACGCCCAATTAAACTCTTCACTGAAAAGTAGGTATGCGCAGGATTTGTAATCGCTTGCCGTTTTGCCGGTTGTCCAACCAACCGTTCCCCGTCCTTTGCAAACGCAACAACAGATGGGGTAGTACGATTCCCTTCAGCGTTCGCGATTACGGTCGGTTCGCTACCTTCAATAACCGACACACATGAGTTAGTTGTTCCAAGATCAATTCCAATAATTTTTGACATTTTTAAGACCCTTTCTGCCACGTTAGAGAGTGGCGAATCATACAAATTCTATTTCTATTTAGCTACGACAACCATTGCCGGGCGAATCACCCGATCCTGCAATTTGTAACCTCTTTGAAACTCTTTCACGACAGTTCCCGGAGCAACTCCCTCAGCAGCTTCTTCTGACACAGCCATATGAAAAGCGGGATCGAATTGCTGATTGAGGGACTCAAATCCTGTCACACCCAATTTTTCCATTGTGGTCACAAATTGTTTTTGAATCAGTAGAACCCCTTCGACTAAAGCGGCTGCATTAGGGTCATTCAATGATTCCATTGCACGATCAAAACTATCCAAGATCGGCAAAAATTCGACAATTAATTTTTCGTTTGCGTATTGCCGAAACGCATCAACCTCCGCCTCCTTACGCTTTCTAAAATTTTCGAGCTCTGCCCGTGACCGTAAGGCCCGATCCTTTTCCTCAGTAATTTGCTTTGTCAATTCAGCGATCGTTGCCGCAAAATCCTGATCCCCTGATTGGGCAACCTCCACTTCCACTTGGTCAATCGATTCTTCAGTCATTTGTCATATCTCCTTCTGTACTTGTTTGCGTGCTACTCAAATAATCTGTAATCCGGGATGTAATCCCATTTACCATCGGAATGATTCGTTCATACGCCATCCGGCGGGGCCCTAAAACCCCAACAACTCCGATTGGCTCATCATTTACCAAATAAGGAGCAGCAACGATACTACAGTCTTTTAGCTCGTCAATCGTATGTTCGTCCCCTATAACAACTTGCGGCTGATTACGCGCCATATACTCAGAAAATACAGCAAGCATCACTTTCGTTTCTTCGAGGGTTGCCAACACCCGTTGAGTCAATTCAACATTTCGAAATTCGGGAAGTCGAATCATATTCGACACCCCTCGCATCATGAGCTTATCTGACCCGGAATTAATCCGTCGCAAACGCTGAATTTCGGATGTAATTTGAGCCAGTATTCCTTGATACCTTGGGAGCTCTTGTGCCAACTCATGGGCAACCGATGTATTCCATTCAAATGCCGGACGACCACTTAATTTTTCGGTCAGCAATCGCGAAATTTTATTCAAATCTTCTTGATCCACGCGATCGCTAATTTGAACCAAAAACTCACGATTCACACCCACTTTATTGAGTAGGACCACCATCACCTTATCCAAATCAACGAGGATTAAGTGAGCAAGCTTCAGGGTTTCCTGGTACACATCGGGCATCATGACGATTGTGGTGTAATCAATTAAATTTCCCATCAAATCGGTCACTTGTCCCAATATCTGCTGAATTCCATGCCCAACCAATTGGACATCGCCGGGAATCACCACGTCTGACGGCGCAACACGGTTGATCACTCCGTCAACGTAAGCTCGATACCCCTTGTCGGTCGGAACACGTCCAGACGATAGGTGGAGCTGAGTCAAATACCCGTCTTTTTCGAGATCATTTAAATCATTTCGAATCGTGGCAGGACTTACGGACAACCCAGATGTCTCTGACAACCATTTTGATCCAACCGGCTCGCCATGCTGGATATAGCCGCCAACGGTCTGATCCAACAACTGGCGTCGACGCCCATTCAATTCGGAAGTTTTTTCTAGAGTTCCCATGTCCGACTTCGCCCTCGCATCAAAATTAGCACTCCAGCATGTCGAGTGCTAGATTATGGCGCCAGTGGAAACTTGTCAATTCTTACGACACTATTCAATCGTAGTTTGACGCTGTAATAAGTCGGTCTGTATAAAGAAGGTTCATGAAACTCAGTCAACAAACCCGCGAATTTATTACACTGTACCTCGTCGTCGCAACCGAACTCATTGGATTCGGACTTATTATCCCGATACTCCCGCAAATTGCGTATGGGTACAACCAAACGCCGCTTATGATGGGCATTTTGTTGGCCGCGTATTCGTTCGCCCAATTCATTGCCGCTCCCATTCTTGGGGCCATGTCAGATCGCATCGGGCGTAAACCGGTACTAGTCATCAGCAAAATCGGCTCCTTGATTGGCTACATTGTATTGGCATTATCCCATTCATACTGGATGATTTTTGTATCTCGGCTATTGGATGGGTTTACCGGTGGCAATATATCGGCCGCGCGTGCTTACGCGGCCGATATCACATCCGAGGCGGACCGCCCCAAAGGGATGGCCATCATTGGAATTGCGTTTGGCACCGGATTTATACTCGGCCCCGCACTAGGGGGAATTTTGTACGGCCTCGGCAACCACGGGCATCAAATCGCAGCCGTTACGGCAGGGGCAATGTCATTTATCGCATTGCTACTCACCATTTTCGTGCTTAAAGAACCCCCTCGTCGGACCGATAATCGTCACCGAGCTCGCCTATGGCCCGTATTGTCGAGTCGGGCAATTTTAACCATTTGCATTGCTCAAATGGCCTATATGATTCTGTTTTCTGCTTTTGAAAGCACATTTTCGGTTTATACCTTTGAAGCATTTCAACTCACCCCTCGAAACAATAGTTTAATGTTTCTATTTATTGGGGTTCTAGCCCTGATCATTCAAGGCACTATCGCACGACGCGCCCCAAAAAAATTATCAACAGCAACCATTGTTGGATTACTTATCGTGGCGACAGGATTTCTGGCGATCCACTTCTCGGGGTCAATTCGGTATCTATTAGCAAGCCTCTCCATCCTGTGCCTCGGCGTTGCTATTGTGAATTCATACTTACCGTCCCTACTTACCACACAAGCAGATATCGACAACCGGGGGGCTGTGATCGGGGTCTTTGAGGGAATCGGAAGTTTAAGTCGGGTCATAGGGCCCATCGTTGGGTACACGACCATTTTGAGCCCTTTAGACGGCGGATTTATATATTTCACCCTGATACTAATCGTTCTTGTAATGGTGGTTAGCCCGATCTTGGCAACTGTCAAAAAGCCCGTTTCCGCACAATGATCCGGGCCACCATTGCCAATCCAATAACAATTTCTGGAATTGGGATCCATTCAGGGGCAAATTGCGAAGTCACACTTACCCCGAGCACTATCGGCACGGGAATTTGCTTTCGAGTTCCGGATACCTGTGGAAATATCTCTGAAATACCCGCGACGGTGGCGTATAGCCTGGCACAATCCAGGGCGTCTCTATTAGTTAAAGAAACGGCCAAAATTCTAACCCCCGAGCATCTCCTGGCAGCACTTTTTGGCGTTGGCGTATCCGACGCAATCATCACCCTTAGCTCTCCCGAGGTGCCGATTCTGGATGGGAGCGCGACCCCTTTTGTTAACGAATTATTACAGGCGGGCATCGTCCAGTCGGGCCAGCCATGGTTCACAGCGACTGTGCCGGTCCCTATTATATGCAATGAAAACGACGCTTCCGTCCTGGCCTTACCGGACCCCGGGCTTCGATTTTCGATGATCATCGAATACGACAACTTTATCGGCACTCAAAGCATCACCTGGGACTATGACACCCGATCATTTGTGACAGATATCGCGCCAGCCAGAACCTACGCATTTAAAGCCGAGATCGATCAATTGCTGGCAGCCGGCCTTGGCAAGGGGGGAACATTGGACAATGCGGTAGTGATCGGCGATAGCGAGTATCTTTCGAAACTACGATTCGACGACGAACTTGTACGTCACAAGCTATTGGATCTCATCGGGGACCTGAGTCTCGTCGGCACCCATCTTCAAGGTCATTTTGTGGGCATACGCTCGGGACATGCGCTTAACCGACAACTTGCACTTCGGTTGGCCGCCCTACCAGGGCAACATCCTTAGCAAGTCAACATCGTACGTCATTTGGGCCCGATGCGCGTCCGACAAAATCTGATGCGCCTTTAAAGCGGACATCACCGCATCTCGATGGTATTCCAACAAAAACAATGTTGATACCCTCCCCTGATCAGCCAAATAGTACATCTTTAAGATTGGCGACCGAGCCAGGATTGAAGGATCAACAGAAACTCGGTCAGAAATCGCCTGCTTAACCACACGCCGCATCATCATTTCTTCCAGCGCGCTACGGTACCGATCAAATTGAGCATCTGGATACGCGAGATTCTCGAGACGTTCCCTCACGTAACGACATCGGTGAGAATTGATCGGGTCTTCATCAAAAAATTCGCCGATCAACGTTTCAATTTGTGAACGCCGCTCCATCAATTGTTTGAGCTGGGACATATACGCATTTCGAAACTGAGTAAAATAGTCCCGAAACAATCGTGGTTCATTTCGAAACTGACCCAAGACACAGATCTCATACAGCCCCCCTGCAATATAACGCTCACTCCACACTTCATTTCCATCGCCAAACAACATCGATGTATCAACAGGCAAAATATAGGGCCCTTGCACCACATAGTTCTCGAAGTGGCGATCTTCTCGACCCAAGACATCCCCCATTGCTGCGTGCCCCGCCAATTGGTCAATCAAATACGTCCAATTCGGAACAGCACCTTCCACCAACACTTCATTGAGATTTGAATTACCCAAATAATCCGTAAGCTCCCATGTCCGCTGGCCAATGTAATGCTTTGACCGAAACCAGGGATATCCCAATGCCCGCTGAAATTCCATATAAAACTGCTGATTCGGGACATCTTCTTGCTTAACCACCAGATCGCCATGAGGCGTGCTCAATCGATAAACGCTGTGCCCCATTCCGATGTCCTCCACATCCAAAATAGGAACCTGACTTCTCATGCCGACAAAGTCCCGTAAATGTCGATCGATTTTAAAGTGCTTCAACTTTGGCATTATCACGGCAACACGAGTCTCAATTGGCAAATCGTTAAAAAATCGGCGTCGTAGCTTCGCGTGAATTGTGCCATATAAAATACCCTTCCCACGTACCTTTCGAAGCGACAAGTTATAGTGGTCTTCCGACGACAAATAAGCAACAACATCCGCCACACTAAACGGATCAAACCCAAAACCGGCTGGAAACGTATAGGTATTAAACTCGTCGACCAAACGAATCAAATGGCGCCCGATATCACCAACACGGTGCACCGGCAAAATTGACTCTAAACGATGGAGCACTTGTGGGCATTCGGAACTCATGGGGAACGGATTATATCAGATATTATTCCGGTATCGGGACACAAATTATGAAACACGCCTCTTGATTTTTATATCAAATTGCGAGATTATTTTTTTCCTGGCGATGTCTTGTCGCCATAACCGCTTAAGGACTGAGAATAGTGGTAAGAGTTCCCCCCTTAGCTCGACCACAGTATTTTCAGTCCTCCCCTCTTACTCCTTTAGATTAATACCTAAATTACTGGTCGCAAAAATCCTTATTCAACTTTATACTTTTACACGTGAGAGATTCCGTGAATGATTTTTTCAGGTATGCGGCGTTTGGCGTTATAGCGTTTTCAACGCTGTCGTTATGCCACTTTGTTTCCCCGTTTCTAATCCCTGTTATTGTAGTCACGATAGGGCTTGCGATCGCCCTTCAACTCAAGTCTAGAGATTCATGGTTAGAATGGATGTCCGTCCTTGTGGTCTCTGGCCTTTTAAGTGTACATCGATGGGCATGGGGTAGCGTTGCTGGCATCGCGTTAGTCTCCATTTTGTCTGCGCGTCGGTGGTGGGACAGCCGGTTTGGCTACCGGACATACTGCACAACAGTATATTTATCGAAGCGACGTGGCATTGAGCAGATCATTCGAGCCGCGAGATCGTTTAACATCCAATTTTCAACCCACGACTACAATCGAGACCCCAAAATTGTCTTTCGAATGACTTACGATGCCAGACCGATTACCAACCATCTTTTTTTAAAGACATTAATTTGCACCCCTCTCGTCCAAAAAATTGTCCGCCATAGGGCGGAACAGGCGCTATGAAACGTCCGCTGGCGATTACCCTTGGTGACCCCGCAGGCATTGGCCCTGAGGTCACATTTAAGGCGTTATATCCAGCCATTCCAACCGTTCTGATCGGCCCGTTACAACTCATGGCCCACCCCGCTATCCAGGAATGGTCATCGACCTATTCAATCCGCTACATTACCCAATCGGATCAACTTCTCGAAGAATGGCCCCCTAACACCGTCGCATGGTACGACCCCGCACCAGACATCGAAATCGAATTCGGAACGGATAATTCGGCTGCCAACGGAAGGATTGCATATTCCGCCATCCACTGCGCAACCCAATGGGCCCTTAACGGCATCGTCCGAGGCATTGTCACCGCCCCAATTTCAAAGCGATCCATCAAACTCGCGGAGGCCCCCGCATTGGACCACACGGGTATCCTGGCACATTTAACGGACTCCGACTGTACGATGGGATTCTTTTCAGACCGATTTAACGTCGTTCTAACGACGATTCATTGTCCGTTGTCAGAAGTGCCCCGCTTAATAACCCCTGACCGATTAACACGTACGATCCGACGGGCCAACGAGTGGCTCCTCTCATTAGGGGTACCGGCACCCCGAATTGCGGTTGCAGGCCTCAACCCCCACGCTGGAGAAGACGGCCTCATGGGTTCAGAAGAGCTGACCACGATTGGTCCGGTAATTACACACCTCAAATCCGAAATTCCCGGGCTTTCGGGCCCTTACCCTGCCGACACACTCTTTGGACGGGCTCACCAATTTGATTGCATTATTGCCCAATATCATGACCAAGGATTAGCCCCACTTAAGTTGGTAGCGTTTGATTCTGCAGTTAATACGACTCTCGGACTCCCGTTTGTGAGAACCTCCCCCGACCACGGGACCGCAATCGATATTGCCTACTCTAATTGTGCAAATCCACGCTCAATGATCGCCGCAATTGCACTCGCGGATCGGATGGCCCATGGGGACTAAACTGGGGCAGGTTTTTCTACACGACACGAATATTTTGGCGAAAATTATCGAAAGTGCACAGCTCAATTCGGAAATTCATAGTGTCGAAATTGGATGTGGTGACGGCATTCTCACCCAAGCCCTATTGGCCCATAGTCGCCAAGTCACCGTTTTTGAAATCGATGAAACATGCATTGACAAAACACGCCAGCGGATTGGAACCCCAGAGCCCCTCACTTTTATTCACGGCGACTTTTTAGACACGGCCCCCACACTTAGTGAATTAGTAGGCCCCCTTATCGTGGTCGCAAATGTGCCATACTACATTACCTCCCCAATTATTAAGACCTTAATTTCCTATATCAATCAGATCGAACGAATCATATTAATGGTTCAAAAAGAATTTGCTGAAAAACTCATCGCACCGCCAGGTAGCTCACTTTACACCTCATTTTCCGTATATGCCCGCGCCCATTTTGCGATCGACAAGCTGTTTAACGTATCCAGAACCTGTTTTTATCCAATTCCGAATGTCGACTCAGCCGTCATTCGCTTGCGCCCAAATCCGATTTCGATCCCCGGTGATCGAACGTTATTTTTTGCGATGGTTCACTCGGGGTTTTGGGGTCGCCGGAAACCATTTCTAAGTGCATTACGGAAAAGCCCATTTATTACGGTAGACGCCCGAATCAAAAGCTGTCCGTTTTTCGTAGCAAATCCGAGCATCCGCGCAGAAACCTTGTCGTTAGACGAATTTATTCAGATTTTCGACCAAATCAATTCCCTGATCACGCTCTCGAACACCAGTGCCGTGTTGCCCCACTAGCTAAAGCGTTACAGCCCGATCATCAGCTTTGCAGACTGAATTCCGTGATCAAGAAACGACTGTAAAAATGACTGGTCCTTACGATAAAAAACGAGTTCAGGCTTCGATACATTTACCGTTTTGGCCAAGTGATCCACGGCGACATAAAAATTGCCCAATTCATCGACGATTTTGAGTCGCTGCGCTTCTTCACCCAAAATCACCTGCCCTTGGGCAACTTGCTCAACTTCAGCATCGGTCAAATGGCGATATTTCTTTAATTTATCTGTAAAAATTTGATAATATTTGTCTTGAAATTCGGTCGCCATCTTGACGTCTTCAGTGGTTGTTGGCGCATTTTGATCCAATGCATCCATATACTTTCCGGTCTTAATAACATCTCGCCTAACATCCAACAGGTCGTTAAGCTCGCTATAATTCGGGTGCACGCTAATGACCCCGATACTTCCGGTTAACGTGCCTGAATTTGCAAAAATTTTGTCCGCCACCATGGCAACATAGTATCCCCCGGACGCAGCCACGTTCCCCATTGATGCATAGACCAGCATTCCCTTGGCCCTGACCTTATCAATGGCAGCCAAAATTCGGTCCGATCCCAACATACTCCCACCCGGGCTGTTGATTCTAACGATGATCCCACGGACGCCGATGTCACGTTGGATTTCATCCAATGTGGCTTCGATATCGACCGCGCCAGTGGACTTGCTACCGAATAAATAGTCTGCCCCCGACGACCCGTTGGTAATTTCGCCATCGACTTCAACAACCGCAATCCGATTAAACGGAGACAAAATTGTTGGGGTATCATGCGGCATATGAAACTCGTCTATTGAGCTAACCGCGACTGACTTTCCGTTTCGATCCGCTTGAATGAGGTCTGCGATATCCGACGGGTACCCAAGCCCATCGATGAGCCCTAATGCCAAGGCGTCTCGGGCAGAGATCATATGTCCATCAAACACATCCCCGATTCTACCCCATTCCAATTTTCGGGCCGTCTTAATCTCACTCAAAATCTGACGATATAAGTCGTTAACCACATCTTCCATTACGGCCCGTGACGCAGCATCCATTGTCGGGGACTGGGGATATAACGCGGTTTTATATTTTCCTGACTGAATGAGTTGGTAGTTAACCCCAAAGTTACTCATCAAATAACGGACCTTTAAGACGTCCAATTTAATTCCCAAATATCCAACCGAGCCCAATTCAGGCATAATAATTTTATTGGCAACCGTCGCTAAATAATATTCAGGCAACGACGCAAATCCATTAATGTAGGCCGCGATATACTTGCCATTTGCTTTGGACTTTTCTAGTTCGGCCCGGATTTCTTGAACCATTGAAATCCCCCACAATGAACCCGACAAATCCCCAATGTGAATAATAAAGCCGTCACAATCGGGATCCTGGCTCGCTTCACGAATTAACGTCAACAAGTCATTTGCCCCTAATTTCGCACCGTTCAATAAGCTATATTCAGACTTCCCCTCAACCACATTGCCTGCCACACTAAACTCGGCAAAAGCGGATGGCTTGAACATCGCATATTGGCGTCGACTTACAGTTGGGGCAACGCCCCGTCCAAATTTAAATCCCAGTTGATGGATTTCCTGGCCTGAACTACGGTTGGATGCAAATCCGTATTCCATTTCAACAATGGGCAGCGAAAATGATAGCCCGCCAGTGGCAGTATCGCCTCGCCAGCCCCCTCTGAGTCGAATCCCATCCGTTAACTCATATTCAAGACCACCGACGACGTGGGCTTCGTCCTTCCCATTCCGGCGATCCAAAATAACATCGGACGCAATGTAATAAGAATGATCTGGATTAAACAATGCGACCCCTGATCGAATTGTCGCAGGCACATCAACGTTTTTTTTCAGCACATCTTGCAAGGCAATCCCGATGTCCATGAACTGTGTCACTCGGAAAATGGCCCCGGCATCTGTGGTCCAACCGCTTGATGCCCCAGACGCACCTGTCATATCCACTGTTTTATACATGATACCAAAATCAACCCCGCGACTCCCTCGTCGACCGAATCCATACCCAGTCACATCGACCGCATCCGTACCCGAATTGATTCGCCACTTCCCAAATCCAAATGGACTCATATACATGTAATTCCCGCCATACCCCGCCGTCGATTCTCCGGTGTAATCGTAGTTATCAGTCCTAAAGCTACCACCAGGGACAGCCAGCCCCGCTGGGTTGTACCCAAAGGCCCCGTTTTCTTCGGCGATCGCCGTAAAGGCACCGCCCATGCTCATCGCACGGATACTCGTTCCGTCCTTCAACGCCGAATATTGCAGTTCCAGTGGGGTCGCACCGAAAATTGCACCAGCGCTGATCATGATCCCCACACTAATACGGACCCCAGCCAAGACCCATTGTTTCATTTCACTATCCTTTCCATGTCTACGTCGCTGCGTATCCGTATTCGACTTCAACCTGCATATCAGACGTCCCTTGTCGGTTAATCAGCGATATCAAATGATCCGCAGACTGCTCCCCCAGTTTAATCGCCCCTCCCGCCATAACGCTGCGTAATTGAGTAACCAGCCCTGGGGTATTGGCAATGACTGAAAAGGGACAATGGAACCGTTGAAGCAGTCTGCCCATTTTCAACACGTCATGGTCAATTTGATCAAAAACAGCAACTGCCGATGCCCCTGTACCGAGATAGCCTCGTACCAGACAACGCCCCGCCCGTCCTTCCAATACGGCAATTTGAAGGTGGGTTACAGCTGGGTCAACCAGCATTTCAAATGCACTGACCCCGACCAATGGTACCTGAGCCACCGCACTGATTGTTTGAGCGGTTGCCATACTCACGCGCAGCGGAGTTAAGGCCCCCGGACCGACAACAATCCCGATCCGATTAAGGCAAGAACAATCGAGTCTCGCCATTGCAACGGTCTCGGCAACGAGCAAGGGTAAATTTTCGGATGCCCCACGCGTCAATTCAATCGTCCGTCCAATCTGGTGGGTAGGGGTGTGGAGTGCGATAAGGCCTGTTGTTCGATTTGAAAAATGGATACCTAATGTCATTAGATTTCTGATCATAGTGCGGTACCGACTGAGTGGCAAATTCAAAAAAAAACCTAACGACTTAACGTCGTATATACCCCGAAATAACGCTGGGCAAAATCTCAATTTCAGATCCAAGAACTTGTGCTTTAGTCATTCGATTCGGATACTCGCCCGCAGCGTCAACGACCGCCACCCCGAGATAGATATGGGTCGGGAGGGTCAAGGGCAACAATACCCACCACAATCTCGAATCTTGGGTTCTATACGCTCGGGCAGCGTCACTAACCATAACCAGCACCGCCAAGATACCGCCACTCATCAACAAGTCCCGCGACGCAATTAATGAAACGCCCGCTATGCCAATACAGACAATCCAATACTCCTTCGGAGGCTTGACCCACCATCCAACAATTGCAAATGGAACCAATTCTTGCCCTAAAAACAAGACCCATTTCCAAATTGGGATGACTCGCATGTGAAGTGATACGAAGGTACTAAACCCTGAAACCTGTCGGTTATAGGCATAAAACCCACCCATCATTGCCATAAGCACCCCACTCGCGATGCCTTCCGGAATAGAGGGTCGAATCGTAATCCGGCCAGTCCAATAATACAGGACATATATCGCAAAAAATGCCAGGGTGGCAAAAATCGATGTCGCACACAAAAACAAGAGAACCGGCACACAAATAAACCACCGATCCGACCAGGCCACCGACCCTTCAAGCCGAAGCACAACAGACAACGCCACCAAGGCAGCCAGAGTATGGCCGGGTAACCAAAAAAAATAATGCAAAAAATCTTGAATTCGCAGCGACGAAAAAAACCAATGGCCCCCGCCATTTTGAATATCATTTGTTAAGTGAAATCCACGGTCGATCACGAGGGTCACAACGCCATCAAGCCCAATGAGCCCGCCGAGCAAAAATAACCAAACCCAGGGACGTCGATGCTGATTTCCAGTATCAAAAATCAAATACGCAGCAACCAAACAATTTAAGGAGATAAAAATCACTTGCTTGGAGAAGGGAGTAACAGTGGTAAAAAAAGATAACCCGGCAGATAGGTAGGTAGTTGGCAGAAATATCGCGTAATAATAGGCAAGTGCATGCCATTGACCGTCGGTGCTCCAAACAACTCCAGGATGAAACAGCGTCCTAGAAATCCCATCGATCAAATAGTTGTATTTATAATAATCCCAATTCGGAACCGTGTCCGGACCATTCACTAGAAACCCTAGCCCAACACACGCTAGTATCAGCAGGCCGACATAATACCGGCCGGACAACCTGCCGCGGGCCACTGCCCCCCAACTCAACATCATCACCCAGCCATACACAACCAACCCGATTGCCTTTAGTGGCCAATTAAGCCCATTGGAAATAATAAACAAGAGGTTATACGTATGAACAATCAGTTTAAAGCCAACCCCAAATCGACTCAGATTGCCTGAGCATTGCGGCTTACTAAACTCGTGAACAACTCTCATTTGGAGACCGAGTATAGCATCTTTGATTTCAAACCAAATGCCCCCCGCAATCCGCTCGTCCCCACCTTGCTCGATAGGCCTGCATAGTGTAGTATCGCGAGCCTTGCACCGTTACCGGTAGCTTCACAATGACCCTATATTCCTCAACATCCAGAAAGAGTAACAAATGGTAGCGGGTTATTTATTAGGAAACTCTCCTGCAGATTCTGATATACAAGTTTTAGGCGAAGACGACCCAAATGTGGTCTCATATTCCTTAGCCACTCCGGTTGCGTTTACGCGGCTATGCCGCAATGAATGTCCGTATTGTAGCTTTGCACGCCGAGATAATTTGGTTGTACCTTATTCCACCATTAAATCCGCGAAATCTGCTCGGGGCCTTGGTATTCGGGAAGGTGCGTACATTGCTGGCGAGCGGCCGGATAAATTTACAAATGTCCGATCATTGCTTGATCTTTGGGGATTTAGTTCCTATCTGGACTATGTATACACCATTTGCGAACTTGGCTTCTTAGAGGGGCTTATCCCAACCCTAGAAGTGGGCTTTTTAAGTCCTGTTGAACTCAAAAAAATGGTAGAGGTGTGTGCAATAAACAAAGTGATGCTCGACTCGGTTGACGCCCCACTTGCCGAAACACTTTATGCAAAGTCACCTGGCAAAAAGCTCGAGCTTCGAGTTAAAAATCTCCACTGGTCCGGGAAACTTCGGTTTCCAACTGCCACAGGATTTATCGTAGGAATGGGCGAAACAAAGTCCCATCGCAAAGAATTGCTTAATATCATTGCAGATGTTCACCGCGAATATGGCTCTATTCATGAAGTGCTACTCCAAAACTTTGTCCCTCAGCCTGGGTTGATGCAAGGAAAAGGCCCAACATCTCGTGCAGACATGCTACATGCAGTTGAAATGGCATTGGATATCCTCCCAGATGACATCACCGTAACCGTGCCATTAGAACTCAACTTAATGTGGCTTGAAGATATCTTAAAAGCTGGGGTTCGTGATTTGGGGCGCATTTATCACCCAGCAAACCCATTGTTTACCACATCAGGTACAAATCCAGACCTTCACGTCGCTGAAGTCATTGAAAAATTGGGGCTTCGCCTTCAACAGCGTTTCCCTTTGAAAAAATCATTTATCAAAAATGGGATGTACTCAAAAAAACTAGGGCAAGTCTTTGATGCCTATCGTTACAAAATCAAAAAAGAAAGTAACGAGAAGACAAAAGAGGTTCGGAGTGCAAGTTAACTCATCAACGTCTGCTCCCAAAGAGTTAGAGGTGGATACGAAAGCGAAGAGTAGTATCTCCTCTCGAGTGGTCAATGATGGAGGCGTGCCGTTTTCGACATTATTCTCGGCAGCTGAAAAGCGTCCACCGTCTATTAAATCGGTTGGGCATAATACCTTTCGTGCAGACTACCAGGAAACGGCCATCGACTCCCCTCGTGAGGATGACGATTCCGCAGACCTAAAGACACCGGATGTCGGCACCATGATTGATCCGTTATCTTCAGCTCAGACAACTCCCGTCATAGGTGCGTTTGCCGTGACATCATCCGTCGACTTTAAGATAAGCAATACGGAATCTCGGCTTTCGCAAACGGGATCAACCGTAATGATTCAAATGATTTCTCATATTCGGGGACTTAGCGGGGCATACCAGTCGGTCCAATTTGATATTCCCGATCATGACGTATCCATCCGCATACGAACAGTAGGAGAATCAATGGCCATCTCACTGACCACTGCCGACGACGGATTGCGTGGAGAGTTGAAATCCCACCAAGGGGATATCGCTCAGCTACTTCGCAAAGAGTTGTCTCAGCCAACTCTTGAGTTCTCAGTGGACACACCAAACACGGGGCAGCAATCATCTGGCGGTGGCAATAGTCGTCAGCAACACCAACCGCAGGACGAGATAGTCGACGAAGGAGCCCAGGCGTGATTAACCACTCTCCCCCACCACCGCCACCAATACTCTACGCACAATTGTTCCAAGACAGTGCCCACACTTTCGACATCGCCCCGAATGCGGGCCTCACAACCACCACTACATCTAATACGGCTCAACGTCCTGTCGACACGATCGCCGTCATGAATTACCTCAGATCAAAATATATCGGGCTTACGGTCGGGGTCACCGACACGCAACGTGCATATATTGGCCAAGGTGTTGCCGTGAACGTTAGCAAAGTTGATACCGGATATACATGCGATATCCGTAATCCTGATGACGGCGAAATCATTCCCGTTCGTGTTATTTTTGAAGGATTCGTTCAAGACGCACCCAGTCAAAAACGGTGGGCCATGAGAGTACAATCGCAAGTGAGTGCTAAACGATTGGTCGAATCAGAATCTCAACTAACAACGGCATTGTCAGGTCTCGGATCTGAAACGATTATCCCCGCAGTTTCCCCAACTGATCGGCTACCCGAACCAACAGCCGATGTTCTTCCGACTGGAGAAGAACTGCAAGTTCTTGATATAAAGACAAACCAAATGGGGAAACAATTTGTCGTCATTTACAAGGGAACCCCGTATCTATCGACTGGCGTCCCCCTAAACGTAAGATTGGAGTACCAACCGTGACCAAAGATAACCGCAAATACACACGCACCATTCGGCTGGCTCCAGCCTTAGGGGATTGGACGGTTCTAAGTCCTGACGCTGTTTCCGAGCCTCCGATTAAAATTCGGCCAGTTCAATCAGTCAACTTTGATAGCCTCCCACGTGAAATTCTTCGCACCGCTCATTATGTTCACTATCGACTCGCCGAGCAAATCTGCACAAAACTATCCAAAGATATGGATATTAAGGTTGAAATTCATACCGTTTCAGCCTCTCAAATGACATACGCCCACTTTGTTCAGTCGATTGGCGACCAAGTCATTCAATCGGACCTCATTGCCCCTTCAGGCGACCGGATTAACGTATTGATCGACTGGCCGCTTGCCGAGCAAATTATTGACCGACTAACAGGCGGAACTGGTGAGTCAGCGGGGTCAGACGAATTTAGCGCAATCGAAGCGGGAATTTTAGAAACCCAAATGGAAGAATTAGTCAAATTGTTGCCGAACGTTTGGCGTCACTCTTGGGAATTTGATCAATTAACATTTGAATTTCATGCTGGGACCTACCATCCCAACAGAAAGGTTTCATCTCGAGAAGCCTATATTGTTTTTGAATATCAATTATTGATTGGCAATGGAAATATTCATCGGATTAGCTGGGCATATCCAAACGCACTTATTCGTGCCATGTTGGCGAATTTTGAACTCTCGACTCGCCAAGTAACCCCCACCATCGCACTCGACGATTCGGCACTATCTCGTAACAAAGTACCGGTCAAAGTGATATTGGGAAATGCCCAAGTCGCCATGAGCGATTTACGGTCTCTGCGGGTCGGGGATGTTCTTTTGCTTGATTCATCAATTAATGCCCCTCTCAAATTGGTCCTCGGGTCTGATACAGAATTGACCGTTCAACCGGGAACAATCGAAGACCGACTCTGTGCACAAGTAATCGTATGGAATGCCGACACCAATCGGCCCCCTGATAGACGTCGTCAGGCGACAACACCGGTCGTTCACATGACTGATGTCGCCCCAATCACCACGGCTGGCGCTGCTACCGCCGCAGCTGTTGCGGCGGGCTCATTTGCGTCAGAAATCATGGCTCCGACAACAGTTCGCCCTGATCCCGTCATGCACGAGCCCCCAGCCACGTCATTCAACTATCCCGCAGAACCCGCTCACGACGACCCTGAGCAAGATATTTTTGGAACTAATTTCAATTTATCAACGGATGAATCGCCTTCTGATGACGATCACTTCGAAACGTCGATGGGTTCCACAGAATCGTTTGAATACGCCGATCACGATGAGCACCATGATAATGACACCTATTCAGAATCGCCTCTAGATGGGTTACATGACGACGCTCCACACGACGCGGACATCGATGACGATGATCACTTTGATTCCGACGACTTGTTTTCGAGTGATTACGACCTTGATAATACCGAAGTAAGTGAAAGCGACACCCCTCCCTCTGCGGCTGACGAGGCCGACAGTGACGATGAATTCTCATGGGACGATTTAGAGGATGAGCTATAAGTTATGACAAACAAAATTGCAGTAATCAATTATAAGGGGGGCACGGGAAAAACCAGTACCGTCGTTAATCTTGCTCACGGGCTAGCACTACTTGGCCAACGGGTCTTAATTGTTGATATCGATCCACAAGGATCGGCCGGATACTATTTGGGATTGGACCCTGAATTCACATTGTATGATGCACTACTCAATCTCAAACCGATCACATCTTGCATCATAAACGCGCGAGAAAACTTAGACATCATCTGCAGTAACGAGCGACTTTTCGCGGCTGAGCTGAAGTTAGCCACCCAGCCGCGACGGGAATCCATTTTGGCAACACTGATGACGTCTGTCACCGGATACGACACTATCTTAATTGATTGCCCCCCATCAATGAATCTGCTTAACCAAAATGCGCTGACATTTGCGGACGAGCTGGTTATTCCAGTCTCGATGGAATATTTGTCTTTGGTAGGGATTCGTCAACTATTGAAGAATATTGAGATGGTGAATAGAATACTCGGCAAAGACCTAAAGGTACGTAAGGTCGTCCCAACATTCTACGATCCTCGAAATCAAAAAACGAAGGTTATCGTTGATAGTTTGGAGCGAGTATTTCCGGGGCGTCTATCGTCACCTATTCGCGTTAGTGTGTCCTTGTCGGAAGCCCCTGGATTTCGTGAAACGATCTTCGAATTTGATCCTAAATCAAAGGGTGCGTCAGATTATTTGAAATTGTCTAAAGAGGTGCTCAATAATGGCTAAAAAAAAGACGTTCGACGATCCGCTAACGGGTATTGACCCGGTGATGGAGGGCGCATTTTCATTGGGAACGGACTCATCACCACGGGCAAAGGGTGGAAATACATTTTCGGAAGAGCCCAAATCGGTTATTGATGTTGAGTTCCCAATATTAACCCCTGAAGCATCTGGCAAAAAGATGGAGCTCGATGTATTCAGCAAAATTCCTGTAACGGTGTCCGTTGAATTAGGACGTGCGCAGGTATCCTTAAAAGAAATATTCGAACTTACTGAAGGCTCCATCATCGAACTTGAACGTCTGGTTGGCGAACCACTTGATCTCGTGGTTAATGGACAAATTGTCGCTCAAGGCGAGGTTGTCGCTATCGATAATAACTACGGGTTGAGAGTCACCCACGTTATTGCTCAACCTCAGTCATAATCAATGCAGGGGTACGTCGGATACCAATTATCTGTCATTCTCACGTTAGGTGGGCTATGTGCAGTTTTATACCTGTTTCTTAGGTATTCTAAGTCCCTTCAAAAACGCCGATTTTCGGGTGAGATGTCCATTGTTGACCGGCTGCCAATTGATTCTGGTGCTACCTTGCTGATTGTAGACGTCAAAGGGAAACAGTTATTACTGAGCGTATCCGGCAAAGAAACCCGATTACTGAAAGAACTCACCTCATGAAATCTCTATTACGTATCGCATTGGTCTCCCTGTTTGTCGTTGGGCTTCCTATCTTTCTCTTTGCTCAAGAACCTGGGCTGCTTAACCTCAATCCACTTACCAGTTCCGAAAACTTTAGCCGATCGCTTAATCTGCTCTTTTTCCTCGCATCTATTGGCTTTATCCCATTTTTTTTATTGTCGACGACTTGCTTTTTAAGAATCGTTATTGTGTTAAGCATGGTTCGACAAGCCATTGGAACGCAGCAAGCCCCCCCCAATATGGTCATTGTTTCGTTGGCCCTTTTCTTGACCATCTTTGTAATGACCCCGACGATTGAGCAGGTCAATGTAACCGCGATCCAGCCCTATAATGAGGGGAAATTATCACAGTTGCAGGCGATTGATTTAGCGGTAAAGCCCTTTAAAACCTTTATGTTGAAACATACTCGGGATAAAGACCTGGCATTATTTCTAGAGTTCTCGCAAGTTAAGTACCCCGAAAACTATGACCAAATTCCAATTTATGTTTTGATCCCGGCGTTTATCATTTCTGAATTAAAAACAGCATTTCAAATTGGGTTTGTTTTATTCATTCCCTTTGTGGTAATCGACCTGATTGTGTCGAATATTCTATTGTCACTGGGGATGTTCATGTTGTCCCCCGCAATGATTTCGCTACCGTTTAAAATCTTACTATTTGTTCTAACCGACGGTTGGAACCTGATTATTCAAGGGTTACTGCTTAGTTATCGATGATTCTACATTTCATCCTCACCTTAAGCATCATTTTGCTTGGGACTCCCCTGCTAAACGCCGGGACATTGCTAATTAGTAATTACCCTGAAGAAATTTATGAGCCAGGGATCTTGGTATCCACGCAGCTGCCTTCCGTCCGTACACGACTTATGTATTATCATCTGAACCGAGCGCCTCGTGATTACCTGGTTCACACGTTGCTTCAAAATCGGACAGCGTCACCGATCACCATACAACTGATACGTGCGGCTGGAGGTCCTAGCCAAGATGGAATTTACTCAGGGCACCGCTCCGCAATGAACTACTGGACAGCCATCGCATCAGGCAATTGGGATACCGTGACGCTCGCACCGTTTCAACGACTTAATATTCTTTCGCAATCGTTTAGATCCCAAATGGTTTCAACGGCTCTGTTTGAATTTGAATGCCCCACGCCGCAAGCCGTTGAATTAATTGTTGGAACCATCGACCCTAATCTTGGCTCAACATCAATGTTAAACCAACCGGCGATCCCATCGTCCTACGGAACGTTCCCGTATACAACCCGACCGATTTCGGTTCGATATACATTTGACCTGCCAGTACGAGAAATTCCAATTGGTGATGAACCGTTTTTGGTTGACCCCCAGTCAGGCTTTGCCTTGAGGGGAAATTATGGCTTGGTCTATGATATCACCATCACTGCAGTTAACAGTTCTGACAGTCCGCGAGAATTCTCTCTCTTGTTTGCTCCAGCCGGAGGTATTTCTCGTGGTGCGTTGTTGATTAATCGACGCTTAGTGGAAACCGGGTTTATCGGTCACAAAAATAATCTGGCACCCGAAAAAGTGTATTCAACGATGGTTGCCCCACGTTCACAAATTCAAGTTCTTGTTCAAACACTACCCCAAGGGGGATGCTTTTATCCCGTTAATTTGGTTATATCAAGTCCCACCCCAACCCTCAATACCAAGGAGCCCCGATGACAATCGATACCGTTACCAGCATCTTAAATACTGCCGTCCAAGTCATCATTTTAGGCTCATTGCCTAGTGTTGGGCTCGGCCTCCTCATCGGACTCTTCATTGCCGTATTGCAAGCGGTAACGCAAGTCCAAGAGCAAACTATCACGTTCGTACCCAAGATGATTGTGGTTCTTTTGGTAGCAGCCGGCACATTTCCATGGGTTGCGCGAATCGTCATGGAAATGACCTTGGAACTATGGCGTAATATTCCGTTGTACGCGCGATAGCCCCTCACACTCAAACCCATGTTCATTACGACGCATGTCATGGTGGTGTTCTTACTAATTATGACCCGAATGATTGGGGTCATCGTAACGGCTCCCGTATTTTCACGAAAAGAATTTTTTACCTTAGGTAAGCTTGCCTTAACCTTTTGGACCTCAGCACTATTGATCTATGTGGTACCCGCCCCCGTCACACCGCCGGATACTGGGCTTCAATTTATTTTAATGTTTATGACCGAATTTTTGATTGGCGTCATGATGGGATTTATCATGGACATTTTCATTGTAAGCATCGAATTTGCAGGCAGTTTGATGGACACACAAGCAGGACTTAGCGTATCTGCGACCCTCGACCCATCATCTGGACGATCGTTGCCGCTCCTATCACTTCTACTAAAATGGACCGCCACCATGCTGTTTTTGTCCATTAATGGCCATCACCTCGTGCTATCTGCGTTGATGGAAAGTTACCGCCTACTCCCAATTGGGTCTCCCATTAACTTTTCACGGGGGGCCCTGTATTTGGTGTCCACCGGTGCCGATATCTTTATGATTGGCGTCCAGATCTCTGCCCCTATCATGCTGGTCGTCTTTATGATTGACTTTGGATTTGGGATGCTCAACAAAGTTGCGGAGCAAGTCAACGTCTTCCAACTTGGATTTCAAATCAAGCCAATCGTATCGTTGACCGTATTTTTGGCGACCGTCCCGGGGGTAATGAGCGCTGTTTATCGAATTATGGACCTGCTGACCGGTCGATTGATGAAACTTCTATTTTATTTGGCGGTGAATACCAATGGGTGAAGATGATTCAGGAGATAAAACCGAGGAGCCTACCCCTCACAAGCTCCGAGAGGCTCGAAAAAAGGGACAAATAGCCAAGAGCAAAGAAATCACATCGGCGATTTTGATCTTTGTGTCGTTTTATTCGCTTAAGAGTAACGCTGAAGCTCTGTGGCGAAACATGGAAGCATCGACCATAGAGACCTTTAAATATATTCCGGTAAATTTAACCCAAAGCGTCGCCGGAAAACTGCTTGAAGACGCGTTATTTACGTTCCTCAAATCGCTACTTCCAATGCTACTGGTAGTATTCGCGGTCGCGATTATCGTCGAATCCGTCCAAACCGGATTTCTAGTCAGCTTTGACTCCATTTCGCCAAAGCTTGAAAAATTGAATCCAATCGAAGGGTTTAAAAAATTTGTCTCACTCAAACAATATGTTGAGCTGCTCAAATCGCTGATTAAGATGGCAGTGGTTATCGCGATTTTGTATGGTGTTATCCAGGAAGACTTTGGGACCGTTTTACTTTCTCAGGAACTCTCTCCATGGCAAATCATGACATTTACGGGCGAACTGGTGATGAAAGTTGTTACCCGAGTCGGGATGTTTTATCTGATTGTGGCTTCCTTCGACTACTTCTATCAACGGTTCGAATATATGAAATCGATGATGATGTCTAAAAAAGAAATCAAGGACGAATACAAACGCTTGGAAGGGGACCCCCACATCAAGCAACGGCAACGGGAAGCCGCGCGACATATGTCTCAAGGACGGCAAATGGGGGCCGTTCC
>Ga0214917_10001776_pt1 | contig 27395 bp, 31 predicted proteins | sample LL_1208_BB_MetaG_FD_177983 | JGI IMG/M metagenome (GOLD analysis project Ga0214917, IMG submission 177983) | Freshwater microbial communities from Lake Lanier, Atlanta, Georgia, United States - LL_1208_BB | ecosystem: Environmental > Aquatic > Freshwater > Lake | place: USA: Georgia | collected... | reverse complement strand
ATTACGACGCTGTCCGCGACTACGTTCTCTCGTTTTGCGAGAAGAATCAGGTTCGGGCTATTGCGATTGACCGCTGGAACGCAGTTCATCTGACGACTCAACTGACGGCCGAAGGCATCGACGTGAGGCCTTTCGGGCAGGGGTTTGCCAGTATGAGCGCGCCCAGCAAGCTGCTTGTAACTCTCGTAGTCGGTAAACGTCTGCGTCACGGCGGCAACCCTGTCCTGACGTGGCAGATGTCGAACGTGCAGGTGAAGGTAGACGACGCCGGGAACATCAAGCCGACCAAGAAAAACAGTCATTCCACGGCCCGCATCGACGGCGCGGTCTCGCTGATCATGGCCTTGGGCATCGCCTCTGGCGAGAACCACGGCAACACTGACGAACCCACCCTCATGGTGCTGTAGCGTGGACAAGGTCGACGAGGAAGTCTCCGATCTGATCGAGCTTCGCGGCAATCTCTCTCGTATTTTCGAGGAGATTACGAACACCCGACGGACGGCGTCGGGCGTCACGGTGTCGCCAGAAACGGCCCTGGAGTGCACCGCGGTTCTCGCGTGCGTGCGTGTTCTGTCCGAGTCGATCGCCTCGTTGCCTTTCAACGTCTATCGCAGGCTCCCCGGCGGCGGCAAGGAAATCGCCGAAGAGCAGCATCTGCACGAGGTGCTCTGCTACCAGCCGAACTCGTGGATGACGGGCTTCGAGTTTCGCGAATTGATGCAGAGCTGGCTGCTTCTCTGGGGTAACGCCTACGCCTACATCAAGGGCGGCCGGCAGGGCGGCGTGACTGAGCTGATCCCGCTGCATCCGTCGCGGATGGAGGTCAAGCGGCTCACGAACGGCAAGCTGCGGTATTACTACACCGAGCCGACAACGCCGATTCAGCCTCAAGTCGAAGTCACTGAGTATCGGCAGGACGAGATTTTTCATTTGCGGTGGCTTTCAAGCGATGGGGTGACGGGGTTCGTGCCCACGAGCCTGTCTCGCGACGCAATCGGGCTGGCAAGAGCCACCGAGTTGCACTCGGGGTCGTTTTTCGGCAACGGTGCCCAGCCGGGGACGTACATCGAAACCGATCAGCCGCACAAGCCCGAGGTGCTGGCCCGCTTCAAGGAGCAGTGGAACGACGCGCATCAGGGGCCGGATAAGGCGTACAAAACCGTCGTCATGCCGTTCGGCTTCCATCGCAAGCAGGTGGAGATTCGCAATGACACCGCCCAGCTCATTGAGACCCGCCGCTATCAAGTTGAGGAGGTGGCGAGAGCCTATCGCGTGCCGCCTCACCTTTTGGGGGATTTGACCAACGTCCGCTTCAGCACGGTCGAGCAGTCTGCCATCGACTTCGTCACGTTCAGTTTGATCCCGTGGTGCCGCCGATGGGAAATGGCCTGCCGCCGCGACCTCGTCGTCGATGACAAGCAGTATTTCTGCCAGTTCGACGTGAATGCCCTGATGGCCGGCGACTACGCGGCGCGGTCGCAGTTCATCCGCGAGATGGCGAATCTCGGTGCGCTCGATGTCGACGAGATTCGTGCTCAGATCGGCTACAACCCGCTGCCCAACGACATGGGCAAGAAGCGATTCATTCAGGTGAACATGCAGCTTCTTGAGGCGTTCACGCTGGACAACCCCACCGGCCAGAAGCCGCAGGCAGAGGTGGCCCCCGCCCCGCCGGCGAGCGTCGACTCGCCGCCCGAGCCGCAGGCAGGCGACACCGCGGACACGACGGATGCCCGTCAGGTCGCCGGTGCCGAGGTCTTGTTCAAGACGAATCTTCGGCGGCTCGCCGTCATCGAGGCCGACGGCGTTCTCGAGCGGCGCAACAAGCCCGAGAAGCTGTCCGCGTGGTTCGACCAGATGGCCGCTCGCATGCGAGAAGAGCTGCGAGAGTCGGCGCAGGCTACTGGCAGAGACATCGAGAAGTTCGTGGGAGTGTGGGCGAACCGCTCGCGAGAACTCTTGCTGGAGTGTCATCGCAGCGGCCAGAAGTACGAAACCGTCACCGAGGACTGGTGCGACAAGCACCTGACGACTGATGCCGCAAGCACCTGAAGGCGTGATCGACGCCCTCCAATCCTCCGTTCGCCTGCATCTGCTGGCGATTGAGAACTATCAGTCGCAGGCGGAGCACTTTGACCGCTGGGGCTACGGCAAGCTGGCGGCCGGCTATCGCGCCGATGTCGAAGAAGAACGCGGCCACCTGCATGAAGTGCAGGCGAGGCTCGAGTTCTACGACGTGCAGCCGACTTACGACCATGATCAGCCCGATTGGCCCCGGCATGACTTCGATGGCGTCCTCGCGGCAAACCTTTCGCTCGAGATGGCTGCCGCGGAGGTCGAGCGAGCCAATGTTCTGACGTGCCGTGCAGCCGGCGACGAGCTGTCGGCCAAGATTTTTGCCAAGTTGCTCAAGGGCAGCGAGGCGTCCGTCGCTGAGATCGAAGCGACGCAGCGTGTGATCGAGCAGATCGGTATCGACAACTACCTCGCGAATCAGGTGAGCTGATGGGCAACGAGATTGAGCGGCGCACGACGGTTTCCGACGCGACGGTCGAGTACCGAGACATGGGCAACGGCGAGAAAAAGCCCGTAATTTCGGGCTACGCAGCCGTTTTCAACTCCGAGAGTCGCAATTTGGGGGGCTTTGTCGAGACGATTCACCCGAATGCGTTCGACGACGTGCTCGCCGAGAACCCCGACGTGATCGGCGTGTTCAATCACGACCGCAATTTGCTCCTCGGCCGCACCGGAAACGGGTCGATGAAGCTGATGAAAGACCCGTATGGGCTTCGTTACGAGATCATGCCGAACGAAAACACGTCCGTCGGACGCAACGTGATCGAGTGGGTGAAGGATCGAACGGTCGTCGGAAGCAGTTTCGCCTTCGCGGTGCGTCGAGATAACGGCGACTCATGGTCTACTGACTCGCAGAGAGGCATTCGCAAGCGCGAAGTGCGCGCGATCGGCCTGCTCGAGGACGTGGGGCCGGTTGTTCGGCCCGCCTACGACTCCTCCAGCGTCGTCGTAAGCCGCCGGGCCATCGAAATGGCCCTCGGCGAGTCGTTTCGGCCCATCCAGACGATGGCGAATGCGTCAAAGCGCGGCCTGAAGCTGGCCCAGAGGCACGAAAACATCGATTCTCGCCTGCTCTGCATCGCCGAACGAGTCGCAAACCGCGAAATCGTCAGCGTCGAGGAGGTTTCATACCTCTTCGGCGTCTACGAGCGCTGTTTGGCGGCGAAGGTGACGGGCTGGTCGGGCTCGCCGGCCTGGATCGAATGGCAACTGGCTGGCGGCGACGCTGGTGAGAAGTGGATTTCGCGACGCACGGCCCCCGCGACGGTTCCCGAGGTGCGGGCAGAGCCTACCGAGCTGTCCGAGGGGGATTTCGTGGCATGGGACGGCGGCATGGGGCGTGTCGAGTACGTCATGCGAGACGGCGCTCTCCAGGGGCAGTCGGCGTCAGCCGACTCGCCGCTGGCAGTCGTGACCCCATACGACGACGACGAGCCCGAGAGCTACATGGTCGTCGTGATGGTGTCGGAGTTGACGAAGATCGACGCTCCCGACGAGGACCGCGCGGCCGGCGACAAGTCCCAGTCGACCCCGGCCCCCAAGGAAGACCAGATCAAGGGGAGCGACAAGAACAAGCCGGGGTCGGCGAAGAACGCAGGCGGCAAGATCGCCGTGTCCAAGACCGCGCGGGCGGGCCTCCAGAACAAGGTCCGCGACCATAACGCCGCCATGCGAGAGGACGGCAAGCCGTCGTGGTCAAGAACGACTCTGGGGCAATTGCTGGCGGTGTACCGCCGCGGCTCCGGGGCTTACTCGACCAGCCATCGGCCGGGGGTGAGCCGAGCGGCATGGGCGATGGCGCGGGTCAACGCATACCTGTATCTGCTCCGCAACGGCGGGCCGCAGGATGCCAAGTACGTCACCGACAACGACTTGTTGCCGGCCGACCACCCCAAGTCCACGAAAGAGCGGAGCCACGAGGCGGAAGTCGAAGAGCGGGCGATCAGCCTGAAGCCGACCGCCGGCATGGCTGCCGCCGCAAAGCGGGGGATTGCCCTGCACGAGGCGGGGCGGTCTGGCGACGGCCTCAAGCCCGAGACGGTGGCACGAGCCCACAAGATTGCGGCCCGCGAGGAGCTGACGCCGGAGCACGTTCGCGAGATGCGGGCGTGGTTCCGCCGCCACAAGGTCGATAAGAGGCCCGACTGGGCGAAGAAGGGTGCTGAAACCCCAGGGTACACGGCGTGGCTGCTTTGGGGGGGTGATCCCGCGTGGCGGTTCTCTGAAGCGAAGGTCGCCCAGATGGAGAACGAGATGGCGGCCCGCGATATGGACGAGGCGGGTGAGGGCATGGAGGAGCAGTATCCAGGCACGTTGTCGCAGGCAAACCTCGACCTCGCCGAAAGCCAGGAAGTCATCGCTGAAAATAACGGCCACTGGTCGCAGGACGCGATCGACGGTGCCCACTACATGGATGAGAGCCCGTTCGCGGAGCGTGGCATCGCGTGCGCGAACTGCATCTTCTACGAAGGTGGCGGTGGCTGTGAAATCGTCAGCGGCGAAATCGCTCCGAATGGTGTGTGCAAGTTCTGGATAATCCCCGAGGAACGCATGAACGAGGAAGTCAAGAAGCCGGAGCCCGCTCCGGTGGAAGAGAAGCCGGCCGAAGACAAGCGTGCCGAGCAGGAGGCGACGGACATCGCGATCAAGCTCGCCGGCCTGAAGGCGACAATCCTTCGGACTCAGTTGCACGGCGCACGGAAGGATCGCTAGGCTACAGAGAGACACATCGCTCCACGACGGATGTCGTGGGGGGCAGTGCGAGCGACTTGAGGATTCAAGAGCGCGGCGCGCTAGCGGGAACACCCGCCGGCCGCCGCACATCCGCGATCGGCCGGCTCAAACCAAGGAGCAGGCCGATCATGGCGTCGAATCTCAAGCGTCTTCAAGAGCGTGCCGCGGCTGTTGCCGCGAGGATGACCGAGCTGTCCGGCATCGAGGACCGCTCGGCGGAGCAGACCAAGGAACTCATCTCGCTCGGCACCCAGGCCGACGACCTGAAGACCTCCCTCGAGTTCGAGGAGCGGATCGCCGCCAAGGAGGCCGAGCTGCGGGCCGTGGTCGAGAAGGCCGCCCCCGCCCCGGCCCCCGTGGCCGAAGTGGCCGCCAAGGTCGAGGACAAGAAGGTCGAGATTCGGTCGATCCAGCCCCATCACACCAGCCTGCGGGCGTTCAACGACGGCCCCGAGGCTGTCGAGAGTGCCTACCGCTGCGGCCGGTGGCTGCGGGCGCACATCTTCAAGAACGCCGACGACCTCCGGTGGTGCAAGGATCACGGCGTCGAAAACCGTGCTCTCGGCGAGAACAGCAACGCCTCGGGCGGTGCCCTCGTCCCAGAGGAATTCGCTGCCCGAGTGATCAGGTTGGTAGAAAATTATGGAACCTTCGCGGCGAGCAACGTCGAGAAGGTGACGATGACTCGGGACACGATGATCATTCCGAAGCGCGTCACTGGCACCACGGCTTACTTCGTCGGCGAAGGCACCGCGGTGAGCGAGAGCGAGCCGACCTACGCGAACGTGCAGCTCATCGCGAAGAAGCTCGCGGTCGGCACTCGCATGTCGAGCGAGGTGGTGGAAGACGCCCTCGTGTCGATCGCTGACGCTGTCGCGACTGAGTTCGCGACGAGCTTGGCCTACAAGACCGACGTGGTCGGCTGGCTCGGTGCAGGCGACTCCGCGTCGGGCGGAATCTACGGCGTGGTGCCGAAGGTCAACGACGGCACGCACACGGCCGGCGTCGTGACGGCGGGCTCGGGCGCGGTGGGCTTCGAGACCCTGACCGTGACCGACTTCATCAAGGTCATCGGCAAGATGCCGCTCTACGCTCGCCAGGGCGCTGCGTGGTACATCTCGCCGGCCGGCTTCGCCGCGTCGATGGCTCGCCTCCGCTACGCGGCTGGCGGTAACACCGTCGAGCAGGTCGGCGGCGGCGTCAACGAGCAGTTCCTCGGATATCCGGTTCACATGGTGCATGTCCTTGACGGCACCCTGGGCTCCGACCCGAGCAAGGTCAAGGTGCTGTTCGCGAACCTGGGTCTGTCCAGCATCTACGCCCGTCGCCGGGACTTCTCGGTTCGGATGTACGACCAAGTCTACGCCACGACCGATCAGCTCCTGCTCCAGGGCACGATGCGGTTCGACGTGGTTCACCACTCGCTGGGCGACAACACGACCGCCGGCCCGGTGGTCGCTCTCAAGACCGCGGCGTCGTGAGCCTAACAACCCTCTAGAAGGAGAACCCTAGACCATGATTCATTCGCAGATGGAGAAGGTTGTCGGCTCTGTGCCGACCGCGGTGGGCACGAGCGACGTGACCCTGACGATCGACACGATCGGCTACGACTACGCGAGCGTGACGGTCCTGCGGGCCAGCAACGCCTCGACGGTCTTCGCCAGTGCTCTGAAGATTCAGCACTCCGACGACAACTCGTCCTACTCGGACGTGTCGGGTTTCGTCGGCGGCACCGACTTCGCGATCCCGGCCGTGGCCGACACCGCGTCGGCGTCGATCGTGAAGCTGGATGTCGACACGAAGGCCAGGAAGCGCTACCTCAAGGTCATCGCGACCCCGGCGGTCAGCGTGAACACGGTGGTGACGGCGCGGCTGTCTCGCGGCGAGAACGCCCCGGCGACCGCCGCCGAGGCCGGCGTGATCGGCTGGGTCAGGGGCTGATTCCCGAACTGCGGGACGGCCACGACGGCCGAAAAAAGCGCATGGATGCGCGCCCGCTCCAAACAAGGAGCGATCCATGCTTATTCGTGTCGGTAACGTCGAAGCGGAAATCAAAGTCGCGGCGGTGATGAGCACCCCGCGACTTGGATTCACGGACAATTTCTTCTGCGTCTCGTCGGCACTGGCCCCGCATGGCATCAGCCCGATCAAGGTGACTGGTGCCTTCTGGGGCCAGTGCCTTCAGCGGGCGATGGAGCAGGTCGTGGACACCCACGACGTGATTCTGACGATCGACTACGACACGGTCTTCAACTCGAAGACGGTCGAGGCGCTCCTGGCTCTGCTCCTGCACTCCGGCTACGACGCCATCGCGCCGCTTCAGACGAAGCGCGAGGCGAACGCCGTGATGTTCGCCTTGGCCGGCAGCGATGTGGACGAGAAGACGACGGTCGATGGCGACTTCTTCAAGAAGGTGGTGCAGCCCGTCGAGACAGCGCACTTCGGCCTCACGTTCCTGCGGACCAGTGGCCTGAAGAAGATGTCCAAGCCCTGGTTCATCTCCAGAGCCAACGACCAGGGCGAATGGACGGGCGGGCACATGGACGAGGACATCGCGTTCTGGAAGTCGTGGGCGGCCTGCGGGAACAAGCTGGGGCTGGCGACTCACGTCAGCGTCGGGCACGCCGAGCTGATGGTGACGTGGCCCTCCAGAACCGTCGAGGGCGGCAAAGTGCAGCAGCACACGACGGAATACTGGAACAGCGGTCAGAAGGCTCCGAAGGACGCCTGGGGGCAGGTGACATGAGGATTCGCGTCCTTCAGAACTTCGACTGCTACGAGAGGGGGCAGGTCTTCGAGGACTGGCCCGGCGGCATGTGCGACATCCTCATTCGCCGCGGCCTCGTCGAGAAAGTGGAGACCGCCGAGGCGGTTGCAGACTCGGTGGAGCACGCGGATATGACGTACAGGCCGGCACAGAAGAAGAGGCGGTAAAGAATGGACACGATTTTCTTCGGCACGCCGCAGAAGCCGACGGCGACGATCACGCCATTTCGCAGCCTTCGCCGAATCACGAACCCCGCCGTGGAGCCGGTGAGCCTCGCCTTGGCGAAGCAGCACTGCCGCGTAGATACCGAGGTCGACGATTTCTACATGCAGAGCCTGATCTCCGTCGCGCGGCAGTACGTCGAGGACATCCTTGACATCACGATCTGCACGACCGTCTGGGAGGTCAAGTACGACCTGTTCCCGATCTGGGCGATCATCCTGCCACGCCTCCCCATGCAGGACAAGGCCGTGACGGTAACGTACCGCACGGGAGACGGCACCTACGGCACGCTCTTGAGCGCGAACGGCGACTTCCAGGTGGACGCCAGCGTCCTGCCTGGGCGAGTCTACCCGCAGTGGGCTCGCTCGTGGCCGGCGACTCGGGGCGACGAGAATTCGGTGACAGTGCGGTACTCGGCGGGCTACGGGGATGACGGGCAGTCCGCGCCGCCGATCGTCAAGCACCTCATGCTCCTGCTCGTGGCCCACTGGTTCGACACCCGGCAGCCGGCCGTCACCGGGGCACCTGTTTCGGTGCCGCAGACGTTTGAGACGCTGCTGGCCGCCGCCAGCATGGGGGTGTACAGATGACTTCCAGGGCCAGGGTCGACATCGACGCCGTGTACCACGCTGGTGACGAAAGGTCGCTAACGGTCGGCAGCCTGTCGGAACACATTTCGCCGAGCCTGACGGTCGCGCAGACCGTCACGGCGAGCGTCGGCACCGCCGCGGTGCAGATCATCGGCGCGACCCCGCTGTCGACGCTGGTCGTGAAGAACACTGGCAGCGGCACGCTGCGGCTGGCCGGCAGCATCGACGTGGCCGCCGGCCGCGTGGCAGTGCTGCCCGTGACGGCGACCATCACGGTTTCCGCGCCCGCGGGGGGCGGATCATACACCGCCCTCTGGATGGGGTGACCCGTGATCAACTCAGGGGCCATGCGGGAGCGGGTGACGATCCAGAAGCCCGTGGAGCAGCAGAGCGCGTTCGGCGAGACGACGCTTGACTGGGTCGACGAGGCCACCGTCTATGCCAGCGTCATGGGCGTCAGGGCGAGCGACTATTTCGCCGCCCAGCAGGCCGGCGTGCTCGTGACGCATCGCATTCGCATTCGCTTCTTCCCCGGCATCACGCACCAGCACCGCCTCATCTGGCGGGGGCGCGTGATGGAGATTTCCAGCGTGCTCGAGCGGGAGGCTCGCTCAATCCATGAGATACTGGCGAGAGAGGACGCGACATGAGCATCACGCAGGGCTACGGACGGCCGACTACGTTTGGCGGGCAGACCGGCAAGCAGCTTGCCGAAGGGTTTGTCACCGTCCGCATGGACGGCGTTCGTGAGATGGCCGAGAGGCTACAGACGCTCGCCGCCAGAATGGGTGAGCCCAAGGCGCTCGAGAATGCCGTCAAACGCGCGAGCATGCACATCCAGCGGAGCTATCAGTCCAAGGTGGGCAACGTCACCGGGAATCTGGCGAGATCGACGAGAATCAAGACGAAGGTCTACGACGCCGCGACGGTGGCGATCGTCGGGCCGTACCAAACGGGCACGGCAGGCAGCACCGACACGCAAGCCTCGGGCAATCATGCGTGGCTCAAGGAGTTCGGGTCGGGGCCGCGCAAGCCCGGCACAAAGGGTCGCCGGACGTACATCAACGTCCACCAGGTGATCAACAGGAAGATGAGGCGGCACTCGTCCGCGAACAACACCCAGTTCGCGAATATGTCTCGAGGATACTACTTCCTCATGGGCAGCCTTGACGAGCCGACGAGGCTCGCTCGGCAGGGCGTCGGCTACCCGCATGACTTCGGCTACTCCCGAGGCAGGCAGCACCCAATCACGTTGCACCCAGGCGACACCTACGGCGCAATGCCGGCCAGCCATGCGATGGAGCGGTCTATCGCAGAGACAAAAGACGCCGTCTTGAGCACGCTCACGACAGCCATCCAGAACACGCTTGACAGGATTAGTAAGTGATCCTCTCCCCAGAAAAGCACGTCCTCCAGAGGCTGATCACCACGCCGGGCGTGGCGAGGCTGGTCGGCTTTCAGGTCTACCCGATCGCGGTGCCCAAGAACGCCGTTCTGCCGTTTTGCGTCTACAAGCGAAACAATATCACCCGCGACCCGCACCTTGCCGGCCCGCTTTTCCAGCCGCTCGTCAGCCTTCAGATCGCCTCGTGGGCTCTGTATTACGACTCCGCGAGAGAACTGGCCGATGAGGTGCGGTTGTCTTTGGATGGCCGCATCGGCACCCTCGCGGGCGTTACAATTAGTGATATACGGCTCGTGTCGGAGACAGACGACTTTCTGGACCCGGCAGCCGTGGGAGCCCAGCTCCCGCCCGCATACGAGGTTCGACAACTGTTTCAAATTCGGTGGTCTGAGGCCACTGAATAAGACTTCAGCGCAAGGAGGCGCAATATGGCCGGTGTTGCTGCGATGGGCGTCACGTTGACCTACGGCGCTCAGACCCTGACGATCACGAGCTTCAATGTCAACGACCAGATCGACAACGCCGACGGCTCGCACCTCGGCATCGCTCCCGGTGGTCGTCGTGAGTACGTCCCCACGTTCGTGCAGCGGGAAATCTCCTGCGATTACATCGCCACGACCGTCATCACGGCCCAGTCCGGCGCGATCAGTATTTCCGGACCGGTCAGCTTCAGCGGCAACGCCACCCTCACGGCCTCGACCGTCGGCGGCACCGTCGGCGACCTCGTCAAGGGCAACGCTACTTGGCGAGTGGCCTGATAACTGGGAGGTGACCCGTCATGGCCGGAGTCACCGCCCAGGGGGCGACGTTCAGCTTCGGTGGGTTCGCAGGCAAGGTGACGGGGGTCTCTGTAGAGTCGCCGACCGCAGAGGTCGTCGATATGTCGGGTATTCAGCACTCGGCCTCGCAGATTGTCATGGTGCCGACCGGCTCTTGGTCCGGCGGCACCGTGACGGTCGACTTTGTCGGCTACGGCGACCCCACTTCTCTCGTGCGACGTGTTGGACCGCTGACGTTCGCCTCCGACGGTCTCTCTCTGAGCCGTCAGGTTATCTGCCAGTCTGCGTCGGTGCAGGCGAGGGCGGGCGAGATCGTCAGCGGCTCGCTGCGTTTCATGGTTACCGATTACCTGGGATAGCCGTGCGGCAGGACGCCGTCATGTCACGTTTTCACCACAAGGAGCACAACCGTGCCGCTTGACCGCAAGAGCATCCTGGCCGCCGACGACGTTCGCAAGGAGAAGGTGGCTGTCCCCGAATGGGGCGGCGACGTATTCCTCCGGGTGCTCACGGGCACCGACCGCGACCGTTTCGAGCAGTCCTACGCCGACCAGAAGATGAAGGCGTTCCGCATCCGCTTCCTGCTGCTCGCCCTGTGCGACGAGGCCGGCGAGAGGCTCTTCGGCGACGACGAGGCCGACATCCTCGGCAAGAAGTCGTCCGTGGTGATCAATCGCCTGTTCGAGGCCGGCTGGAAGCTGAATGCCTTCACCCAGGAGGCAGTTGATGCCCTGGGGGAAGATTCCGCCAACGACCCGAGCGTCGCTTCTACTTCCGCCTAGCGGCATCGCTGGGAATGAGCGTTCGCAGGCTGTTGCAGGAGGTCGACAGCGCCGAGATCGCAGAGTGGTACGCCTACGACCAGAGATGGCCGCTGCCTGACCCATGGGGCCAGACTGCGCGGCTGTGCAGGGTGATCATGGCCTCGTCTGGGAACTACAAGAAGCATGACATCCCAGACGAGGCAGCGTTCATCCCCACGGCCGTCCGGCCGGAGCAGACGGACGCCCAGATCATGGCCGAGCTGATGAAGTTGAACACGCCGCTTCAGGGATGAACAGATGGCAAACGGCTATCTCGGAAAAATCAGCGCGGTCGTCTCGGCGAGCACGGGCGACTTCGACGCCAAGCTGGCGAAGTCGGCGAAGGAAGTCGCCAACTTCGCCAGTCGCGTCCAAGGCAACCTGACATCTGCGTCCACCCAAGCCGCCCGTGCTCTTGAGGGCATCTACACGCCGCTCCAGAAGGTCGAGCGGTCCCTGCGGGCGGCCGAGTCGCTGAAACTGTCATTCAAGGGATTCAAGGGGCTGATCGGCGACGTGGACGCCCTCCAGCGCCGTCTGCAAGGGCTCAACCAGCGTCAGATCGACATCGTCTTGAAGACCAGCGGGATGAAGAGCATCACGGAATTCCGCGATGCCGTCAGGGGGCTTTCGTCGAAGGACGTGGAGATCATCACCCGCATCGGCGGGCTTGAGAAGATCAAGGAGCTGCAAGATCAAGTCAGGTCGTCCCGCGCCGAGATTGAGGTAAGCGTTAAAGTCCCCGAGGCTGCCGCTCGGGTGCAGACTCTCAAGGAGGAAATCAAGGCCGCCAAGGAGGCCGGCTCCGACGGCGTCGTCATCAAGACGAAGACCGACGAGCTGTCTCGCGCCGAAACCAAGCTAGCTCGGCTGCTGCGTCTTGTTGATCGCAAGGTAGTCGCCCAGTTCGGCGTCGATGCGAACCTTGCCGAGCTGGACGCTCTTGCGCAAAAGGCCGAGAAGGCAAGCGCGGTTCTCGGCACGCTCCCTCGAGTCATGGAGGAGCTTGGCCGCTCCGATCTGAACGCCGCGACGACGAGGATGCGGCAGATGGTGTCGCAGTCGGAGGAGCTGTCAAAGCCGATCGCCGCGGCCACGCAACAGTTCGGCACGCTGACGCGGGAGGTGCAGGCGGGTTTTCTGCCGGCTCTCAGCAGTGTCCAGAGTGATCTTGAGTCGCTGAACTCTCTGATTGAAAGCGGCGTCGCCCCGACGAAGGCGATTGAAGCGGCCTTCAACGGGGTCAGGGAAAGCGTCGATCAGACGGTCGCGGCAGTGTCGAGGCTGGCCGAGGCGTCAGCGAAGGCGAGCAAGATCAAGACGGGGCGCGAGCTTGTATTTGATCAGCCGGAGCTTTCTGAGTCTCTTGACCGCGGGGCAACAGTCGGCGCGAAGGCCGCAGCGCTGCCAGCGGCCGCGTTACAGGCAAATCCACGAATCGCCGCGTCTCTCGTGGAGGTCAATAGACTCGCGCAGGAGGCGATCTCAGCCTACTCCCGATTGCAATCCAAGACCGCCGAAAACCTGCCGACTGGCTCTGCGCAGAAGCAATTGGACAATCTCGTCGCAAGGCTCAACGACGCTCAGGCGGTCGCAGAAAACGAGATTCAGATTCATCTAGATACCGTTGATGCCCAGAAGAAGGCCGATGATCTTGCGGCCAAGATCACGGCCCTCCGCGAACGAGCCGCATTCGTCATCACAGGCCGCCCTCAGAACATTGATCAGGCCGACGCTCGTCGGGGGCAGCTTGAGGGAGACATCTCTGGCCTGAATCGCTTTCAGCGGCAGAACTACAAGCCACTGCTGGAAGACGCGACGATCGCCCGTCAGCTAGGCGATCTGGATAAATACAACGATGCGCTCGACAAGATCGCCCTCAATGTCGCCAAAGACAAGAAGTTCAACATCGACACCGCGGAGGCCCAGAAGAAGGCAGGCGACCTCAAGGCCAGCATCGACTCACTCAGGGAATCTGCCGACTTTCAGTTTACGGGATTGCCGCAGAACAGGTCGCAGGCGGAGAGCACCCTGCGGTCCACGATCGGCAAGGCAGGAGAGCTTGACCCGGCGGCGCTGTCTCGAATTACGGCCGCCAAAGACGCCGCCATCGCCGGCCTGGGCAACGCCGACTTCGGCGCGCCGCTGATCAAGGTCTTCGTCGATCTCGTCGACAAGGAGTTGCAGGCGAAGAAGGCGGCCGACGACTTGACGACCGCAATGAAAGCGATCGGGGATGCGGCCAATCCGAGCGACCCGATTGACATCCTCAAGAAGAACCTCGCCGAGGCAAGGGCGGCGGTGGCAAAGCTTGAGGGGCCGCTGAAGGCGATCGGCGAGAGAAATATCGCCAAGATCGAGACGTTCGTCGGGGCCAATGCAGGCAACGAGGCCGCCGCGAGGCTTGCGGGGCTGCGTGCTGGTCAGGTTCGAGACGCCGCCGTAGCCGCCGCTCCGCCACCGAAACCGCCGAAGCCCCCAGTTGATCCGCTCGGTGCCGACTTCGGCACCGCGGAGAGGAGAATAGCTTCCGTCCAATCGACCGTTATTGGACTTCAGGGCAGTCTGGAGAAACTGCCCGCGCCGTTGCAGGCTCAGTTCATCCCGGCGATCAACAAGGTGCGCGACGCATTCAAGGGGCTCACTACTTCGTCTACGCAGGCACAGATTGACGCGGTCGTCAAGAAGGCAGCCGGCCTTGAGCGAGCGCTGACGAGAGCGGGTCAGGCAGCCAAGCTCGGCGGCACACTCGGAGACGCCCTCAACTCGGCGGCCTTAACTCGCACCGAGAAGCAGATTGGATTCATTCGAGCCAAGCTCCTTGATCTCGGTGCCACTGCAAGCGGGCCGGTAGCTAATGCTTTCAACAGGTACTCCGCGTTCGTCGCCGATGCCGCCAAGAAGGGCACGATTGGACTTGCGGCAACAAAAGAGCAAGCCGATCAGCTTGCGGAGAAGATCGGCGAGGCTGCCCTGGCGGCGGGTTTGTTCAAAAGCAAGGCGGAGGCTGCCGCATTTGTAAAAGGCGTCGGCGACGTGGGGCGCGCTGGTGCAGACAAGTTCGCGCTGGCTCTTAATCAAGCCGCCTTTGCCGTGGACGACTTCTTGTCTTCGACAGGCGGCCTGGAATTCAAACTTCGTGCGGTCAGCAACAACGTCACGCAGCTCGCGTTCATACTCGGCGATACGACTGGCCTGTTCGTTGGCCTTGGCGCTGTGATCGCGGGGCAGGCGGCAGTCGGGTTGATTAAGTGGATCAACAACGGCCGATCGGCAGAAGATCAGACTAAGGCACTCAATGAGTCTCTGGCACGGCAGAAAAGTCTCGTAGAAGACCTCGCGCAGGCATTCCGATCGCTCGGCGATGCGCTGTCCCGAGGGACTTTTTCGGCAGGGGGCGAGCAGGCCGCTGACTTCGCCCGTCAAGTGGCAGACATCAATAAGAAGCAGCGAGAGGCTCGCGAGGCTCGCGTTGCTGACATAGACCCAGCAGTGCAGCGAGAGAGAGCGGAACAAAACAAGCAGCGCAAGAAGCTTGAGTCTGAGACAGACATCGGTCGAAGGATTGCGATCCAGCGGGAGATAGCCGTTTCCGAAGAACGAGAGAAGGCCGCGAAGGCGGCGGCCGTTGACAGGGTTGTTGCACCCGGCGAGGCCAGGGCTCGCATCAGAGCATCGATGGAGCGAGTCGGTATCGCAGCTCTCGGCCCTCGCCGCGGAGACGAGGCGGGGCGAGCGGCTGCGGAACAGCGCGTAAGAGATCGCGCAGCGGCTGCGACGGAAGGCATCCCCGACGGAGAGACGCCTGAAGCCATTCGCGCCCAGATGGCTGCTATTGAGAAGCAGATAAAGTCGCTCTCTTCGACTGCCTCCGCTGGCAGCCCGCTGGGATTCGTAACGCCGGAGGTTGCCAGCAAGGAAATCCTAGCGCTCGAGCGGCTGTTGAGAAGCCTTGAGCAGCCACTGGCAGCGGCCATCGACAAGGCTGCGACCAGCGTTGCCGAAGCATCTCGCGGCCCAGCGGCACAGATTCGCCAAGCCCAAGAGGACGTTGCGGAGGCGATTCGCAAGGGCGTCCCGAATGCCGCAGCGTTCCAGCGAGAGCTAGACGCGAACGCAAAAAAGCTCAAGGCTGCCTACGACGCACTCGAGGCCGCGCAGAACGAAACCGATCCGACCAAAAAGCAGGCCAAGGTAGACGAAGCCAAGGCAAACATCGATCAAGTCGAGGCGGAGCGCGCTAATATACGAAACCGCTCGCGCGAAATGCGGCTCGGCCGCACGTTCGGCGGAGAGCGGACGACCGCCGCGTTGTCATCGATTCAAGGGAACGAGCGGTTTAAGGGCGACGGTTACAGCGTCAGAACGACCGCGTACATTGAGGCAGCAATCGATCGAGAGATCGAGGCCCGCAGACAGCTTGAGGCTGCGACGGCCAAGGGTGCCGACGCCGAAATCAAGGCCGCGGAGGCGGAGCTGGAGGCCGCCCAGAAAGCCTCTGAGGCTGCCGCTGCGTTCGCTGAAGCCGCCCTAGCCGTCGAGGCCGCGCTGACCCGCATTCGCAAGGTCGGCGAATCGGCGGTGCAGAGGTCTGAGCAAGGCGCGGATGCCGCACAGAAGGCGTTCGAGGAGAATCCCCTGCGGGCTGGCGGCGGGCAGTCTCGCGACGATGCGGAGCGAAGACTCATCGACGACCGCGCTCGCGCGGCACAGGCCCAGGTGGAGTTGGATATTCGGCGAAGCGCGGTGCAAAACGACCCTCGCATGCAGGGCATCAGTAAAGAGCTTGAGGCCATTACGCAGCGGCGAGCAGACCTAGAGGCAAAAGCGAGGACTGGCAGTCTTAATCCGGCTGAACAAAAGGAGCTTGACGCCGCCAGAAGGCGCGAAATCGAGCTTATGCGGCAACGAGAGCACCTCGCCCGCGACCTCACCGAGGCAGAGCGGAAGCAGCTTGACGCCATTAACAACGGCATCGCTGCCCGCGAGAAGGAGCTTGAGAAGAGCCGGCAGCGGGCTGCCGAAGACCCGACCTTCAAGAGGCGAATGGACGCCACGAACCAACTCATCGCCGACAGCGAGCGGCAGGCGAACGAGGCTCGTGAGAGATTCATTAACAACCCCAGCGCGGAAAACTTGAGGGGGCGAGACGAGGCCGATGAGAACCTGCGAAGAGACCGGCAGCGCGCCCAGGAACTGCAAGACGATCTTGACAACGCGCGGAGGGAGATGGAGAGCGACCCTCGAGTCGCTGGCAATAACAGGGCAATCGCTGAAAACGACAAGAGGCTCGCAGAGCTTGCCGAAAAGGAGGCGAGCGGCGGCTTAACGCAAGGCGAGAAGGACGAGAGGAGAAGGCTTCAGGGCGAAAACCGCATGATGCGAAGAGAGAACGAGGGTCTTATCGCCGCGGGCACTAAGCACGAACAGGATGCCGTCGATGCGCAGCAGCAGGGTATCAGAGACCGCGACCGCGCCCGCCGAGGCCGCGAACTCGGCATGACGCCCGAAGAGCGATTCCGCCGCGACTTCCAGGAGGGCGCAGGAGCGGATATCAACGCCCGCGCCGCCGAGATGCGTGCCAACGGCGAGGACCCGCAAGCCTTCCTTCGGCAAGCCTACAGAAATCAAGCCGAACAGGTCGCCCCGATGTTCGCGCAGTTCGCCGAGGAGCGACAGAACGCCCTCCTCCAAGGCCCGTCCCGCGCCGCACTCAACGTCTCCGACGTTTCGACGACTCAGGGCCAGAGCGAACTCAACCGGCTTCTCCGAGGCGACGACTCGGCGAAGGACGCGAATCTTGCAGAGTTGCGGAAGCAGTCGCAAGTCCTTGAAGACATCGCGAGGAGCATCAAGGATAACAACCCGGGAGTCCTACTCTGATGCCGAGGATGGTGTCACAAATCGGGCAGGGCAACTCCTTCTCTAGGAGCGCGGACCAGAACGCCTACGAGGCGACGCGCAGGTGGAAGGTGCTGCTGAACTCCCCCGACGAAAACTGGGATGTCACGACGACCGTCGGCGTAAACATCGGGGACCGCTACAGCGACGCAAACCCGATACCGTGCGTAAAGGTGAGCGCAGCGGCCGACGGCGAAAGCCGGCTCGTGCGGATCGTCACCGCCGAGTACCGCAGCAGCGCCAGCGCCGCGCCAGATTCGCCGGACCCGAGGACGCAGCAGCCTACGACGCGCCCCGCGCTCTACTCGATGACCACCTCGCTGACGGAGATCGCCGCCTGGGGCGGCTCGCCGGTTACGGGCGGTGTCTCACAGGGCTGGGTGCCGTCAGTGAACCCGGTCGGCGACCTCGTCGATGGCATCACTCGCCTGGAGCCGGTGGTCAACATCAACGTCGATCAATACGCCGCAACCGACATGAGCCAGTTGCTGGCTTACACCGGCTACGTCAACAGCGACCAGTTCACGTTCAGCAGCCTGTCGATTGGCGTACACTGCTGTATGTTGCAGAGCATTTCATCCAACCCGGTGGTCGAGCAGTTCGGCGATTCCACGTTTCGAGGATTCAAGGTGACCTTCGGGTTCGCCGTGAGGTCGCACTGGACGCTGACGCGGGAGGGGTTCCGGGCAATCGGCTGGGACATGGCCGTTCCGCAGACAGGGTTCAACATCATCAACGCGGGCCTTTCCAGGGCTGACGTAGATCAGGAGGCTCTCGCGCTGCTGCACGTTGACAACAAGGTCTTCTTCACCGAGGCGGGCGAGGGCGTGCTCGTAGACAGGTTGGCAAATAAAAAGTGCAGGGCGAGCGTGGCCGTTCCGGCCGGTGACCGCGGCTATTTGCAGAGACCCTCGGCGCAGCCAGTAGCTCTCAACGACGACGGCACCCCCCGGAACCCGAGAGCGTTCTCGGCCGCCCAAAAAGTGCTCATCAATCGCATCTGCATTCAGCCCGAGATGGCGTTTGGCAACAACTTCTCCAACTTCGGCATTCGTTGGTTCGCGTAATGGCAGAGCAAGGCCCAGGCAAATACTTCATCGGCGAGAGCCTTCGAGAGAAGCTGAAGAGCACAATCTCGAAGGTGGACTCGATCCCGTTCGGCGGGCCTGCGAGCCGCATACCGACCTCGCTCGAGGACGGGCCGTCCTTCACGCCCAAGGTCTTCCGCATCTGCACCTTCACCGGCTCATGGTCGATCAACACAGACAAGACGGTGACTTTCCGAGGCATCACGACCACGCCGAATACGGTGAGCGTGAGGAATCTTGTCTGCGGCCTCTCGCCCACGGCGCAGTGCGACATCACTGTAGCGAAAGACGGGACCGCGTGGTATCTCGTGCAGCCTAACCTTACCCAGCAGCCAGGATATTCGCCGACCGGAACGCAGGTTCTCGCCTTGGTGAACGGCTCCCTGCGCTGGGTCGGCACCACCGCCTGCTCATAACCATGACACTCGCCACCAAAAACGGGTCGCTGATCGTCAAGGACGGCAGCATCGCAGAGGACTGCGGGTGCTGCGGTGGGTGGTTTTGTTGCAACACGACGGCGGATATCTGCTCCATGGCCGATGGCATAGACAGGGTCGTGGTGACCGTTTCCGGCGGCCAAGACAGAAAACGTGTCGTTGAAGAGTCGGCACCGTTTTTAGACTGCCCGAAAGAGCCAACGGTATACGCAAAGCAAATCAGCATCACCCCGGTGCAGAGATACTTCGGGACGTTCACTCTTGAGCGAGTCGCAGTCACGCAATGGGCACATTCTTTCGCCCCAGACGATGCTGGAGGCGAGGGCGGATTGAGCTTAACAGTCTCAAAGCCGGCGGAGTACGGCGACAGTGCGCTCGGCGAGTTTGGCTGGCGACTGGAGCTGTCTGGTGTGCAGTATATGTGGCAAAAAATGAGCCGCAATCAGATAAGCGAGTCGAAGGAACTCTCGGACATGATGCTCGCTAGAACTATCATCTCCGGGTACACGCCGTGCTACACAACTCCGTTTGAAATGTACGAGGCCGCCCATTTCTCGTTTGGCCCGTCTGGCAGGCAGGCATTCGTGTGCAGGCCGCTGCCCGTGAGAATCTCTACAACCCTTTCACTTAACGTCCTGAGCGGCGGCTTTTCATTTGGCGAAAAAGGGCCGCCAAGAGGTTACACCCGCGCGGTCGCGGACACTGGATCAAGCGTGGTTTCGATCTCGCTTGAAATAACCACAAAAACGTAATGCCCTGCTATCAAGCCAACCTCCCCCCGCCCGGCGTTACGTCTGGCGGCAGAACCTCATACAGAACGGAGGCGGAGTGCCTCAAAGCATGCGGAGACGGCGCGTGCTGCCAGGGAATTTTTTGCAGCATCAGACCCCAGTGCCTGTGTCAGGGTGAAGGAAAGACTTTTCGCGGCGTCGGAACAAAGTGCGAAGACACGTTCTGCGGCTGCTGCGGAGGCGGGGAGGACTTGGGCAATGGAATTGCCACTGTCAGCGTCACGAGAACGCTTGATGTCGTCGCCAACTCTCGCTGCCCCTGCATCCCATTCCAGCCGCCGCCACAGGAGGAAACGCGATGCAAGAGCCAGTCAGGACTATTCACGCAATATGGCATTCCCCAGACCTGCTCTCGGCTGATATCAGGAGAAACAGACGACTACGGGAGCGTGACGGGATCAATTGGATTTCTGCGATTTCCTTGCCGAGTCTACTGCATTATCGGATGGCCGCTAAATCCCTGTGGCGGCCTGTCGTCAACGTACTACGCATGGCCGCACGTTATCGGACAGTCTTCGTATTCGGCGACCTACTACGTCTTTCTTTTCACAGACATAAGTCGAGAACTCAGCACGGTGGTTGTATCGTCAGTATCATCCGTCCCTGACGCCCCTCCGCACCCGACGGCGGGCAAGACGTTTCTCTACGGCGGGGCCATGTGGTCTGTTTCTCTGGAGCTTTCGCTTGCTTAGTTGCATACAAGACGAGCAGGGCATGTGTGTCGTTTGCGGCCGCCCGGCGTCGGCGTCGTGCCCTGCGTGGGATTCTGTCGCAGCCTCTCCTGCGTCGCCACCGCCCTCGCCGCCCCCCGACCTCAACCTCGCCCGCACCGACGCCCCATCCTTCCTCACGAAGGTCAAGAACTTCGCCGCCGCCACCGTCCAGCACGTCGCCGCCGGGATGCCGATGGCGTCGGACGACGAGATCATTCGCCGGCACGACATCTGCTTGCAATGCGAGCACTTGCAAAACGACGCCTGCAACCTTTGCGGATGCCCTGTTTCGCGTGCGGCCGGGTACGTCAGCAAGCTGAGTTGGGCGGATCAGGAGTGCCCCGCTGGCAAATGGGGCAAGGCGGCACCAAAAACTAACATTGACCGCTAGAAGCTACTGGGCGACACTTTTGCCATGAGCAAGCAGCCACCATCCGGCGAGCAGAACTTCGTCTTCTCAGACGACGAAGACGACGACGATGTCGTCGGCGGCGGAATTCCCGACTCGGACGGGTGGATTCACCTAGAGGGAAAGCAGGATGGAGTCAGACCTCGTGAGGGAAATCCTCGAAAGCGCAAAGCGGCATCCCGGCAGAAGCTGGTTCGCCGGTCTGCCAGAAGACCACCAAAGGGCAATCGCTGAAGTTCGAGAGACGTGGCGTCGGACCGCAGGGTCCACGGGAATCTCCGCCACGGAAATGGCGAGAGTGATCGTCGAGAAGCTGACCGCCCGCGGATGCAGGGTCGCAAAGCCGAAGCAGGTGCAGGCATGGCTGACCCAGGGCTGACCGGCGAAATCCTGTCTGCGGCTGCTGCGGCGGCAACGCCCAGGCCGTCAGCCGACGCCGAGCAGGTAACGCAACGCCGCGACGGCGACACGCTCGAGGCGCGATCGACGAGCCGCCGCATCAAGACGGTCGACGATCTACTCGCCCACATCGAGGCCGACCTCGCCAAGTACGAGGTGGCCGCCAGCGAGGCCACCAAATGGGAAGTGGCGACGGCAGGAGACAACGGCGAGCCGACGGTGACGGAGCTGCACCGGGTATGGGTGAGGCTCAAGCCCAAGGCTGGCCCAGGCGTCAGGGAGATGGTCGAGGCTATGATCGCCGGGGCAAACCTGCCCCGATCAAAGCAGAAGCCCATGAAGCCCAAGGCCCGCGGCGACCTCTGGCAGGTTCTCGTCGTCGCCGACACCCACTTCGGCAAGCGGGCCTGGGGGAGGGCAACCGGCGACAGCGACTACGACCTGTCGATCGCCGACCAACTCGTGCGCAACGCGGCCGACGAGCTGCTGTCATGCGCGGCCCCATCGCGGCGTTCCATCCTGTTCCTGGGCGACCTGTTTCACGTCGATAACGTCTCCGGCACCACCACCAGCGGCACGCCGCTTGACCAAGACGGCCGCATCCAGAAGATCATCCAAGTGGGCTGCGACTCCCTGCTTCAGGTCGTCGAGCGGTCGGCGGCGACTGCGCCGACCGACTGCGTCATCGTCAACGGCAACCACGACGAGACTCTGACGTGGATGTTCCAGAGAATCCTTGCAGAGCGGTTCCGAAACGACGGACGGGTGAATGTCTCGCACGACGTGCGAGGGCGGCAATACCTCACGCATGGGAACAACCTGATCGGCGCGACCCACGGGCACAAGGCGAAGAAGCGATTGCCGCAGATCATGGCTCTGGAGGCTCACGAGGATTGGTCCCGGTGCTGGTACAGGGAGTACCACACCGGGCACTATCACTCCCAGGCGGCCGAGTGGCAAAGGCCGATCGAGACGATTGACGGCGTCATTGTGAGAACCGCGCCTGCGATTTGCCCGCCCGACTCGTGGCACGCTGACAACGGCTTCATCGGTTCGAGGCAGGCGATGGAGACATTCATCTACCGGCCCGAGGGCGGACTCGTCGCCATGCACGTCGCGGGGCCGGCGAAATGAGCGAGCTGGACTTACTCCGCGAGGCTTGCCGGTTCGCGGCGCAGAACTCACACGACCCGGACACGCAGAACTGCGCCGTGCTGGTTGCCGGCGGCAAGACAATCTATGCGGCAAACTGTGTGCCGAGGGGCGTAGGCCGGCACGGCAACAGGCTTTCCAGGCCGTGGAAGTACGACTACATCGAGCACGCCGAGCGAGCGGCGATTCACAAAGCCGCGGCGTCTGGCGTGGCAACGGCGGGGGCCACCCTGTTCTGCCCATGGTTCGCCTGCACCGACTGCGCCAGGGCGATCATCGGCAGCGGAATCAGGGAGGTCGTCGGGCTGATCGCCCTCCGCAACGCCACGCCGGCGCGGTGGCTGGAGAAGATACAGATCGCCGAGGATATGCTGCGAGAGGCCGGCGTCGGCCAGAGGCTCCTGGCGGAGCCCGTGGGGGTGACTGTTAGGTTCGACGGGAGGGACTTCAAGTGCTGATCGGTCTCTGCGGGCCGGCGGGAGCCGGAAAGAACACCGTCGCCGACATCCTGGCATGCGAGGGCAGCGGCGAGTTCGTGCTGCTGGCATTCGCCGACCCGATCTACCAGTGCATATCCGCGATCACCGGCCTGCCGGCCAGCCGACTCAAGGACCGCACCGTCAAGGAACAGGTTATCTCCTGGCTGGGCCGGTCGCCGCGGCAGCTCCTCCAGAGCATGGGCACCGACTGGGGGCGGGATCAGGTTCACCCGGAAATCTGGATTCGCATCACGATGGAGCGGGCCAGCCGGCACATGAGTCTCGGCCACCGCGTCGTCGTCACCGACGTTCGCTTTGACAACGAGGCCGAGGCCATCGTCGCAGCAGGCGGCGAGGTGTGGCGAGTGATCCGCCCTGGATGGCGCTGCCTTGATGTGGAAGCCGCCAACCACCGTAGCGAAGCGGGCGTCTCGGACCGCCTTGTCTCCAGAACGGTGGAGAATTCCGGCACTCTGGATGATCTCAAGAGGAGCGTCGCGGCTGCTAAAATCTAAATAGGCTACAGGGCCGCATTTACAGGGTTTTGGAGTTCACGCGATGTCTGAGCCCGACCGCCCGCTATCTTTCATGGAAGCCGGATTGCGGATTGCCGAGCGGTTTGGCGTCCCGGTCGTCCTCCTGGCAGTTCTGGTCTGGTTCCTGCGGGACGCCGCCGTGACGCTCCACGGCACAGTCCTTGTGCCGATTGTCCAGTCGCACACGGAGTTTCTGGACTCGACGAGGAGCACGCTTGACGAGATCGGCAAAACTCAGTTCAAGCAGGCCGAGACCCTTCAGGAGATCGCCGCCGGCCAGCGCGAAATCAAGCAGGCGGTGGTCAAGAAAGCCGGCGCGGCGATCAGCGAAGCACCGCAGAACTGAGCAGGTGACGCTTGCCTACTTTCAGCCAGCTCCCTGGTGAATTAGGGCTCACTTTCGTTTCCGGCGACGAAGTTAACGTCGCTGTAAATCTGCAACGAAACGTGCAGAACTATTCGTTCTCCAGCTACATCTACCGAAGCGACACGATCGGCGCTGGCGGCGGCGTCGGGTCGTTTAGTAGCATCGGGGCAACGGTCGTCCAGCCGACCATCGGCATCGTGGACGCATCCACGGGGTCAATGATCATCGGGCTCACAGAGGCCCAGACGGCACAGCTCACGCCCGGCAGCGGTTACCGCTGGTTTCTCCGCTGGGTCGCGCCGGGGCAGATCACTCGCACCATCGTCAGCGGCAGCGTCACGGCGGTGGCTCCATGAGCGAAATCTCCGTCGTGGTTGTCGGCTCGACGAGCATCAGCAGCGTCGTCGGCAACGGCGATACAGTCAAAATCAATGTCGGCGATCAGGCGATTGGCGGCGGCAATGGCGCGGCTGCGACGGTGGAGGTCGGGTCGGTAACAAGCCTTGCCCCCACGCAGGCCGCGACGGTCGTCAACAGCGGCACGGCATACGCCGCCAAACTTGACTTCGGAATCCCGCGCGGAGCGGCCGGCGCGGCAGGGCCGGCGAACTCGCTGTCAATCGGCAGCGTATCGACAGGCGCGACGGCGGCTGTGACCGTCAGCGGCAACGCGCCATCGCAGTCCCTGTCGTTCGTGCTCCAAGCCGGGCCACAAGGCCCGGCCGGGCCGGCGAACTCCCTGTCGATCGGCAGCGTGACCACGGGCGCGACGGCGGCGGTCACCATCAGCGGCAATGCGCCCTCCCAGTCATTGTCGTTCGTTCTCCCGACGGGGCCGACGGGGCCGGCGAACTCGCTGACCGTCGGCAGCGTGACGACGACCGCGTCGAACACGGCGAGCGTCAGCATCACCGGGTCAGCACCGTCGCAGGTGATCTCGTTCGTCGTGCCCCGAGGGCCGCAGGGCGACACGGGGCCAGCGACCGTCATCCAGACGGGGTCGGTAACTACCGGCGAGCCGGGCACGAACGCGGCAGTCTCGACCGCGACGAACGGGAACACGGTCACCCTGAACTTCACGATCCCGCGAGGCAGTCCCGGCAGCGTCAACCTCGCCGACGAGACTCCGCAGCCGCTTGGTGCGTCCGCATCGGCCGGGTCGGCGCAGTCCGCCGCCCGGGCTGATCACATCCATGCGGCCCCGACCTCGTTCCCATACGGATCGCTGACGGGCGTCCCGGCGAGTTTTGTACCCTCCGCCCACACGCACGCGATCAGTGCGGTGAGTGGCCTACAGGACGCGCTCGACGCCAAGCAGCCCGCTGGGTCGTACCTAACGCTCGTGAACAACTTGGTGCCGTCGGCGAATCTGCCGTCACCCGGCTCGACTGACAGCGTGGCCGAGGGGGCGAACAACCTCTACTTCACCGCCGCACGCGCGGCGGCTGCGGCCCCCGTCCAGAGCGTCGCCGGCCGCACGGGGACGATCACGCTGGCGAAGTCTGATGTCGGCCTCGCAAACGTGCCAAACACAGACGCGACACTGCGGACGAATCACACCGGCACGCAGACGGCTTCGACGATCAGCGACTTCGCGGCCGAGGCGGCGAAGTACGGGCCGGTGGTCAGCGTCGCCGGCCGAACGGGGACGATCACGCTGGCGCAGCTTGCGTCGAGCGGGACGGCCTCATCCAGCACCTTTCTCAGAGGCGACGGCGCATGGGCGGCGGCAGGCGGTGGCGGCTCTGGCAACATCGCAGAGTACGCGACCGCCTCGTCTTTTCCTGCCACCGGAGCTTCGGCGACTCTCTACGTCGCCACCGACGAGTCTCGCGTATACCGCTGGGATTCATCTGGCAGCACATACATTGAGCTTGGAACGTCTGGCGGCACAAGCGAGACGGCGGACGGCGGCGATTACACGGGGGTATTCGGAACCTACGCTGCGGCACCAACAGGCGTTTCTGGCACCGGCATATCAAGCACTGTATCGCTGTCGTGGACAGCGCCGGCGTCGAATGGCGGCTCCGCAATCACCGACTACACCGTTCAATACTCGGCCAACTCTGGATCGACTTGGACGACGTTTGCGAGAGCAGCATCGGCGTCAACGTCTGCGACTGTCACCGGACTGACGCGAGGCACTGCATACATTTTCCGCGTCGCGGCTGTGAACGCACTGGGCAATGGGGCGTTCTCTGCCGCGTCGTCTGCGATCACGCCGCCCGTAAATGCGACTGCGCCGGGTCAGCCGACTAACGTCGCCGGCACTGCGGACGACGGGCAAGCGTTTCTGGCGTGGACTGCACCAAACGATGGTGACTCTGCGATCACCGACTACACGGTGCAGTATTCCAGCAACGGCGGCACTAGTTGGACGACATTCAGCGACGGCGTGTCAATCGCCACGTCCGCGACGGTCACGGGATTGACGAACGGCACGGCGTATGTGTTTCGCGTTTCCGCGACGAACTCTATCGGCACAGGCAGCTACTCTGTGGCGTCCTCTGCGGTTACGCCGTCGCGTGGCGTGTCGGTGGCGTTTTCAAGCAACACAGACAATTTCGCGGCAGCGCAATACTCTGCTAACGCAGCGAACATTGGCGGAACGGTTAGCAGCCCGGCAACAGGCCAATTCGTCGCCAAGGGCTTTGTTGGCACGATCACTTTCGCGAGGGCTGGGTCGGCAAATATCTCCTACGGGCTTTCCGGCAATCTTACAAACAGCAGCGTCTCTGTCGCTGACGGCAATCGAGTGGAAGTCGCTGGGACGACAAGCATCACTCGCACCGTAAGCGCCGGCCAGTCTCTCGGATTCTCCGGTCAGGTTGGCACAAACATCGAGAGCGGAGCGAGCTTCTCTATCTCCGTGTCATTTACGCCGAGCTAGTATGCCCACGCCCATCAAACCACAGAGATCATTTACCGCAGGCGCAGTGCCGACGGCGGCAGAGGTTGCCGCCAACGAGTTAGTGATCAACTGGACCGACAAAGTGCTTTACACCAAGAACTCGTCTGGCACCATCGTCTCTGCGCCGCTCAACGCGACCAGCGGCATGAACCCCCTTGTCCGCACTATCCTCTTCGGGAGCTAGTTAATGGCAAACCCCAACCTCGGCTCGGCCAGTAACGTCTACGCCAACAACGCCTCGCTCTCGCTCACGACGACGAGCGCGACGCAGCTTGTGAGCAACGCCGCGAGCAGCGGCAGGGTGTATTTGCTCGACGGCATCACGATCGCCAACATCGACACGGCCAACGCCGTGACGGTGACGGTGACGCTGTACCAGTCGGCGACGAACACGGGAACCGCGTTCGAGCTTTGCTCGACCGTGAGCATCCCGGCCAACGCCGCGCTGATCGTCGTCGACAAGTCGCAGGGCGTGAGCCTGCTGGAGAACGAGTCGATCTACGTCACGGCGGGGACGGCGTCGAAGCTCAAGGTCAACGCAAGCTGGAAGGAACTGAGCTAATGCGGCCACGCGGCGGTATCATCGGGGCGACGGTGCAGCCGGGGGCGGCGGCGATCAATTCGGCGGCTGGCGGCATTTGGACGCTGCGCGAGGCGGAGGCGCTAAGGCGGGCAGGAACGTGGCCGAGTGCGCCAACGCTGCCCGGCGTCCCCACTGCGTTGAGTGGCGCTTCCGGCAATGCGCAGGTCTCGCTGACATGGACCGCGCCAGCGAGCAACGGCGGCGTCTCCATCACTGACTACAGCGTGCAGTATTCCAGCAACAGCGGATCAACG
>Ga0214917_10001775_pt1 | contig 27411 bp, 28 predicted proteins | sample LL_1208_BB_MetaG_FD_177983 | JGI IMG/M metagenome (GOLD analysis project Ga0214917, IMG submission 177983) | Freshwater microbial communities from Lake Lanier, Atlanta, Georgia, United States - LL_1208_BB | ecosystem: Environmental > Aquatic > Freshwater > Lake | place: USA: Georgia | collected... | reverse complement strand
CTGAACCCTGGTCATGATGCGGGACCCATTGATTGCGTCCATCCATAGCGCGCCGCTTCGCCTGTGCCCAGAGTGGTCAGCATTTCGACAGCGTTCCCCCTCCACTGTGGCCCCTGCTGCCCCTCCCCAGCCCCATGCCCAGCGACTGCAGGTGCTCTGGCTGGCCTGGTTTCTGGCCTTGCTGTTTCACACCGAACTGGGCTTGATGCCCCTGTTCCATGGCCTGTCTCCACAGATTGAGAGCCAGGTGGATCCCGCCCGGTTGCCCGTTGTGTTCTGGGCCATGCTGCTCTACTTCCTGGTGCCGCTGGTGGCCCTGCTGCTGATCAGCTACGCGGCCACCAGCAGCGGACCCTGGCGTCGCTGGCGCTGGTTTCACCTGGGGTTGGGCATCGTCTACTCCCTCACCAACATTGGCCACATGGTGGTCGACATCCTCATCCCCGACTCCCGCTCCGATCAGGTGACACTGATGGCGGTGATGGTGGTGATCGGTCTGTTGATCAACCTGGAGAGCTGGCGTTGGTGTGACGCAGGCTGAGGCCATTGCGCGGCGGTTTGCGGTTGTTGTTGCTGAAATGCTCAACTTTTCCGGGGACAGCTTTTGATCCTGATAGGGGCTTGAAACCATGCCCTGGATCCGTGCTTTGGTATCAATCGATTCACTTCTGTGATGAAATGATCCGTCCGATCTTCGCCACCCTGCTGCTGGGCGCCGGCGCGGCCCTCAGCGCAGCTCCTGCCCTTGCCGCCGATCCCCAGATCGCCCAGTCCTACGGCTCAGCTCCTGTCGCCTACGAGCAGGGCACGGGCTTCTATGCCACCCTTGGCCTTGGTGCCCAGTGGCCCCAGGATCAGGCTGTCAACGGTGGCGGCGCCTGGAACGGCTTCAGCGCCCAGACCGACTTCGGCGGCGGTTTCTCCGGTGAGGTGGGCGTTGGCTACGACTTCGGAGCCATCCGCACGGAACTCACCTACGGCTACTCCCAGGCCAGCGCCAACCGACTCAAGGTGAATGCCCTCGGTGGTACGTCGAACCCCGGTGTCAGCGGCAATATCAGCAAGAACGATGTGCTGGTGAGTGCCTATTGGGATATCGCCACCGGTAGCCGTTGGGTGCCTTACATCGGCGCTGGCATCGGCTACACCAACCTGAGCACGCCCAACCTCTCCATCGCCGGCATCAACACCAGCAGCGGCAACAGCGGTAACTTCGGCTACCAGGCCAAGGTGGGTGTCTCCTACGTTGTGTCCCGCAACTGGGATGCCTTCCTGGAAGGTGTTTACCAGGGGGCTAACAGCTCCAGCACAGTGACCGGCACCAACGCTGCTGGCCAGGGAGTTTCCGCCGACTTCGGCTCCTTCAACAGCTGGGGCGCCAAGATCGGTGCCCGCTGGCGCTTCGGTGGCGCCCCTGCCGCCGTGGCCGTGGTGGAGCCTGCTCCCCAGCCCGCACCTCAGCCGGCCCCCCAGCCGCAGCCCCAGCCCGCACCTCAGCCCATTCGCGGCCTCTGGTGATCCAGTGGTTCATCGGTTGCGGCCGGTCCTCCGGCCGCGATTCCCACATCTCTTGAGCGGGGGAAACCCCGCTTTTTTGCTGTGATGGGGCAGGCGCGCTGGATCAGCCGTCAAGGGCCTGGCGCAGCTCACCGCAGAAGCCGGCGGCGGCGGCGGCCACATCCCCGTGCTGCGCATGGCTCTCGGCCATCACCTTCACCAGGGCGCTGCCCACGATCGCCCCGTCTGCACCCCAATCGCGCACCTGGCGGGCCTGCTCCGGCCCCGAGATGCCAAACCCCACCGCAACCGGAGTGGGGCCGATGGCCTTGAGCCGTTGCACCAGCCCCTCCACACGGCTCTCGATCCGGCTGCGCACGCCGGTCACGCCGGTGACGCTCACCAGATAGGTGAAGCCTCGACTGGCGGTGGCAATGCGGGCCATCCGCTCCGCAGGCGTGGTGGGGGCCACCAGCAGCACCAGATCCAGGTGGTGCTCGGCGGCGATGGCCGAGAGCTTCTCGGCTTCTTCCAGGGGCAGATCCGGCACCACCAGGCCGGCGGCACCGGCGGCAGCGGCCTCGCGGCAGAAGCAGTCCATGCCGCGGTTGAGCAATGGGTTGCTGTAGGTGAACAGAATCACCGGAATGGTGAGTTCGCCCTGCAGGGTTTGCAGCATCTCCAGCACCTTGCCCGGAGTGGTGCCCGCTGCCAGGGCACGGCTTGCCGCCGCCTGAATCACGGGCCCATCCGCCAGGGGATCGCTGTAGGGGATGCCCAGCTCAATCAGGTCGGCCCCCGCTGATTGCAGGGCGAGCAGGGAGGCACGGGTCTGAGTGAGATCCGGGTCGCCGGCCATCAGGAAGGGCATCAGGGCGCAGCGGCCCTGGGCTTTCAGTTGCTCGAAACGCTGCTGGATCTGGGTGCTGGTGGTCACGGCCGCGTTTGCGCTTCGGTGAGCCTATGGGGTCGCAGGTGCCGCCTCAGAGCTCAGCCGTGTCCTCCAGTTGGCCCAGCTGCCGCAGCAGTCTTTCCTGCTCGGCGGGGCTCAGGGCCTCGAATTGTTTCTGCAATTCGTCTTCGGTGGCAGCGTCGTAGGCACTGCGGTAGCGCCGCCGCTGTTCCATGTAGGTCATGTTGCCGGTCACCACCCGGAACAGATACGAGCCGGTCCAGCCGAGCACGATCAACACCAGCAACGCCTGGGCGGCAATGCCGGCGCTGAAGCCCTCAAAACCGGCAGCCTGGAAGCCCCAGTAGCCCAGGCCTCCGAGGGCGAAGATGGTCACCCCGGCCAGCAGCGCCCGTCCACGGGTGATGCCCTGGCTGGCTTGCGGCGGCTCCGGCGCGCTCATTCCAGCGGCCCCTGGCCCTGCAGGCGCAGGTTGATGAAGGGTGCAAACAGGATCAGGCCGGGGAAAAACAGAAACACCAGGCCGTACACCGCCGTGCGCTCCAGCTTGCCCATCTGCGTCCAGCGCCTGGCCATCCAGGCCATCAGCGCCAGCGGCACCACCACCAGATAGGTGCCTGCCAGGGCGGTGTAGGTGGCCAGCACCAGCAGGCTTTCGGTGCTGAGGGAACTGAGCATCCCAGGCAAGGGCACGACGCCATTGTGACTGCACCGAATCTAGGTGGAGCACCGCGTGGAATCGGGCTGTCATCGGCGGGAGTTCGTCCTGCTTCGGCGTCAACCCACGGAGTTCTCTGCCGCGCAGGCTCAGCAGCTGCTGCCAATCCGGCCAGATGTTGGCCACTGTTGCTGAACAACAACCCCATTCTGGTGCTGGCTGATGTCTGTATTCAGGCCGTGATTCGACCCTTGCATCGCATCAGTCTGCGTCAGGATGTCCTGGTGGCAGGTCTGCACAACCTCTGGTGGCTCAGGGTGGGTTGCCGATGCCGTAGGGGATCCAGAGGCGGCCGGTGCCTGTGTCAGCGTCTGCAGACGAGACCGGGCTCCTAGGATGGTGACCTGCCAGGGAGCATGGCGGAATTGGTAGACGCAGCGGACTTAAAATCCGCAGACGGCAACGTTGTGGGGGTTCAAGTCCCCCTGCTCCCATTCACGCTCCCTGACACCAGGCAGCAGGCCAGGTTGCGAACAATGACAAACGGGTGCATGGCCTGGTGCGCCTGAACAGGCTGACAGGGCAAGTGTTTGTTTTCCATGCTTGAGCTGCTGCCGCCGCTCAACGACCACAACCTGCCCTGGATGGACACGATCCATCCGATCGTCGTTCACTTCGTGATCGCGATGGCATTGGTTGCCTTCCTGTTCGATGTGGTCGGCGTGGTGTGGCGCAAGCCCGCTCTGTTTGAAGTGAGTTTCTGGAACCTCCTCTTCGCCACCGGTGCCATCTTCGTGGCGATCATCTTCGGTCAGGTGGAGGCCGGCCTCGCCGCCCCCTACGGGGCCGCCCGCAACATCCTCGACATCCACACCACCATTGGCTGGTCGCTGGCGGGGGTGCTCTCGCTGTTCACCGCTTGGCGCTACGTGCTGCGCAACCGTGATCCGGAGGTGTTGCCCCTCAGCTTCCTGGGGGTGGGCAGCCTCGTGAGTGGCCTGATCATGGTTCAGGTTGTGCTGGGCGACCGCCTGATCTGGACCTACGGACTCCACACCGTGAAGGTGGTGAGTGCCATGCGGGAGGGGTTGATCTGATGGACTGCATCACCACGCCCCTGCTGGCTCTCGCCTACACCCCCGAACAGGCTCCGCTCGAGCAGATTGCCGCGGAGCTGGGGGCCAACGGTCTGCCCTACAGCCTGCCGATCCATCCCAACCTGGTGCATCTCACCATCGGGCTGTTTGTGATCGCGATCGCCTTTGATGTGGTGGGTGCCCTCTACCCGCTGGAGAAGCGGGTGTTCCGCTTTCTGGCGCTGCCGATCACCCGGGGTGGCTTCCACGATGTGGGTTGGTACAACATGCTGGTCTGCTGCCTGGTGAGCTTCTTCACCGTGGCGGCCGGTTTCTACGAGATGCTCACCGCTGTCCCCCTGCCCGGGGTCACGAGCACCTTCGGCCTGGGCGGCATGACCACCATGCTCTGGCATGGCGTCGTCGGTGTGCTGGTGCTGGCGATCATCGTGGCCATGACCGTGTGGCGTGGTTTTCAGCGTTATGCGTGGCGGCGTGACATGGGCCGTCAGGTGCAGTGGCTCTATCTCGCCGTTGGCGTGGTGATGTTTGCCGTGATCGGCCTGCACGGCACCCTGGGGGCCCAGCTGGCCGCCGAATTCGGCGTGCACATTGCCGCCGATCAGCTGCTGCAGGCCGGAGCCGATCTCCACACCGCTCTGCCCTGAGGAGATTCTTTCCATGACCAGCTCCTCGAATCGTTCGATCAACACCACCGCCGTGGCGGGCCTGAGCCTGTGGGTTGGCGTGTTGGTGGTGCTCAGCCACTGGATGGGGAACCAGGCCCATCGCTGGCTGCCGGTGTCGGCATCCACGGCCGCCCCTCTGGTGGACAACCTGTTCAGCCTGGAAACCGCCATCGGCACCTTTGTGTTTGGTGCGGTGGTGTCCGTGATGGTGTGGGTGATCCTGTTCAACCGCGCCGAGAAATACGACACCAGCGATGCCGTTCCCGTGGAGGGCAATACAGCCCTGGAGGTGACCTGGACTGCGATTCCCTTCGTGCTGGTGATGGCGATCGCCTTCTGGACGATCCGTGCGGAGCAGCAGCTCGGCACCCTCGGGCCGATGGAGCACATCCATCTGCGCAATCCCGTGGAGCAGGCGGGAGGCTATGCGGGCGATCGCCTGCCTGCGGAACAGGTGGAGGTGGTCGCCAGGCAGTGGTCATGGGAGTTCCGCTACCCCGATGCCGATGTGTCTGCCACGGAGTTGCATCTGGCCGTTGATCAGCCAGTCACCTTCCGGCTCGTTTCCGAAGATGTGCTGCACGGCTTCTATATCCCGGCCTTTCGTCTCAAGCAGGATGTGATTCCTGGTCGCGCCATTGATTTGAACCTCACCCCCACCCGTGAGGGCACCTATCGGCTGCGCGACTCCCAGTTCAGCGGCACCTGGTTTGCCGCCAACCAGGCCAATGTGGTGGTGGAGAGTGCCGACGACCACGCCGCCTGGTTGCAACGCTCCGCTGCAGCGCCCTTGCAACCGGGACTCAGCCTGGCTGTTGAGGAATATGCCCTCCGCCAGGCCAGCTCCACCAGGGCCTGGGCCACGGTGCCGCCGGCCCCGCCTCCTCAGGTGAATGTGCCTGGATCCCCTGATCAGCCCCACGACGCCTGAGCCCTGAACCGATGACCATCGCCACTTTCCCCCCAGACCCCAAGCCCGAACCCGGCTGGACGCGCTATTTCGGCTTCTGCACGGATGCCAAGGTGATTGGCATTCAGTACATCGTGACGGCCTTTTTCTTCTTCCTGATCGGTGGTCTGCTGGCCATGGTGATCCGTGGGGAGCTGATCACTCCGGCCTCCGATCTGGTGGATCGTGCTGTTTACAACGGCATCTACACGATGCATGGCACGATCATGCTGTTCCTGTTCATCTTTCCGGTGCTGAACGGGCTCAACAATCTGCTGATTCCCACCATGATCGGTGCGCCCGACATGGCTTTCCCCCGGCTCAATGCCGTGGCCTTCTGGTTGGTTCCCATTTTTGGGGCTGTGCTGATGGCCAGCTTCTTTGTACCCGGTGGTCCTGCCTACGCAGGCTGGTGGAGCTATCCGCCGGTGAGCATCCAGAATCCTGTGGGCCATTTCATCAATGGCCAGGGTCTGTGGATCACCGCCGTGGCTCTCTCCGGTGTGTCCTCGATCATGGGTGCGCTCAATTTCGTGACCACCATCCTGCGCATGCGTGCACCGGGGATGACCATCACGCGCATGCCGGTGTACTGCTGGACGGCCCTGGCGGCCCAGTGCCTGCAGCTGATCGGTTTGCCCGCCCTCACGGGCGGCGCGATCATGTTGCTGTTGGATCTCAGCTTTGGCACCAGTTTCTATCGGCCGGAGGGCGGTGGTGATCCGGTGCTCTATCAGCACTTCTTCTGGTTTTATTCCCACCCAGCGGTGTATGTGATCATCCTGCCGGTGTTCGGAATCTTTTCAGAGCTGTTCCCCGTTTATTCGCGCAAGCCGCTGTTTGGCTATCTCTACGTGGCCCTGGCTTCGTTCATCATTGTTGGCCTCGGTTTGATCGTGTGGGTGCATCACATGTTCCCCAGCGGTGTGGCCCAGTGGATGCGCAACCTGTTTATGGTGACCACCATGCTGATTGCCGTGCCCACCGGGGTGAAGGTGTTCGCCTGGCTGGGCACGCTCTGGGGCGGCAAGCTTCAGCTCACCACACCGATGCTGTTCTGCCTGGGTGGCCTGTTCAACTTCGTGTTTGCCGGTATCACCGGTGTGATGCTCGCCACGGTGCCGGTGGATATTCATGTGTCCAACACCTACTTCGTGGTGGGGCATTTCCACTATGTGATTTACGGCGCTGCCGTGATGGGCATCTTCGCGGCCATCTACCACTGGTTCCCCAAGTTCACGGGCCGCATGCCCTATGAGGGGCTGGGCAAGTTGCACTGCCTGCTCACCTTTGTGGGCGCCAATCTCAACTTCCTGCCCATGCACCCCCTGGGTTTGATGGGGATGCCCCGGCGTGTATCAAGTTACGACCCGGAGTTTGCCTTCTGGAACGTGATCGCCAGCCTGGGGGCATTCCTGCTTGGGGTTTCGATCATCCCCTTTTTGCTGAACATGATTAGCTCCTGGATCCGCGGGCCTCGGGCCAGCCACAACCCCTGGAATGCCATCGGCCTGGAGTGGCTGCTGCCCTCTCCGCCCCCTGAGGACAACTTCGGCGAGGACGTGCCAACCGTGATTTCTCGGCCCTATGGCTATGGCAGCGGTCAGCCGCTGGTGGAGCACCAGGACGACATCGAACGACGTCTGCAGTTGCAGGAGGCCACCGCATGACCAGCACTTCACCCCTCAATGGCGGCATTCCGGCCCAGCCTGCGGCCCATGCCCACGTCAATCACAACCTCACCGGTTTCATCATTTTTCTCTGCTCGGAGAGCGTCATCTTCCTGGCGTTCTTCAGTGGCTACGCCATCCTCAAGACATCGGCCCTCGATTGGCTCCCGCCTGGCGTGGACGGCCTGGAGTGGCGCACACCGCTGATCAACACGGCGGTGTTGATCTCCAGTTCAGGCACGATCTTCCTTGCCGAGCACTTCAAGGCCCGAGAGAAGCTCTGGCTGTTCCGCGGCTTCTGGCTGCTCACCATGGCCATGGGGGCTTACTTCCTCTATGGCCAGGCGGTGGAGTGGAGCGGTCTGGCCTTCGGCTTCGGCTCCGGCACCTTCGGGGGCACCTTTTATCTGCTCACCGGGTTCCACGGTTTGCATGTGGCCACCGGCATCCTGCTGATGGCGATCATGTTGGCCAAATCCTTCATCCCCGGTGTGTACGCCGGTGGTGAGCAGGGCGTTCAGGCCACATCCCTGTTCTGGCACTTTGTGGATGTGATCTGGATCGTTCTCTTCCTGTTGCTCTACGTGTGGCAATGACCCCAGGAGATCTGCCGTGATCATCGACGACCAGCACTACGACGTGATCGTGATTGGCAGTGGTGCCGCTGGCGGCACCCTGGCCGGTCAGCTGGCGGCCTCCGGCAAACGCGTTCTCCTGTTGGAGCGCGGCGGAGCCCTGCCGCTGGCCGATCAGAACGTGGCGGATGTGGACCTGTTCCGCAAGGACCGCTACCACCCCAACGAACAGTGGTTCGGCCCTGATGGCGATCCCTTCTCCCCCCAGACGGTGTACGCCCTCGGCGGCAACACCAAGATCTGGGGTGGCGTGCTGGAGCGCATGCGCGAGCAGGAGTTCCAGGGTTTGCACTTCCAGGAGGGGGCCGCTCCTGCCTGGGGCATCGACTACGCCGAGTTGGCCCCCTATTACGAGCAGGCGGAGCAGCTCTATCGGGTGCATGGTGAGGCCGGGGTCGACCCCTCCGCCCCTCCCCGTCAGGGCGACTACCCCTTCGCACCGCGGGCGGTGGAGCCCTTCCTGGAGGAGCTGAAGGCCTCCCTGCAGCGGCAGGGCACCCATCCCTACCCGTTGCCGCAGTCCTGGTCGCCCTCCCTCACCGACCCCAGCGGTGATGCGGAGTTGTTCGGTGTGGATCTCGCCAGGCAGGCCGCCAACGTCACGGTGCGGGAGCGGACTCGGGTGCGTCGTCTGCACGTGAACCCCGGCGGCACCGAAGTGCGGGCTGTGGAGGCGGAGATTGAAGGGGTTGTCTGGTTGTTCAGCGCCCATGTGGTGGTGCTGGCCACCGGTGCCGTGAACACCCCTGAGATCCTGCTGCGATCCGCCACGGAACATCACAGTCGGGGCCTCTCCAACGGCTCCGATCAGGTGGGCCGCAACCTGATGAAGCAGCAGCTCACCTCGATCATTCAGCTGGCGGCTGCACCCAATTCAGGTCGTTATGCCCGCAGCTTCGGCATCACCGATTACTACTGGGGCGACAGCAATGTCAGCTTCCCCTTGGGGTCGGTGGCCAGTGGTGGTGGCGTGTTGCAGGATGCCCTGTTCGCCGAATCGCCGCCGGTGCTGTCGTTGGTGACCCGGCTGATGCCGGATTTCGGCCTCGAACAGCTGGCGGCGCGCTCTGTGGTCTGGTGGGCGATGAGTGCGGTGCTGCCCGATCCCCACAACCGCGTGAGTCTGCGGGGCAATCAGCTGCAGATCCACTATCTGCCCAACAACCGTGAGGCCCACGATCGGCTGGTGTACCGCTGGATCGACACCCTCAAGCTGGTGGAGGCTGATCCCGCCTGCAACGTGGTGAAGCCGGCCCCCACCCACCCCCGCGGTGAGGCCCCACTCACGGTGATGGGCAGTGTCTGCGGCACCTGCCGCATGGGAGTCAATCCAGCCACGTCGGTGGTGGATCTCCAGGGCCGCAGCCATGAACTTCACAACCTCTACATCGCCGATGCCAGTGTGTTCCCCTCCTGCCCGGCCATCGGGATCGGTCTCACCGTGATTGCCAATGCCCTGCGCGTTGGCGCCCATCTGCTGGAGACCCTGTGACTGACATCATCGGTAGCGATTCGGGCGGATCCGAGCTCCGCCGCATGGCGGAGCGGGATCATGAGGGGGTGGCCTGGGACCTGTGGGGCAGCTACCTGCCGGAGCGTCAGTGGGGCACGGTGCGGGAAGACTATTCCGCCGACGGCGATGCCTGGCAATCCTTTCCCCACGACCACGCCCGATCGCGGGTCTACCGCTGGGGGGAGGATGGGCTGCTCGGCATCTGCGATAACCAATGCCGCCTCTGTTTTTCCCTGGCCCTCTGGAATGGGGTGGATCCCATCCTCAAGGAGCGGCCCTTCGGCCTGGCCAACGGTGAGGGCAACCATGGCGAAGACATCAAGGACTACTTCTTCCACCTCGCCAATACCCCCACCCACAGCTTCATGCGGGGGCTCTACAAGTATCCCCAGCAGCGCTTTCCCTACGAGCAGCTGATCAGCGAGAACGGCCGCCGTGGCCGCGATCAGCCGGAATACGAGCTGGTGGATACCGGCATCTTCAACGAGAGTCGTTACTTCGATGTGTTCATCGAGTACGCCAAGGCGGGCCCCGACGACATCGCCATCCGCATTCGAGCCATCAACCGCGGCCCTGATCCTGCGCCGCTCACCCTGCTCCCCACCCTCTGGCTGCGCAACACCTGGAGCTGGGGCTACCCCGATGAGCAGGAGCAGCCGATGGTGCTGGAGGGCGATGCGGTGTGCGCGACGCCCGGCGGTGGATTGGGCACCTACCGGCTGGTCTGCCGGGAGGAGGGCGCCTGGCTGTTCACCGACAATGAGACCAACACCGAGCGTCTTTACCAGACGCCGAATGCGCGGCCCTATCAGAAAGATGGCTTCCATCGCTTTGTGATTGAAGGGGAGCAGGGGGCCATCAACCCGGCCCAGCGGGGCACCAAGGCGGCGCGCCATCTGCAGCGCACCCTCCAACCCGGTGAGGAGTGGCAGCTGCATCTTCGCCTGTGCGGTCCTTCCAGTTCGAGCGATGCGCCATCCGTTGCCGATGCCGCGGTGGATGCCTTGTTCCGCGCCCGTGAACAGGAGTGGCGCGAATTCTTTGAAAGCCGCGTTCCCCACCTCAGTGAGGATGATCGCCTGATTCACAGCAGTGCTGCCGCTGGCCTGTTGTGGTGCAAGAAGTACTACGGCTGGGTGGTGTCGCGCTGGCTGGATGGAGATCCAACGGCGCCGCCGCCGCCGGCCGAGCGCTTGCTCACACAAAACGCCGCCTGGGAGCGACTGCATGCCCACGATGTGATTTCCATTCCCGATGCCTGGGAATATCCCTATTTCTGCCAGTGGGATCTGATGTTCCACGCGGTGGCCTTTGCCGTGTTCGATCCGGCCACCGCCAAACACCAATGCATGTTGCTGCGCTCACCGCACTACACGGCCCCCAATGCCCAGACGCCGGCCTATGAATGGGCGCTCTCCGATCCCAATCCGCCTATCGGCGCCTGGGCGGCGATGCGCATCTTTCAGATCGATCGCAAGACCACGGAAGAAGCGGATCTTGGCTTCCTGCGAGCCGCCCTGCGCAAGTTGATCCTGGAATACGGCTGGTGGGCCAACCGCAACGATCGCTCTGGCGACAATGTGTTCGAGGGCGGCTTCCTCGGACTCGACAACATTGCCGTGTTCGATCGTCGCTATCCCCTCAGTGATGGCAGCCACATCGAGCAGTGTGATGGCACCGCCTGGATGGCGTCCCTCAGTCTCAATCTGCTCAATATCAGTGTGGAGCTCAGTCGCGAGGAGCCGGAATATGCAGATATCGCCGAGCGCTTCGTCTACGACTTTGTTGCCCTGGCGATGACGCTCAACCTCAACGCCAACACCAAAACCTATGTGAATTGGGATGAGCAGGATGGCTTCTACTACGATGTGATCAAGCGTCCGGATGGCAGTAGCGAGTTCCTGCGCACCCGTTCGGTGTCTGGGTTGGTGCCCTTGTTGGCGGTGGCCAGCTTCGATGTGGATACGGTGAAGCGCCTGCCTGTGCTCAATGTCTCTGAGAGCGTCAAGTGGTTCCTGCATGAGCGCACCAAGCCCCAGTGGTTGATCGAAAACTTCGGCCAGTGGCGCAATGACCGCCTGCTGTTTTCCCTGGTGCCTGAGCAGCGCCTCCGCCGCATCTGTGAGCGTCTCTTCGATGAGGAGGAGTTCCTCTCCCCCTATGGCATCCGCGCCCTCTCCAAGGTGTATGGCGATCACCCCTACACGTTCACGGAGGGTGCAGACTCCCAGACCCTGGCCTATAGCCCGGCCGACAGCCCGGTGGCGATGTTCGGGGGCAATTCCAACTGGCGTGGCCCGATCTGGATGCCGATCAACTTCCTCTTGATCGAGTCGCTGCAGAAGTTCGGCCACTACTACGGCGACAGTTTCCAGGTGGAATTCCCAACCGGTTCTGGCAACTGGGTCAATCTCTGGGAGGCCTCACTGCAGCTTCAGCACCGTCTGGTGAATCTGTTCCGCCGCGACTCGGGCGGTCGCCGCCCCTTCAATGGCGATGTGGACCTGTTCCAGAACGACCCCCACTGGCGGGATCTGCTCCTGTTCAATGAGTATTTCCATGGCGACAACGGTCGTGGTGTTGGAGCAAGCCATCAGACCGGCTGGACCGCGATGGTGTGCAAGATGATCAATCAATTAAGCCGCTACCCCACCACCGCTTCGGGATCCTGACTGCATTGCCACTTCTGACCCACAGCTCGTGACAAACCCGGACAAACACAGCAGGTGTTTCTAGCTTTGGATCAATGGCATCCTTCCTGTGGACGCGCTTCAATCCCTCGGCCAGCTCAGCAAGCCGGAGCACACCCATTTTGATCTGCTGATCATCGGCAGCGGTGCCGGTGGTGGCACCCTGGCCCGGGTACTGGCGCCCACCGGGCTGCGGATCCTGATCCTGGAGCGGGGCGACTGGTTGCCGCAGGAACCGCAGAACTGGGATGCGGATGAGGTGTTCCAGAAGGGGCGCTACCTCTCCAAGGACATCTGGTATGACGGCAAGGGCAATCCCTTCCAGCCCGGAACCCATTATTTCGTTGGTGGCGCCACCAAGATGTATGGCGCCCACCACTTCCGCCTGCGCCAGCGCGATTTCGAGGCCCTGGAGCATCACGACGGGATCTCGCCGGCCTGGCCGCTGCGCTACAGCGATTTCGAGCCCTGGTATCAACAGGCCGAGGCCATGTATCACGTCCATGGTTTGCGCGGCGAGGACCCCACGGATCCCCCCAGCTCAGCGCCCTATCCCCATCCACCGATCAGCCACGAACCACGCATTCAGAAGCTGGCGGATGACCTGCGCAGTGCCGGCCTGCATCCCTTCCATGCCCCCAGTGGCGTGATGCTCGATGAGGGCAACATGCCCTACAGCCGTTGCCGCCGCTGCAACAACTGCGATGGCTTCCCCTGCCTGGTGCATGCCAAAGGCGATGCCGAGGTATGTGGGGTGCGCCCGGCCCTGGCCGCCAGCGCCAACGTGTCGCTGCTGACGCGCGCTGAGGTGAAGCGTCTGCACACCGATGCCAGCGGCCGCACCGTGACGGCGGTGGAGCTGGTGCGCGACGGCGAGGAGCTGCGCTACTCCGCTGACCTGGTGGTGGTGAGCTGTGGTGCCGCCAACAGCGCCCGGCTGCTGCTGATGTCGGCGAACGACAAGCATCCCCGCGGCCTGGCCAATGGCTCGGATCAGGTGGGTCGCAACTACATGTTCCACAACAGCAAGGCGGCTGTGGCCCTTTCCCATGAGCCCAACCCCACCATCTTCCAGAAAACCATCTCCATCAACGACTGGTATTTCGGCGATGCCGACTACGACTACCCGATGGGCAACATCCAGATGACCGGCAAGACCCGCGGCGCGATCATGAAGGGCTATGCGCCCCTGGAAACCTTCCTGATGCCGGGTTGGACCATGGATCAGATTGCCGAGCATGCCGTTGATTTCTGGATCACCACCGAGGATCTCCCCGACCCCAACAACCGGGTGACGATCGATTCAGCCGGCCACATTCACCTCAACTACACGGTGAACAACCAGACCTCCGCCAATCGGCTGTGGGGACGCCTGCAGGGCGTGCTCGACAAGCTCTACCTCAAGAATCACCTGGTGGAGCGCCAGATCTACATCAAGAACCCGATGGGGATTGCCGCTGTGGGCCATCAGGCCGGCACCTGCCGCTTCGGCACCGATCCCGCCACCTCGGTGCTCGATGTGAACTGCAAAGCCCATGAGCTCGACAACCTCTACGTGGTGGACACGAGCTTCTTCCCCAGCATCGGCGCTGTGAACCCGTCGCTCACCGCGATCGCCAATGCGATCCGCGTGGGCGAGCACCTCAAGCAGCGGCTGGCGGCCTAGGGCTCAGACGCCCAGCGCCACCCGCAGCAGGTCGGCGATCAGGAGGTTGTCGAGCGAGAGCAGGCCGCCGCCGCAGAAGATCAGCACCAGGCACATCACCACATACATGGCTGCCTTCTCCCAGCTGGGGGGCTCACCCACCCCCATGGGGCCGGCATAGTCGCCCTCGGGAATCAGGTAGGGATCGGGGGCGATGAAGGGGAAGCCGCTTCGAATCTCCAGCACCATCGCGTAAGCCATCGACACCAGGATGGCGAGGGCGGCCAGGGGTGTGAGCAGGCCCAGCAGCAGTGCGATGCCGCCGGCCCACATCGAGCCCGCCGAGAGGAAGCACAGCCAGGCGGGTGTGTTCAGACCCTGGGCCCAGGTCTGCAGGTTGCGAAGTTTGGGCCAGCCGTGGCGGATGAAGCACACCCCCATGAACAGCCGCAGGATCAGCAGTGCCCCCTGGGCCAGGGGAGAGGGCGCGGCGGGCACCAGCAGTTCCACCACGGTGATCTCCATGGGTTCCGGTCGGGGGGGAGGACGATGCAAAAACGCTAGGGACCGCCACCACGGCCTGCATCTGGTCGGTGCTCAGCCGCACACCAACTGCAACTGGTGACCATCCGGATCACGGATCTGCAGGGCGTGCCGGAATCCCAGCAGCTGTGCCTGTTCAGGGTCCAGGCTCACGGGGCCTGCTGTCACCGCGCTGCCCCCGTGGGCCTCCAGCTGGGGGGCCAGGGCCTCAAGATCGTCCACCTGCAGCCGGATCTGCCAGTGGGCGAGGTCCGCGGCGGACTGATCCGCCGGCATCGGGCGCCCATTGGCTGGTTCCAGGTAGTTGAGGCACTCCACGCCAGCGCCGCTGCTGCAGCGGTGGGAGGTGATGCGCACCCTGGTGCTCTCCAGTCCGTCGAGGTGGTCCTGTTCGATGCCGCTGTTGACGCCGTCACCCCCCAGCTCCAGCCCCAGCAGCTGCTCGTAGAAGCGGCAGCTGCGCGCGGTGTCGGCGTTGGCGATGGCGCTGTGGTCGATGCCCAGGCAGGGGCTGGCGTTGGCGCTCCGCTGGGCTGCCGCCTGATGCCAGCGGGCATCGCCCTTGTCGGTGGGGAACTGCAGCAGCTCCAGGCAGTGCCCCTCCGGGTCGTGGAACTTGTAGGCCTGGATGCCGGCGGCCGCCTGGTTCCAGCTGGGCAGGGTCTGGGGGGCGCTGGAGATCGCCCGCAGCCGGCCCTGCTGCTCCAGCACCTGGATCGGCGCGGCGGCGGCGGCCAGGTCGGCCACCACGATGCAGATGTGCTGGAACCAGAGGTCGTTGCTGCGGGAGTCGGCCGGGATCGGGCGGCCGGCCCGCAGCCCGCGCCCGCGTTCCAGCACCTGGGTGAGTTCCAGCACCTCCTCACCCAGGTGCAGCCGCTGCAGCTTGAGGCGGCTGCCGGGCAGACCCAGCAGGTCGGCGTAGCCGCCCGCCTCCAGCTCCAGGCTGGAACCCAGCTGGAAGCCGAGCTCGCGGCAGTAGAAGGCAGCCAATTGCTCCGCGTTGCCGCAGCTGAAGCCGATGCTGTGGATGTGGGGCAGGGCCATGGTGTTGATTCAGGGGATCAGGGTGAGCAGCACCGCCGCGCCGGCGGCGGCGATGGCGCCATCGAGCTCGGGGGTCATGCCGGATACGCCGATGGCTCCGATGCACTGGCCCTTCACCTGGAGGGGCAGACCACCAGCCATGGCCACCGCCGGTTGCCCGAACACGCCGGCCAGTTGCAACAGGGCTGGCCGCTGGCCGTTGATGGCCGCCTCCTGATCGGCGGTGGCCTTGCCGTTGAGAGCCGCCATGCGTGCTTTGGCGATCGCCACCTCCATGCTGGCGGCGCTGGCCCCATCCAGCCGTTGCACCAGCAGCAGATGGCCGCCGCCATCACAGAGGGCGATGCTCACCTGGGCGTGCTGTTGCTGGGCCATCGCCTCGCTGGCGGCGGCGATGTGGCGGCAGTCGTCGAGCTGCAGCAGAGCGATGGTGCGCATCGCTGCCTCAACCCCAGACGATCTTCATCAGCCAGAGGTGCCCCTCCAGCTCCACGCCGGCGGCAGCGGCCTCCAGGTCGGCGTCGTTCAATTTCAGGGTGGCCTCCGCCTGGTGTTTCACCAGATCCACGCCGCTGAAGCTGTAGCCCTGTTCCGCCCCGAGCTGGGCGATGGCGTTGAGGTTGGGACAGGCGCTGAAGCGAGCGAGCAGATCGGCATCGCCCTTCACCCGATGGAGGAAGGTTTCGAGCTGGGGGTTGGCCATGGTGTGGGGGGCTGGAGGTGGAGTTCAGTGGGGCCAGCTGGCCCCGCGGGTGTTGGTGAACAGCGCATACAGCGCCGTTGAGGCACAGAGAAACAGGCGGCTGCCGTAGCGGTCGCCGAAGCAGAGGTTCGACACGCGCCTGGGCACGAGCACCTTGCCCAGCAGGGTGCCGTCGGGGGCGATGCAGTGCACTCCATCGGCTGCTCCACACCAGAGGTTGCCGTGCTCATCCACGCGGAAGCCATCGGCCCAGCCCGGGGTGATCTTGTGGAATGGCTCGCCGCCGCTCAGGCTGCGGCCATCGTTGCCGACCGTGAACCGACGGATGTACTGGCGCGGCTGATCGGCTCCGGCTGCTCCGGATTCAGCAACGTAGAGCAGTTGTTCATCCGGTGAGAAGGCCAGGCCGTTGGGGCCGTCGAAGTCGGTGGCCACCGCTGTGATCTCGCCGCTGGCGGGATCGAGTCGATACAGCGCCGGAGGCTGCTCGGCGGTCTGCCGGCCCCCCTCGTAGTCGTTCACCAGTCCGTAGTGGGGATCGCTGAACCAGATCGAGCCGTCGCTTTTCACCACCACGTCGTTGGGGGTGTTGAGCCGCTGGCCGCGGGCGTGGGTCGCCAGGGTGGTGATGCTGCCGTCGTGCTCCAGCCGGGTGAGGCTGCGGCTGCGGTGGTGGCACTGGATCAGACGGCCCTGGCGATCGCGGGTCTGGCCGTTGGCGAAGTCTGATGGCTCGAGAAAGGTGCTCACGCCATGCTGTTCGCTCCAGCGCAGGGTGCGGTTGTTGGGGATGTCGTTGAACAGCAGGCAGCGCTGGTCGCCGAACCACACGGGACCCTCCAGCCAGCGGAAGCCCTCGGCCAGCAGCTCCAGCTCGGCATTGAACAGCACCAAGGCATCGAAGCGCGAGTCGTGGCTCTCGGTGCAGGGGGAGGGCTGATGCCGCGACGTCACTGGAAGCTCCCCGGGCGAGCCCGCCGCCAGCGGTCGTCGTTGCGCTGCAGGATCAGCTGAACACAGGGCTCATCGCCCACCTGGGCGGAGAGGTGTCCGCGACGGCCGTCGGGGGTGGCGATGCAGTCCTGATCGCCCCCGAAGGAATACTCACCAGCCCGGATCACCACCAGCTGCCCATCCATGCTCTGCACCGACCAGGCACCCCGCAGCACGTAGATCCACTTGGGGATGTGGTTCTCATGCCAGTCGGCGGTCCAGCCCACCGGCAGATAGGTGACGAAGGCGTTGCCGTTCTCGAACAGATCGCGGGAGAACTGCGGGGAATCTCCCGGCCCCAGCTGTCCGAGCTGAACGTTGGAGATGGTGCAGCGCTGCTGGCGGCTGATGCCGTCGTCATCACTCCAGAGGTGCCAATAGCTCTCCGGTGGCGGCGCCTGGTTGAAGGGGTCGTCCATTGTGGTGCGAAGGTTCGTTGGGCGCCTTGTTTCAGTCCTTGATGGCGATGGCTGAGATCTCCAGTTGGATGCCGAGCACCAGCGCCGACACCTCCACCACAGCCCTGGAGGGATAGGCCTGCGGGTTGGGGAAGTACTCCTGCCACACGGCGTCGAAGCTGTCGAGCTTGTCGATGTCGGTGAGGTACACCGTGGCGCTCACCACATCTTCAAAACCAAAGCCGGCCTCCTCCAGCACAGCCTGCATGTTCCGCATCACCTGCCTGGATTCCAGGGTGATGTCTCCATCGCCCACCTTCAGGTTGGTGGTGGGATCCACGGGCAGCTGGCCGGTGATGAACAGCATGCGGTCCAGCTGAAAGCCCTGGCTGTAGGAGGCGACGGGCGTGGGAAACCGGTCGCTGTGGATGGCCCGGCGGATCGGGGCGGCGCTCATGGCATCGAGGGGCGGGATGGCCTGCGATCAACGTAGGAATGGCGATGGAAATGTCATCGCTCTGTCATGTCAGGTCTCGAACATGCCCCCGTGTTGCAGCCGGCGGCGGGTTCGTTCAGATCGGCCTAGCTTCCCTGGAGATCGTTCCCACCTTCCTGTTGCCATGACCGCCTCCAACCCCTACGCCCAGGAGCTGCTCTCCACCCTGCTCAAGGGCAAGGTGATCATCGTGACCGGCGGCAACAGCGGCATCGGCAAGGCGATCGTGAAGGAGGTGGCACGGCTGGGTGCCCGGGTGGTGATCGACTACCGCTCCCATCCGGAGGCCACCGAGGCGATCGAGCAGGAAATCGGTGAGCTGGGGGGCACCTGCATCGGCGTGCAGGCCGATGTGGGCAACCTCGACGATCTGCAGCGGTTGGTGCAGGAGGCGGTGAGCCGCTACGGCCGCCTGGATGTGATGGTGAACAACGCCGGCATCGAGACCCGCACCTCCATCCTCGACACCACCCCCGAGGATTTCGACAAGGTGCTGAACGTGAATCTGCGCGGGGTGTTCTTTGCCACCCAGTACGCCGCCAAGCAGATGATCGCCCAGGGCGGTGGCGGCCGCGTGATCAACATCTCCTCGGTGCACGAGGACTGGCCGATGCCCAACAACACCCCCTACTGCGTGGCCAAGGGTGGCGTGCGCATGCTCACCCGCACTGCCGGGGTGGAGCTGGCCGGCAAGGGGGTCACGATCGTGAACGTGGGCCCTGGAGCCGTGGCCACCCCCATCAACGACTCCACCATGAACAACCCCGAGCTGTTGGCCAAGCTCAACGCCGCCATCCCGATGGGGCGCATGGCCCAGCCGGAGGAGATCGCCCGGGTGGTGGCCTTCCTGGCCAGCGATGCCGCCAGCTACATCACCGCCACCAGCATCTTTGCCGATGGCGGCATCATGCAGAGCAGCCCCGGCCTCTGAGCCGGCAGGCGCACCTCGCCCAGGCCTTTGAAGCTCACCCGCGACCAGCTGCAGCGCCTCCGGCATCGGCACATGGGGTACCGCCTCACCCTCTGTGCCGAAGTGCTGCTGCTGTTGCTGCTTCCTCTGGCCCAGCAGCACAACGGACTGTTGTCGCTGTTGTTGATCGGCCTGGCCCTGGAGCTGGTGGCGTTTGTGAGCCGCTACTCCTCGCTGCGGGCCACGCGCCCCCTGGTCTATGGCCTGGGTGGGCTGGCGGTGGTGTTGGAGGTGCTCTGGCAGACCTCCCTGCGTTTCTCCCCCAGCCTGGGCCAGCTACTCACTGTGCCGCACGTGCTGGTGTGGGTGTTGTTCCTGCTGGTGGCCGTGGTGCGCAAGGTGAAAACCCTGATCCGGGAGCCCTACGTGACCGTTTCGGTGGTGCTCGGCGCGGCCTCCGGCTACCTGCTGGTGGGCATCGCCGGTGGCGTGCTGCTCACGGCGCTGTGGGTGCTGCAACCGGCGGCCTTTGATGCGGCGTCCTTGCCGTTGGCGCCGGTCACGGCGGCGGATCCGGTGCCGGTGTCCCCCGCGCTGATGGCTGCGTCGTTCGGGTTGCTCACCACCGTGGGCACCGGCGTTCTCTCCCCCGCCAACGTGACGGCCCAGGTGATCGCCTCGGTGATCACCATTGCCGGTCAGCTGTATGTGGCGATCCTGATTGCCCTGATCCTCGGCCGCTTCCATCAGCGTGGCGGCTGAACACCCCACCCGTTGAGCTGTCTGTTGTGTCGCATCCCCAACTGCTGCGTCCCCGTGTGCTGCTGCAACGGCTGTTGCAGCTCACGGTTCTGGGGTTGCTGGTGGGCCTGGCCTGCTGGCCGTTCAATCTCCTGGACCATTGGCAGGACACCCTGCTGAGGCTGCTGCCCACCTACACCGGCAACGAGTGGTCGTCCACCGCCCTGGCCCTGGCCCTGGCGCCGCTCGTGGTGGCACCGCTGGTGGTGTGGCTGCAGTCGGGGCTGTGGGCCCGCGGCGCCGGTTCCGGCATTCCCCAGACCATGGCCAGCATCGAGGAGCCCGGTGAGGCATCGCGGCTGCTGGGCCTGGTGCCAACCCTACAGCGGCTGGGTCTCTGGGGCCTGGCTACCCTGGCCCTGATGCCCCTGGGGCGCGAGGGCCCGGTGGTGCAGGTGGGGGCAGCGGTGGCCCAGGGCCTGCGGCGGCGTTTCCCCGGTTGGTTGTCGGAGTTGAAGGATTCCGATCTGCTGGCGGTGGCCGCTGGCGCCGGGCTGGCGGGCGGCTTCAACACCCCCCTGATGGGGGCGGTGTTCGTGGCGGAGGAACTCACCAGTTCCTTCCATGCGGCCCTGCTCTGGCCGGCGCTGGTGGTGTGTGCCGTGGCAGCCGCCTTCAGCAACATCACCGGTCAGCCCCTGTTCGCCCTCGGACTGCTGGGCACCGAACCGATAGAGATCCTCCAGGTGCTCTGGGCCCTGCCGATCGGCTTGCTGGGGGGGCTGCTCGGTGCGGTGTTCGGCCAGTTGCTGCTGCTGACCACCCGTCGCTTCCGCAGCCTGGCCCGACGCATGCCCCTGCGGCTGGGACTGGCGGTGGGCACGGTGCTCAGTGGCTTCGCCCTGGCCAGCGGCGGCGCCAGTGGCGGCGACGGGGAGGCGTTGATGAGCCATCTGATTGCCGGCAACGCCCTGGGGGGACCGGCGGGCGATCTGCTCACCCTGGCGGTGCGGCTGTTCGGACCGGTGCTCGCCCTGGGCGCGGGCATTCCCGGCGGGTTGATTGATCCTTCCTTTGCCTTCGGCGCGGTGCTCGGTCGCAGCATCGCCGACCTGGCCGGTGCCGGCGGCCTGGGACTGGCCCTGGGGATGGCGGCCGGCCTGGCCGGGGCGACCCAGCTGCCGGTGATGACGGTGCTGTTTGCCCTGCGGTTGGCGGGGGATCAGCAGCTGCTGCCGGGCATCCTGATCGCCGCGGTGCTGGGGGCCTATGTGAGTCGGCTGCTGCTGGCGAAGCCGATCTATCACGCCCTCAAGGACCTCACGATGCCCGAGGGGGGTGGCTCTCGCCGATCATCCCTCGCCGATGACTAGGGCGGAGCGCTGGCGGGCGGCGATCATCCACAGCCACTTGGTGAGCAGGGTGAGCCGGTTCTCGTTGTCGGGCATGAAGGCCAGGTGGGCCAGGCCCCACAACAGCCAGCCCATGGCGCCGCTCACCTTGAAGCCGCGCAGGTCGGCCACGGCGAACAGCGGGCCGATCACGGCCATGCTGCCGAAATCGCTGAACAGGAAAGGTTTGTGGCTCTCCCCCTGGCTGCTGGCGAGGATGTCCTGGGCCACCCAGCCCCCCATCTGCACGGCTGGTCCGGCCATGCCCGGCAGGGGTTTGCCATCGGCGGTGTGGCTGTAGCTGCACAGGTCGCCCACCACCCGGATCTCCGGATGGCCAGGGATGGAGAAATCGGGCTCCACCACCACCCGGCCGCCGCGATCCAGGCTGCAGCCGCTGCGATCGGCCAGCAGTTTGCCCAGGGGTGCTGCGGCCACGCCGGCGGTCCAGCAGATGGTCTTGGCCTCCAGGGTGCGCTCGCCGTCGGCGGTGGTCACCACCACCTGACCCGGCAGGATCGACTTCACCCGCCCCCCCAGCAGCAGCTCCACCCCAGACCGCTGCAGCTGCGCTCCGGCGGCCTTGGAGAGTTCCGGATCCATGGCCCGCAGCACCCGGTCCCCCGGGTCCACCAGGGTGACCTTGCAGCGGTTGGGATCGATCTGCTTGAAGTCGCGCTCCAGGGTGTGGCGCATCAGATCGTTGATCGAGGCCGCCAGCTCACAGCCCGTGGGGCCCCCGCCGATCACCACCACCGATTGCAGCTGCTGCTGTTGCTCCGGGTCGGTGGTCTGTTCCGCCAGCTCCAGCGCTTCCAGCACCTGTCGGCGGATGGTCTGGGCATCCTCGAGGGTCTTCATCGGCGTCGCCAGGCTGCGCCAGTCGTCATGGCCGAAGTAGCTGCTGGTGGCTCCGGCCGCCAGGATCAGATGGTCGTAGCGGTAGTGGCGGTCGTTGAACACCACCAGCTTCTGCTCGATGTCGAGATCCACCACCTCGCCCATGAGGATCTGCAGGTTCGAGGCCTGTCCCACCATCTGCCGCAGGGGCGATGCCACGTCGGTCGCTGACACCAGACCGGTGGCCACCTGGTAAAGCAGGGGCTGGAAGAGGTTGAAGTTGCGCTTGTCGATCAGGGTGACCCGCACGGCTTTGCCGGCCAGGGTGTGGGCCGCCTTCAGACCCGCAAAACCGGCCCCCACGATCACCACGTGGGGGGCGTCGTGCAGCAGCTCTGTGGGAGGAGTCAGCTCGAGAAAGAAACGCTCGGGAGCCATCACACGCCTGGAGGTGCGCTCAAGCTAATGACATTTGCCCAGCTGGTCGCCGAGGTCAGAGCCCCAGTCGCACTTTCATCGGTCCTTCGGGCTTCACATCCAGCTCCACAGGTTTGTCGTCGTCCACATTCACCTGCACAGGTGCTCGATTGCTGACCTCCACCTGAATCGGGGCCTGTTCGATCACCTTCACGCCGATGGCGGTGCCGTGGTCGACCGCCACCGGCAAGGGCGCTGTGGCGGTGATACGGGTCTGGACAGGACCCGCCATGCGCAGGCGGTGCTGCACATCCCCTCTGAGCCGCAATGGATCGAGAAAGGCATGGCGCACCGTCACCTGGATCGGACGGCGGCTGATCTGCAGGGCCGTGCCGGCAGCCATGGCCGCGATCAGCAGGGTGGTCACGGGCCAGCGCAGCTGGAGCCAGAAGGGGGAATTCATGGAGCCATTGAACGGTTGCCGTCAATGGCTCCACGGGGAGGTATGGCGTCAGCGCTGGCCGAGCAGTTCCTCCCAGGTGGGCTGGGGTGCTGCGCCATGGAGGGGGTGGGTCTGGCTCTGCGTCTGGCCAGGCCGGGGAGGGGTGGCTGCGGCGGGACGCTGCAGAGGAGTCGTGGGCTGTTTGCCCAGTCGGTGTGTCATGGATTTTCGTTTGGATGGGATATGAATCGCGCGCCGTCGTGATTCACCACTGATGGCGAAGTCACGGAGTCGTAGAGCTGAAGTGGAAGCTGTGACTGGCGTGAGTGGCGATGGCGAGGGCCGTTGGTGACCGCTTCATCCATTGCCTTGTCAACACCATAGCCCCACTGTCCAGGATTGGTTCGCCGCCGCCCCCGCCGCCGCCTTCTACTTCGCCGCCGCTGCTGCAGTGTTGGCGCGGGCGAGCTGCATCCTGGCCTGGCGGTCGCCGGCTGTGCATAGGGTCCCGCCGGCCCCTTGCCCCGTGGCGGCGATGAAGTCCCAGCACCGGCGAACCCTGCAGGCCCTCTATGCCCATCCGTTGCAGCATGGCCTGCGCACCTCCCAGGTGGAGGCCCTGCTGGTGAGCCTCGGGGCGGAGGTGGAACTGCTCTCCGACCAGCGGCTGCAGGTGCGCCTGCCCGGCGGCGAAACCACCTGGTTGCGAGCCGCCGCGGGTCTGCATCATCCCTGTCTGGATGAGGAGGCTGTGCTGCGGATCCGGCGGCTGCTGGAGAAGGCCGGCATCACCCCCGAGCACCCGGAGGCGGAGGCTGCGGCCGTTCGCGGTGACCAGGGCCATCGGCTGGTGATCTGCCTCGACCATCGCGGCGCCGAGCTCTGGCAGCTCGAGGGCGATCAGGTGGCCCAGGCGGAGCTGCGCTCCCATGGGCTGTGGGGGAGTGATCAGAACCTCAGCCACCGCCATGAACGGGACATCGCCGGTCAGCGGGCCCCCCTGGATCACGCCTACCTCGAGCGGCTCAGCGGTGCCATCGCGGCGGCTGACGTGGTGCTGTTGCTGGGCCATGGCCACGGTCAGAGCGACATGCGGGAGTTGCTGCTGCGTCACCTGCGGCATCGTCATCCCCAGCTCCTGGAGCGCATCGTGGGGGTGCTGGGGATCGATGACAGTGCCCTGACGCCGGCCCAGCTGCTGGCTCTGGCCCGCGAGCACTTCGGCAATCAGCCCCACCGACGCCCCCTGGTGGTGCCGGGGCAGGAACCGCGGGAGCCCGAGGGTTCGCTCCAGTGAAGCGGCGCGGTGCGCCAATCTGAGGGCCGCTTGAGGGGAAGCCCGTGCGCCGTCGCGACCTGCTGCGCTGGATTTCTGGTGGGGCGGCCTTCGCCACGGCCCCGCTGGCGGCGCGGATGCTGGCGGGTTCGGCGGCTGCCCAGGGGAGCATCCGCTTCCTGGCGGTGGCCGACACTGGCAGCGGCGATGCCAACCAGCGGGCGGTGGGCGCCCAGATGGCGGCGGTGCACCGCCGCAGTCCGGTGGATCTGGTGGTGCTGGGGGGCGACAACATCTACCCCTCGGGAGACATGGCCCTGATCGAGCAGACCTTCCGCCGTCCCTATAGCGAGCTGCTGGCGGCGGGGGTGCCCTTCCATGCGGTGCTCGGCAACCACGACATCCGCACGGACAATGGCAACCCCCAGGTGGCCTACCGGCCCTTCGGCATGAAGGGGCGCTACTACAACCTGCGCCGCGGCGATCTTGAGCTGTTCATGCTCGACACCAACGCCAATGCCGACTGGCAGGGGCAGGTCAGCTGGCTGCGGACGGTGCTGGCGGCCAGCACAGCCCCCTGGAAGGTGGTGGTGGGGCACCACCCGATCTATTCCTCCGGCTTCTACGGCAACGATGCGGGGCTGCGGGCGAGGTTGGGGGCGTTGATGGCCAAGCACGGCGTGCAGCTCTACATCAACGGCCATGAGCACAACTACGAGCGCAGCAAGCCCATCGACGGCATCGTCTACCTGGTGGTGGGTGGCGGCGGCGCCAGCCTGCGACCGGTGATCGCCACGGCCCAGACGGCCCGGGCTGCCAGCGTGTTCAGCTTTGCCGAGATCGAGGCCGGGCCGCGGCAGTTGAGCGTGGCGGCGTGGGACAGCGGCGGTCGACTGCTGGATCGCGCCGTGATCGCGAGCCGCTAACGCCGATCCAGCCGCTCCAGGCTGGGAATCAGCGCCACGGCGGCCAGCAGCCCCAACAGCAGGATCAGCAGGGCCGGCACCAGGGCCGCCCCCATCCGTTCATCGCTGGCGTACTGGAACACCCTCACCGCCAGGGTGTCGAAATCAAAGGGCCGCAGGGCAAAGGTGAGCGGCAGCTCCTTCACGGTGTCCACGAACACCAGCAGCACCCCCACCAGCAGCGGGCCCCGCAGCAGCGGCAGATGCACCCGCCGCAACACCCCCGCCCAGCTCTGCCCCAGGGAGGTGGCGGCCTCATCCACGCTGGGGGGGAGGCGCTCCAGGGCGGCGTCGAGGCCGCCTTTCGACACCGCCAGGAAGCGATCGCCGTAGCCCCACACCAGCAGCAGCAGCGGCGCCAGGGCCAGGGGGCCGCCGATCAGCATCAGGGCCAGGGCCAGCACCGTGCCGGGGATGGCGTAGCCCAGGCCCGCCAGAAAGGTGAGCTGCCGCAGCCAGGCGCTGGAGATCCAGCGCTTGGCGATGGCCAGCAGCAGCCCCGCCGCCACGGTGAACAGCGCGGCCAGCAGCGCCAGGGCGAAGCTGCGCAGCGTGAGGTGGACCAGCTCCAAGCCGGATTCCACCTGCAGTTGATCCCAGCTGATCAAGGCCCACAGCACGGGCAGGCCCAGGCTGATCAGGGGAGGGAGCAGGCAGAGGATCTGGCTCAGCCAGCGGCGCGGACCCGCCAGGGGCCAGCGCTGGTCGGGCTCACCGTCGCTGCCGAGGTTCCAGCAGCGGCTGCGCTGGCGCAGGCTGCGCTCAGCGGCCACCAGCAGCCCCACGATCACCAGGGCCAGCAGTGCGAGGGCCACGGCCCCCTGGGGATCGCCGTTCTGCTGCCAGCGCATCAGGATGCCGGAGGAGAGGGTGGGCACCCCCAGCAGTTCCACGGCCCCCAGCTCATTCACCACCTCCATGCCGCCCATGGCGATGCCGGCACCGATGGCGGGCATCGCCATGGGAAGGGCCACGCGCCGGAAGCTTCCCCAGGGGCCCACCCCCAGGCTGCGGCAGGCCTCCAGCTGGCGGCCGCCACTCAGCGAGAAGCTCTCGGTGGAGAGCAGGAACACATAGCTGTAGGTGCTGAGCACCAGCACCAGCACCGTGGGGGCGAAGCCATGCACCCGCAGGTCGATGCGGCTGCCCAGGTCGATCAGGGTGGCCGCCAGCAGGTAGCTGGGGGTGGCCAGGGGCAGCAACTGGGCGATGCGCAGTCCGTGGCGCCCGGGGAACTGGCAGCGGGCCGTGAGCCAGCCGTTGGCTGTGCCCAGCAGGGCCGCCAGCAGGCCCACCACCAGCACCAGCGCCACGGTGTTGAGCAATTGCCTTGGCCCATCGCTGCCCAGCTGCAGGCCCGCCGCGCCGCTGTTGCCGGCCATGGAGAAGGCCACCAGGCCCAGCACGGGCCCCAGGGCCAGGGCACAGAGCAGCAGCACGCCCAACCCCAGCAGGGTCCGCCGCGGGGGGGCGGCAAGGGGGGTTGCGGCGGAGGAAGCCATGGCCGAAAAGCCTACGGGGCAAAGGGAAGGAACCTTTTGGCGTAGCCAATGTCACAACACCGGGTGGCCAGCGGCGGGGCGCCCACGGCAGCCCCCATCGCCCGCGCCATAGTGAGAACTGGAATCAATTGCAATCCGTCGTGTTCAGCCGTCTGCTCCGGAATCTGAGTGTCGAACGCCTGGCCTGTGGCGCCCTGGTCTGCATCACCGGCGTGGCCGCCGCTGGAGCGGCCCAGGCCCAGAGCAACGAGGTCGGGGTGTACTCGGGCCGGCACTACAACACCGACAAGCAGCTCTACCAGCAGTTCACCGCCAAGACCGGCATCGCGGTGAAGTTGCTGGAAGCCAAGGACGACGCCCTGATTGAACGGGTGCGCAACGAGGGCCAGAACAGCCCCGCCGACGTGCTGGTGTTGGTGGATGCGGCCCGGCTCGACAAGGCTGCCGACCTGGGACTGTTCCGCTCCAGCCCTTCGGCTGCCCTGATGCGGGACGTGCCCCTCAATCTGCGGGATTCCAAGGGCCGCTGGTTTGGTCTCACGCGCCGGGTGCGGGTGGCCATCGTGAACCCCGCGCTGGTGAATCCCGCCAGCATCCGCAGCTATGCCGATCTGGCCCAGCCAGCCCTCAAGGGCAAGCTCTGCCTGCGGGATCGCAAGAGCGTCTACAACCAGTCGCTGGTGGCCGATCAGCTGATCCTGCGGGGTGACCGGGCCGCGGCGCAGTGGGTGAAGGGCCTGGTGGCCAACGTGGACCAGCCCTACTTCACCTCCGACACCCCGCTGATTCGTGCGGTGGCCAAGGGCCAGTGC
>Ga0214917_10001774_pt1 | contig 27428 bp, 30 predicted proteins | sample LL_1208_BB_MetaG_FD_177983 | JGI IMG/M metagenome (GOLD analysis project Ga0214917, IMG submission 177983) | Freshwater microbial communities from Lake Lanier, Atlanta, Georgia, United States - LL_1208_BB | ecosystem: Environmental > Aquatic > Freshwater > Lake | place: USA: Georgia | collected... | reverse complement strand
GTACACAGGTACTAATAATCGCGAGGCGTTGGGCCACACTAAACGACGGTCCTTCGCCGGTGGTGCCGCAGGGTACGACACCATCGAGCCCGCGGGCTTCAAGGTGGCGCATTAGGGTAATCATGGCGGGCGCATCAAATTGATTATTTGCGGAAAGTGGGGTTACTATAGCTGCATGTAAGTCTGGCATCGTGTTCCTACTGGATAAACATCGTACTTGTGCCAAATTGTACCATGGATAGGTTGTTGACTTCGGCCACCATGAATCGGTTGTTGCATATGCAGTGGTGTTGGTATAATAGGGCAAACGAGAAGGTAGGTGTGTGATGTTTTTGCGTGGATTTGGGCTGGGGTGTGCCATGATGGCGGCAATATGGTGGTGGTTACGCCAAAAAGTGACTACGACACCACCAGTCTATTATCGCGTGCCGTCACAATCCGTTGATCGTGCGGCAATGGCCCGGCAAGCGACACAGATTCTGCACCGCATTCAGAAAGAGCAATCATGGATACTGAAGCCCAACGAAAAGCCATCCACCGACTCGTAAGCGTGGTATTTGCAATTATCGCCGCGCGCTTAGCCGTCTGGGTGGTCGACAAAATCATGGGCGATCGCTAATCCGCCCGGCATAATAGCCGTGGTAGGTGGCAGGGAGCATGGCCGCGATATGGCACATCATCTCGTCGGTGAGGGCGGTCATTTCGTCTGGGTCGATATTGTCGACGCCGCTAAGCGATACTGGTTGCCAAGGTTTGCCGTAGGTAATGGTAATCGGTGAGCGTAATCCCTTTTCGACTCCTTGAATCGCTACAGGTACGATTGGTACTTTGGCGCGCAGTGCCATACGCATTGCGCCGCCCCGTCCTTTTTGCAGCTGGCCGTTACCGCTCCGATGCCCTTCGGGGAAGACAACCATAATGTTGCCTTGGCGCAAGATGGCAACGGCTGCATCTATGGCACCTGTATCATGTTGGCCCCGTTTGACAGGGATGGCTTGCATACCCCGGAACCACCAGCTGGTCAATGGCTTAAATAATTCGGCTTTAGCCAACCAGTGGGGAATGTGAGTGAGTGGGATGGTACCGGCGATGGTCAACATGTCGTGCCATTTGATGTGGTTCGCAACCATCACAAACGGTGTCCCGACCGCAGGTAAGTTTTCGATCCCGCTGACGCTCCAGTGAAAAATTCCCCAAGCGCGTAGGTGGTCGCAAAGCCAGCGGATAACGACGAAATGACGATAGGCAAACATAGCTTATTGCTCCTCGATTGATTGGCGTGCGGGTAACATCATCGCTGCATAGTAGCCGTGATATTCGGGCGGCAGAAGTTGGGCAATCCGCACCATGATGGCGGTGGTAAGTTGGGCGACGTCGTTTGGAGTGGTTGAATTAGTGTTGACTATTGATGCTGCCAAAAATGGCTGGCCGATAATGAGTTGGCGAGAATTGCCCCATGGAGATTGATAATTCCCTGTAATTGCCATTGGCACAATCGGAGCACCGGTCGCTACCGCAATCCGACTTGCGCCACTTTTGGCGGGTAAAAGTTTGCCACTGTAATCCCATGTGCCTTCGGGGAATATCACCAACGTGGCGCCATTGGCGACAGCGCTGATGGCGTGCTGGACAGCGTCGTGGTCGCGGTGACCACGTTTGACTGGGATGATGGGCATGCGTTTGACCCACCAACCATACCACCAGCCATGTAGCAACTCGTGTTTGGCGAACCACCATGGTTGATGGGTGATTGGTAGACCCCAGCCGATCAAGGGGATGTCGTGCCATGCGAGGTGGTTGCTCACCAAAATCATTCCACTACTGGGCGGGGGCAGATTTTCGTGCCCGATAACCTGCCAATCGACCAGCCCCAACCAATTACAAAGTGACACAATCATCGTGATGATGCGGTAGCTGATGGTGCTGAGCATTGTCAGACTTCGATTGGTGGTGCTGATTTTGCTTGGTAATCGGCTATTTCGTTCGCATAGATGCCATGGAATTCAGTGGGGAGCAAGGCTCCAATGTGAATCATGATTTCGTTCGTGAGGCGCGCCATTTCGGGGGCAGGGATTTTGTCACTGCTGGGATCACTCACGGTGGGGTAATAGGGCTTGCCGATAATCAGGTGACGCTTGCTCAACCAAAACTTGCGCTGGTTGCCTATGATTGCTAGTGGCACAATTGGTGCCCCGGCACGTAGGGCAATCCGGACCGTGCCACCACGCCCTTGTTGGAGTTTGCCATCGAAACTGCGCGTGCCTTCGGGGAATACGACGAGTACCGCGCCTGCTTTGACTTTTTCTGCGGCGCGGTCAATGGCTTGGATGTCACGTTGCCCCCGTTTGACAGGGATGACTTGCATCATGGTAAACCATTTGCCAAACAGCCCGTCTACTACTTCAACTTTGGCGAACCACCAGCCACGATGTGACAACGGCAGACCCCAGCCGATCAAGGGGATATCGTGCCATTGCACGTGGTTACAGGCTAGCACGAGGCCTTGAGGGCGTGGGGGTAAGTTTTCGCGACCAGACACGCGCCAGTCAATCAAGTGCAGGCGATTGCAAATTTCCATCAGCGAAATAATCACGAAGTAATTGATAAAACTCAGCATCTGTTCCTCATAGAATCACGGTAAACGACCAAGCTGTAAGGCATACACCATATGTCCGCCGCTCCAGCCCGAAAAAATAACTAGTAATGCGACCACGAGCATGTACCCCAAAAACTGTCGATATCGAGGATGCTCCCAGACCACGCCAGTGATGCGACGGCGTCGTTGCCATGCCAACCACACCATTACAAATACCCCAATCGCACTCGCTGCATGGAAGTTAATCCACGTAAGCGCATTGCTTGGTGTATTTGGATCAGCTAAGCGATTCACGGCATCGATGGTACCGGTGATGAGACTAGGAATGAGTGTCACCCAGCCAAATATCACCAAATAATACCCTGCTTGTTCAATATGACTCAGGCGGCGATACCATCCATAACCAATAAAGCAGATGGCAGCCATCAGCGCCCCAATCGGAAGATGTACAGTCGCTGGATGCAGTATGATATGACGGTAGTCCATCGAAGTACCTCATTTGGTGCGACTCGGCGTTATAATACCACAGCATATTAAGGTAGGGTGTGCAAAGGAGGGGTATGCAACGTATCACGCCGTTGATGATAATACTAATGATTATAGCAGTAAGTTGGCCGTTGCACACCTCCGCCCATGGGATTATTGCCGGTGGATCACGTGTGCTCGACGTGCAAGCAGGGAGCTATCCACTCCGTGTTGAAGTCGTTGTGCCTACTGGTGCTCCTGCGGTACTTACTGCTAAAGTGTGGCCGCAACGTGATCTAACCGGTGCGGCGCGCGTAACCTTGACTGCTACCCAACAAGATTCCCGTGCCACAGTAACGCAACAAATTGCGGTTCCTGCTGGCGCGCGGATGATTTCGGTGTTTGATTTGACCATCCCTCAAACAGGCACTTGGGAATTACGCATTCAAATTCAAGATGCGACCGAAGCACTAGGGCTAGCATCGGTGCCGATTACCATCTACCCCACGATTATCCCTCCCCTCACCATCCCGATGTTTTTGGCGGTTGCGATGTTGGCTTTGGTGCTCTTTAGCACCACCATTTGGCCCGACGTCAAGCCATGGGTGCGCTTAATACAGGCACATGGTTTTACTGCGTCACTCAGTATTACCGTAGTGATTGGTGTAATGATGGTGTGGCCCAATTTGCGAGTCGACATTCCGACGGTCGATACCACGAGTCGGCCATATGTGGTGACCCAAGTTATTCCGAGTCATGATGCCCAACGCAACGTTGATCAACTCAAAATTTTGCTTCATGATGGCTCGACGGGACTCCCCGTCGATGATGTGGTTTTGCATCATCAAGCCTTGATGCACTTGGTGGCAATTGATCCGGTGTCGCATACGTTTTTGCATATCCATCCGGCGCGGATAGCGCCTGGACAATACATTGTCAACATACCTGCAATTGCACAAGGCACCTATGACGTTGCTATTGAAATTGAGCGGGTCAATAGTGGCTCCCAAGTCACTCATCAGCTGGTACAGCTGGGCGCCGCCAGCGCACCAGGGTTACCTGCACCGGCGACCCTTCCAGCGAAAATGCAATCTGGCGCATATATGTTCCGCGTAGAGACGACGACTCCACCACGGGTTGGGGTGCCCGTAGAATTACAGGTGACTGCTTTTCAAGCAGAGCGACCAGTTCCTGCCCTTGATTTTTGGTTGGGGATGCGCGGGCATATGATTGTCCGTAATTCCGATGGTGCGATATTTGGGCATATCCATGCGGTCGGGGCGATGAATGAAGCATTTCAACCGGTCAGTGCTGTCGGGAATCAGGTCGCATTTGTCTATGCCTTCCCTACTGCCGAAACATATGCTGTCTGGGTTCAACTCATGATTGACGGCAACTTAATCACGCTCCCGGTTCAAATCACGGTGCTCCCATAATGATGAAAGGAATGGTATGAAACACGCTGGCATGTGGCTGTTCTTTGTGTTGCTGTTGGTCGCCTGTACCAATCCGTCGACGTCCCTGCAGAGTCAGCATTTTGGGATTACCGTAGCAGTAAGTCCCAATGGCATCGGAACGCGCCCGATTACGGTTTCGTTGACCGATTCTGACAAAAAACCATTACGCGATGCGACGCTTACCGTGACTGCAGTGATGACCCAACATGGGATGATGGGTGTGCCATTGACGCTAACAAATCATGCCGATGGCACATATACCAGCGACGCCCTTGACCTCAATATGGTCGGCGAATGGCAATTACAACTGCAGATTGTGCAAGGCAATCTCACCGACACCGTCACTATTCCCGTCGTCGTGAAATAGTTTTTGACAAAACGAAACCACTCAACCCGCTGGATTGTCCAACAGGTTGAGTGGTTTTTGTGTGGGGATGTCTTTAGTGCAGAATGACGGGGTCGCCCACTTGAATTACGCCAAGTGTGCGATGCACGAGATTTTGCCCAAAAATAACGCCTAATGCCTGCTTGCGGAAGGTGCTCAGCGTGGCGAGTGGCTCATGACTGCGCTCGCCCGTCAGTTGATCAGTAGTCGTAACTGTGCAGCGTGCACATGGTTTGACCGCTGTCATGGCGACGTGGCCAACCTGCAACTCGCGCCAGTCGTCTTCGACCCAAGCTTGGGCACCAGTGACCACAATATTGGGGCGGAAACGATCCATGCCGATTGGCGTGGCGAGGCGCGTGTTGAGGTCAATCAGCGATGCCTCGTTGGTAATGAGACTCGCATAGCCATCGGCAAAGCTGACGGCATCACTGGGGTGGGTGGCGTATTTGGGGTCGACGTGGCGGCGGTAGCCCATTGCCATGCGTACTAGGCGGCACGGTTGTCCGAGCATATGGCTCAACCATTCCGCCACGTCGTTGCCTTGGTCAACAGCTGTGCAGGTGTTGCGCCAAATAGTAACCAGACGGGTGATGCCGGTGTGCACTGGGGTAATCTGGATTGGGGCATGATCATCGCAGGCCAATTGCCAGCCGGTCGCCGTGGCCGTGACGGCAATACGGGCCATAGCAGGGACTTCGCGTTGTGACAAAAACGCACCGTTGGCATCGACTACCAAGTAGCGTCGGTCTTCGGCCAGACCGATGTCTTCGACGGCGGCGTTGGTGACCGATACCCCGCGACATCCTTTGATAGGGTAAATATAGAGGGCGCTAATGTGCATCGCTGGCATTCCTTTCATTTCGCAGGTTGTTGCCACGGCACATCGGCGACACCGGCCAAATGGTTGGCGGCGCGGGCAGCCACAAACAAAAAGTCCGACAAGCGATTGAGGTACATGCTAATCACCGGACTACACGCTTCTTCACGAGCCAAACTGACCACGTGCCGCTCGGCGCGGCGACAAATGGTACGCGCCAAATGCAAGTGGGCTGCTGCCAGATTACCCCCAGGCAAAATGAATTGCGTCAGTGGTGGCAAAATGGCTTCATATTGGTCAATTGCCTCTTCAAGCACCGTCACATCGCTGTCGCCGACCCGTGGGATTTTGACGGATTGGCCTGGGGTCGCCAAATCAGCACCTACCACGAAGAGCTGGTTTTGTACGGTCATCAAAATGGTATCGAGCTCGCTTGGTACCCCGGCAGCACGGACGACCCCAATGGCGGCGTTGCATTCATCGACAGTCCCGTAGGCTTGGACGCGGATGGTGTCTTTGGAAACCCGCAGGCCGCCCCACAAGCCGGTTTCGCCGTCATCACCCGTTTTGGTATAGATTTTCATTACGTTCCTTCTTGCAAAAAACTCCGCCGTACCGCATGTACGGCGGAGTGCATGGGTCGCATTAGCGTAGTTTGATATGCAAGTCGCGCAATTGTTTTTCTTCGACAGGGGATGGCGCACCCATCATCAAATCTTGGGCCTGTTGGGTCTTGGGGAAGGCCACCACTTCGCGGATCGTTGCTTCGTCGGCCAAAATCATGGCGATGCGGTCGATTCCCGGGGCGATACCACCGTGGGGTGGCGCACCAAATTCGAAGGCTTCCAGCATATGCCCGAATTGGAGCAACGACGTTTCGCGGCTGATGCCGAGCAAGTCAAACAGCTTTTGTTGCACGTCGCGTTGGTGGATACGAATCGAACCACTGGCGACTTCGTAGCCGTTGAGCACTAGGTCGTAGGCTTTGGCGCGCACTTTACCCGGGTCACTATCCATCAAGGCCACATCGCTGTCGAGCGGGGCGGTGAAGGGGTGGTGAGCGGCGTCCCAACGGTTTTCGCCGTCGTTCCATTCCAGCAACGGGAAGTCGATAATCCAGGCAAATTTGAGCAGATTGGGATCGGCTAAGTTGAGTCGGCTGGCAAATTCACGGCGGATTTTGTCGAGCACAGCGGTGACCACTTTGTGGCTGTCTGCCACGATGACGACCATGTCGCCGGCTTGGGCTTCACAGGCAGTCAAAATCGCTTGCATTTCGCTGGGGTCTACTTGCTTGGCAAACGACGAACGCAATTCAGTGCCGTCAGCAGGCATGGCGGCCCACAACAAACCTTTGGCACCGTTTTGTTTGGCGATGTCGATGACTTCGTCGATTTGTTTGCGAGAATATGCTGCCACGCCGGGGATGCGGATGGCTTTGATTTGGCCACCGCTCTGGACAGCGCTATTAAATAATGTGAAAGGTGAATTGGCGAGCAACGTCGTCAGATTGACCAATTCCAGCCCGTAGCGCAGGTCGGGCTTGTCAGAACCATAGCGTTCAACAGCTTCGGCATAAGTCAAGCGTGGGAATGGCGAGATGGTCTGTTTGTGCGGTACAACTGCTGGCACCATTTGGGTAAACAAGCGCTCGACGACGTCGAGTACGTCATCCATATCCACAAACGACATTTCCATGTCGAGCTGGGTGAATTCGGGTTGGCGATCGGCGCGCAAGTCTTCGTCGCGGAAGCAACGGGCGATTTGGAAGTAGCGGTCAAACCCAGCCACCATCAACAATTGTTTCATTTGTTGGGGTGATTGGGGCAACGCAAAAAACTCCCCTGCGTGGACGCGGCTCGGTACGAGGTAGTCGCGCGCCCCTTCGGGGGTCGACTTGGTCAAAATCGGTGTTTCGATTTCGAGGAAGTGTTCTTTGTCGAGGAAATCACGGATGAATTTGACAAAGCGATGGCGCATCAGCAAATTCCGTTGCATGCGCTCGCGGCGCAAATCGAGGTAGCGATATTTGAGGCGAAGCGGTTCTTCTTCGTTGCCGTCACGGTTAATCATCAACGGTGTCTGTTTGGCGGCATTGAGCACTTCCACTGCAACTGCTTTGACTTCGATGCCACCAGTGGCGATATCGGGGTTGGTCGCTTCGGCAGGGCGCGTGCGTACCACACCGGTGACTTGTAATACGTATTCACTCCGCGCATCAGTGGCAATAGCATGTACTGCGGCATCATCGGCAGCATCAAACACGACCTGTGTGATGCCATAGCGATCACGTAAGTCAATAAAAATCAATGGACCGTGGTCGCGGCGGCGATGCACCCACCCTGCCAATGTAATGGTTTGGTCGTGATGGCTGGGGCGGAGCTCACCACACGTATGTGTACGAAACATAAAATCTACCTCTTGTAGCACAGTGCCATGCGAAATGACATACTTTAGCTATTATACCATTGTGATTGTGCGTGTGAGGGTTTTAGCGGGGACGTTTGGACTTCCGTGCCACTACGATGAGTTGCTCGCTGGCACTTTCGTAGGGATTGAGCTCATAATCACCGTATAGGGCTTCGAGTTGGAATCCCGCACGTGCAAGTAGGTGTTCAATTTCGTAGCGCCACAACCAGCGCATCGCAAAAGCTGCATTGTGGCGTTGTACACGCTGATTACTGTCAATAATATCGTACATAAAGACGACGTTGATGAGTTGTTGCGCGACATCGGCCCATTGTGCCACGAATTTTTGCACTGTCCGTCCATCGCGCAGCGAGAATGTTTTGTCGAGTATCACATCACCATGATAGTCGGGCAACGCCCGCACATCAGGGTTGAACAAATCGATTACCAAGGTGCCTGATGGACGCAAAGCGCTGTGCAAAGTGTCCAGCGCGGCCAGTTGGTCTTCGACACTGAGCATATGCATAAACGAATTGAGTGCCACAATCGCCAAACTGTAGCGCGTGTCGCTCGCCCAATTGCGAATGTCCCCGTGGTGCAACGTCAATGGGATGCTAGGGTCCTGGTCGTGAGCACGTTGCGCGACGGCCAGCATTTCGGGTGAGCTATCGACGCCTGTCACTGCATACCCAGATTTGGCTAACGGCAACGCGACACGACCAGTACCACACATAAATTCGAGGATGGGCCCTTTGGTGCGGCGGGCCAAAGCGCGATAAAAGTCAACGTCATCGTGGACAGCGGCGAAATCCACTGCATAGAGTTCTGCGATGGACGCGTATTCTTGCATGGTACGTGCTTTCGCTTAAATCAGGCTACGCCTGAGCAAATCCGAATCGTAGCGTTGGCTGTGTTGTTGATGCAGAAACGTCTCAAATGCTTCAACCCCTTGAGTGCGTAACAATTGGCGCTCGGCACGACTAATCGGCAAAATCCACAATGTTTGAATGTAGGCCTGGGGATGGTCGATTTCACCTGCTGGGTTGGGGTCATAGATGTGCGGATCATCGAGGAATGGGTAGGTGAAGTACAAATACTCCAACGCTGAATTCGGTACAATTGGTTCGCCGATCGGCATCACATAACCTGCACCTATTTCGAGGTTGTGGATGTGGGGGTGCTCGGCAATCATCAACAAAATCTCACACACGGTCTCGGCATAGACATTGCTGGCATGCATTACGTATTCATGCCGCAATCCTCGTGGGTCACGACTACTCAAGGTGCTATTGGGGATTGGTGATCGTGATGCTCCGACAGTGCAAAATACATCGTACAGCGGATTGTGTTGGAAGACACAGATCGCAAAATGTGGCGAAATTGCTTGATGGATTCCTTCGGCACCTTGTTTGGGGCGTGCACCAAACCGGAAGGTGGGTGGCCCCTTCCAACGTAATAAGCGATCATAATAAAGGCAGGAAGGATCGGCATCACGTTCCCAGCGGTGACGGAGCTGTTCGCGGTAAGGATCAACGATACTCATGGGTTGCTTCCTGCCATGCGATAATCTGTGCCTACCACAAGTACCATATTCGCCTCTTTGGCCGCGCCATTTGGGCGCATCGCATTGACGCTCACTTGGGCACTACTTAGGCCAAGATTGTCGATGATGCGTTGACGTTCGCGACTGTGATCACCTATATCATACAGCATCGTAGTTGTTGTATTAGCGCCATCGCCAGCTTCAAGGGTGGCAAACCCTTGCTTGCTCAATACAGTGGTGACTTTGCCACCAAGCCCACTGACATTGGTGCCGTTGAGCACCTGCAGATTGACGAGGCCTTCGATGCCAGCGCCGCTCTTCCAGCGTTTGACGACACTAGCGATGTCGCTGGAATTCCAATAGATATCTGATCCAATTACATTATCAACCCGTACTTCGAGTGGGTTAATTGCAAATTGGGCGATGTGATTGCTGTCGAGTCGAGTGGCAATCCCCGCTAAGTCGCTCATAGTAGTCACATTACCAATCGGCAATGTGGTTCGCACGTTTTGTTCGAGCACCCCAATCCACTGCGGTAATAACGATACATTGGCCATAATCCCGCGACTGCGTACTGCACTCAATACCGCTTTGAGTACTTGTTGTTGGCGCTTGCTCCGGTCAAAGTCATTGCTCGAATGGCGCGAACGTGCATAGATTAGCGCTGTGCGCCCATTCATTTGCTGGAAGCCTGGCGAAATATAAATCCGTTCGACACCGTGATTTTCGGTGGGGTATTCGGGGTCGATTAACGCAGTTTTGACATCGATGACAATCCCGTTGACACTATCAACGAGGCGCTCAAATCCTGCGAAGTCGACTTGGGCGGTATAGTCGACCTTGACATTGAGGAAGCGTTCGATGGTTTGGGCTGCGGCAGCACCGCCACCAGCATCCTTGCTCGTGCCGCTGCCATACAGCTTTTCGGCATTATAAAACCCATAGGCATAAGCGCTGTTGACTTTGCCGTAGTTGTCGTTGGGCAACAATACCACTGAGTCGCGTGGAATCGACAACATTGTCGCCCAACCTGCGAGGGGATCAACCCGTACCAAAATCAACGTGTCGCTACGTACCCCTTCCGCTTCACTTTCAGCACGTTTGTCGACCCCAATCAACAATACCGAAAACGGCTCTTTGAGGGTCGACGGTATGAACTTGTCGGTCGGGCTATTGGTGTTCGGATTACTTGCCGCGGCACTAGAGCTATTGGCGCGCGGATCGCTTTGCTGGATGTTAGCAATGGCTTGGTCGGTGCGACGTAACAAAACCAGTGCCGTACCACCGCCTCCAATCAATGCCAACAGTACAATCACAATGATGTACACTCGCCAACTATTGGCTTGTGCCAACACGCGCTGGGCGGCCATCCGTGCTGGTGTCATATTGGTTAGCAACGGTTTGGTTGGAACGCGAAATAATTTGACTGGGCGTAATGATCGTCGACGCGGCGGTTTTGGCACGGATTATCCCACTAATAATCTACAAATATTAGTGATTATACACTATCACCCTCATATTTTTGATGTTAAGATGCTGATACAATCAATTTGTTCCTTTTTTGCTTTTTGTGAAAAAACTCAGTGCCCAAGGGGCATATACTGCTTGATATCGCACATTGGGCCGAGTTCGCAGTTTCAACGCCTACCTGATGGAGCTACGAGAAGAGTCGCGCAACTATGAGCAATCGTAAGTCACTAATCGATCAAATTCTTGATGCAGCCCGAGCCAGTGGCATCTACAACCCTACGCCCCATGCGCCGCGCCCGCTTGATTTGGGTGACGATAGTCTCGTCCCTGCCCAAGATCGTCTTGCTTACCACCTCCTCAAAAGTAATGGCTTTGCACCACCATTCATCGAAGAACGGGCCTCACTCCTCAGCGAATATACCACCCTGTGTGCAACGCGAGATGCTTTGTTGCAACGCTGGTCGCAACTTACTCCCGCACGCCAAACAACTGCATTGCATCAGCTGAAGGCGCAATTTACGGCACTGTGGCGGCGTACACTCGACTTCAATCTGCAGGCACCTCCTAGCTTGCAAATTGCGGGCATCCGCGTCGATTTTGAATTGCGTGCATTTGCTCCTGCAATATGATTTGATATGGGCAGCATCTAGGCGATGCTTCCCAGGCATGTACCAATCGCTAGTTGCGTTAATTTTGTGTCGATTGGTGCGGCCAGGCATCCCAATATTGGCGGAACAATTGCGTGTTTTCGGTGGGGCCGATGAGGAGGGTGCAGGTGGGTGAGGTGTCTGTCGCTACTTCACGATTATCTGCCCAATTATTTTTTTCAAAACGATAATAATGCGTGGTCATTGCGGTATCAGCATCGTCGCATCCATCGGACAGACATACTTCAGTCGGTAGTGCCAATAATTGCTGGATTGCCACGATAGCTGTCGCCGTAGTGCCTATACCCGTCTCGAGTACCAAGGTCATCTGCTGGTCATTGATGCGGCTGGCGAGTGGTGTGAGGTAATGACAAATCCGTGGGTAGAGGGCGGGGATACCGGCTTCGATGGGGACGATTATTTTGTGGGCTGCCAGCACAACCGCTAAGTCACACAGTGCTTGAAGCTGGTTGGCAATCGTATCGCGGATTTTGGGCTGCAGGTGCGGGTCCGGGAATAGATAACTTGGTGCGCGCACTATGATAGGCCCACAAACTTGTTTGAGCTGGGTTCGCACACGACGTGCCCAGGGCTTCCATTGGTCATCGAGGAGCGTTGTGTCACTACTATCGGCAATTACCACGCTGATTGGCGCAGTGCTCAGCAAATCACGAAGCAGGGCGAGTTGTTCGACACTCACTACAAACCCAATGCGGGGCAGTGTGGTCGTGTCACTGGGTGGTGATGCGTCACTGGGTGGTGATGCGTCACTGGGTGGTGATGCGTCACTGGGTGGTGATGCGTCACTGGGTGGCGATGCGTCACTGGGTGGCGATACATCGCTCATCGTTGGCGTCCCCAATTAATCAAGGCGACTACTCCAAAAACTGCCGTACAGGTAAGTACAATCGCTGCGCCTGTTGACACCGCAAAATAGTACGAAAGCAACAGCCCCACAAATGCCGATCCTGCCCCAATCAACGCTGCAACGACCATCATGCGGCGCAAATCGCTGGTAATCAACGAGGCAGCGGCGGCAGGGGTAACCAGCAACGCACTGGTGAGGACTACACCCACCACTTGGATGCAGGTCACAACGGTAAAAGCCAGCAACAACAGTAATATTGTGCGTAAGGGATTGCTCTGAATACCGATGACTTCGGCGTGCGTACTGTCATACGACGTGAGCTCGAGCTCTTTGTGGAACAACACGAGGACGATAAGCACAATGAGTGCTACCGCTGTCATCAACCATAATTCTTGGGTGCGCACCCCCAAAATATTTCCAAACAAAATATGCGTCAAATCGCGAAATGATTGCAAGCGACTCATCAACAAAATCCCCAAGGCAAACATGGCCGTAAAGATGATGCCGATGGCGGTATCTTCGCGCAAAGTGCTTTTGCGCGCCATCCAGCCAATCCCCAGCGCCGTCATAATCCCGGCTGCGAGAGCGCCCCCCACCAAGCTCCAGCCATTCATATAGGCGATGACGACACCCGGCAAGGCGGTATGCGCCAAGGCATCGCCGATAAATGCGAGGCGCCGCAATACCACATAGCAGCCAATAATCCCGCAGGTAGCGGCAATCAACAGCGATGCCAACAGGGCGTTTTGCATGAATTGGTAGGCAAATGGGGTGACGAGCCACTGCCAAAGCTCATTCATATGTTTCCTCTACCGTAGCTGGTTGATATAATGCTGCGATTTGTTGGCCGACAATCGCACCTGCCTGCAAACTAATAATCAGGTCGAAATCTTGGGTCAGGCGCGCCAAATTGTGGGTGGCGACAATCGCCGTACGCCCTAATTGTTGTAATTCGTCGAGGATGGTACAAATCAGCAGCCGCGTTTCGGGGTCGACATTGTTGAACGGCTCGTCGAGCAACAACAACTCGGCTTCTTGGACAATTGCCCGCGCCAGCAAGGCCCGTTGCTGTTGTCCCCCCGACAAATCACTAATCCGGCGGTCAGCCACACCCCCTAACCCGAGGCGCAGTAAGGTCTGTTCAACCAACGCATCGTCGTAGGGCTGTGGATTACGGAACCAGCCGAGGTGTACATAACGCCCCGTCATCACAAACCGGCGTACCGTAACGGGGAAGCGCCAGTCGATTTCGCCTCGTTGTGGCAAGTATGCCACCCGGTGATGGCAGGCGCGTACCGGCCTGCCATAAATCGTGACGGTGCCGGTCGTGTATGGTTGCAGGCCGGCCAACGTCTTGAGGAGCGTGCTCTTGCCTGCGCCGTTGGGTCCGATTAGCGCTGCGCGCATCCCCGCAGGAATGTCGAGTTGCGTACATTTGAGTGCATCACCTTGGTTGGCATCATAGACCACGCGTAAATCGCGAATATGTACGGCGGCGGCACCCGGAATTGAATCGACGTGATGCCGCCCACTGTAATTGAAAATCATGCTTACTTTGCCCTTGTAAGTGCCGTGACAATCGTGCGCACATTATAGCGCATCATGCGCACATATGTAGCACCTTCACTATTGCTGTCACCCAACGCATCGGTAAACAATTCAGGAGCAATTTGTACTCCCGCTGATTGGGCGATTTGCTCCATTGCTTTAGGATTGCTCATGTTTTCTATAAAAATAGCTGGCACACCGCTGGCTTTGATGTCATTGATGAGCTTAATCGTACTCTGTGCATCGCGGTCACTTGCTTCAGTCGATACTGACGCTAACCCAGTCCCCACAATCACAAATCCGTAGCGAGCCGCAAAATAACCCAACGCATCATGACTCGTGACCAATTTGCGTTGCGCGGCAGGGATGCGCTCGATTTGGTCTACTACTTCTTTGTCGAGCGATTGTAGCTCTGCAATGTAGCGCTCGGCATTGGCGGTAATGGTTGCTTTTTGGCTTGGCATTGCCGCGCTAAGTCCATCGCGAATATTTTGAGCCATGATGATTGCATTTGCTACATCGTGCCAAATGTGTGGGTCTAATTCATTGTCGAGTTGGTGCGTGGTAACGCCTTTACTTGCCGTAATCCGCGTAGCCTTGCTCCCCGATGCGGTATACAAATCACCAAACCAATGTTCAAAGCCTAGCCCAAGTTCGATGACGACGGTGGCATTGGCTATTTCTTTACTGTTTGCTGGTGTCGGTTCAAATGTATGAGCGTCACCATTTGCTGGGACTAAACTTGTGACTGTTGCGGTATCACCTGCAATCTGTTGCGTCATGTCCGCAAGTACGCTGAATGTCGCAACGATCGACGGTTTGCTTGCTGCGGCTGGTGCGTTCGTCCCACATGCGGTCAGTAATAAAAAAATTAGCCCAAACATTAACGTGCGGCGGAGGGTTGACATTGTGTATGGCTCCTATTGATAGTTACTTTCAGTGAAAATGATAGCAACTATCAATGGGATTGTCAAATAACGTCAATGAGCGACGCATAAATCACGCGTAATCTTGTTTGTTATTGGGTTAGGTGATTGATGACCAAACTAGTGATTTGGGGCCCATGGCGGAGCATCCAGCCGCTATCGGCGGCGCGCGCTCCGAGCATTACGATGCGTACCATGCTTGACTCGTCGGCCCATACTACCATCCCCGAGGCACCACTATGACCAAACGATGTTGGTGCAAATTGAGGGCTGACCCAGTGGGGTGCTTTGGTGCCGCGCAGTTCGGGTCCGAGCCCCCACGGACTAGGATTCCACCACAGTGGTGGCATAAAGCCACCTGCGCGTCCACGGGTGTGGTCACCGAGGGCGATATCGCGTAGGTCAGGTGTCAAAAAATCACTGTGCGGCAAAAACGCATCGACCAATGCTAATGCCCCGGCGGCATCGGTACACAACCCACCCCATGGCAAGGCCAGGTTGCGCCAAAAGGGGCTGTTGAATGTCTCGAGTGCGGTACCACGATGACGCCCCCGCACATCGGCGATGGTGGCCACGGCAAGGTCTGTGGGATTACCGAGGCAGCCACGGATCCCTAGTGGTGTCAGCACGAGACTACTGAGCGCATCGGCACAGCGTTGTCCTGTCATTCGTTCGATTAGAATCCCGAGCAATCCGTAGCCCAAATTACTATATTGCACCCCACTCCAGGCGGGCTTGGCCGGGGGGCTATTGAGGCATTCTTGGGCCAGTTTGGGCCAATCGAGACCGATGGCATACAAGCCATCTTTGTCGGCCAAATCGAGTGCCAGCCCACTGGCGTGACAGAGCAGGCTACGGATAGTGAGCGGAGCGCTGGCAGGGATGATGTCATTGACATACGTCCCGATTGCTTCGTCGAGGGCGATGAGCCCGTGGTCGATTAACTGCAATATTGCTAACGAAAGTGCTAGTTTGGTAATTGATGCGACCGGAAACAGACTGTCGGTCGTGAGCGCGTGCTGGGCGCCATCGACGCCATACGCAGTGATGACTGGTGCATCATAGCCATATTGATACCCGAGGACAAGTCCTGGCAAAATACCGTGTTGTTGGTTTTGATTGATATAGCTGGTGAAGTCCATGCGTGCCCCTCGTGTAGTGCTGTTTATGGTATGATTTACGTAATTTTATGCATCATCGCCAAAATTTCGTGGATCCGTTGCTTGACCTCTGTCAAGTATACACGACCACATTCCTTTTTTGATATCAGTCATATATGAGGAGCTTGCCATGCGCCGTCGCCAATTACTACGGAGTCTGATTGCCTTGCCGCTGTTAGGTTGTGCCACTCCCCAAACGAGCGTTGGGCCGACGCCAGGACCACAGCCTGGCTTGTTTATCGATGCTGGCTACAAATACGGCCCGATTTCGCCCTTGGTATATGGCAGCAACACTGGCCCGTGGCAGACTATCGGCCTTGATCATCGCACCCTCAGCCGTGATGCCGGTATCAGTATGATTCGTTGGCCAGGCGGGAATTGGGGTGATGAAAATGACGTCACCGAGCTGATGATTGACGAATACATGGCCATGTGTCAGACCACCGGCGCGACGCCCTCTATCCACGTGCGGGTCTTTCAAGGGACCGCCCAAAAAGCCGCCGATATGGTCAAATACGTCAATGTCACTAAAAAATACGCCGTCAAATATTGGGCCATCGGCAATGAACCTGATTTGTTTGTCAAAAAACGCGGCGCCGCCAAATACGGGGTCGACGAATATGTGGCTGATTTTGTGGCCTTCCGAGCTGCCATGAAGGCCGTCGACCCTAGTATCATCGTGATGGGCCCCGAGCAAAGCCAGTTTAGCCCCAACGAGAACTATCCCCGCGATGCGACTGGTGTCTATTGGTTGCGGCGATTTTTGCAACAAGTGCCTGACGTCGAAATGGTCTCGCTCCATCGTTACCCTTTTGGCGAAAGAGCGGTGACGACCAAGCAGTTGGCCGCCGATCCCCCATCTTGGAGCGCTTCGATCGATTATGTGCGTGGGCTGATGCGCGAAGTGCTGGGCAAAGAAGTACCGTTGGCCATCACCGAAGCCAATTCGGATTGGAGTGGGCGCGTCGATGAACTCACTGGTACCAACTCTTTCCGCAATGCCTTGTGGTGGACAGACGTCTTGGGGCGCTTGATTGCCAAACAATGTGTAGTTGTCAATCAGTTCTGTTTGGGGGCGATTTCGGGGCAAGGGTTGGGGATTTTTGGACCGGTGTCGTATAGTTCGGGTCCGTTGCCCATCTACCAGACGTATACGTTGTTTCATAAATTTGGCTCGGTGTTGGTGCATGCCAGTAGTGCCGATGCTGACTTCCACCTCGTGGCGGCCCAACGCAGTGATGGCGTGCTGACAGCGGTGCTGGTCAACCACCGCGAAAGCCCGGTGACGTTGCCATTGACCATCGCCAACGCCAATGTCGCCAAAGCCCAGGCCTGGCGCTTTGGTGACGGTTATAAATTGCGCGATGATGGTGTTGTTGACATAACCAAACCAATTATTTGGCCCGCGTTGTCGGCGACGTTGCTCGAATTGCAGTAGGTGCGTTAGCGGCGGCGGAATTCGGTGACGAAGTATTCGTTGACGTCGCCGAGGTTCATTGCTTTTATTTTGTACATCATCGACAAGCTATGGGTGATTTCGGGGGTGGTATCGGGCAACACCATAATCGCTTGGTCATTGGGCAAATCGAGCAATTCGGCAAATTTGCTGTATTTGCCGATGTGATCTTGGTAGTGTCCGGTTTTGGTTTCGATCCAATAAATACGCCCATTGGCATAGACGAGGACATCGAGTTCGAAATCATCGCCGTTGGGCAGGATAATTTGCGGGTTGGTGAGGATCTCAAAATCTGGCACCCATGCGTCAACAGCAAATTGGCGCATCATCTGGGCAATGTAGCGTTCGAGCCATTGCCCCGAAAAAAAGTTTTGTGCGCGTGGCTCGCTACTGGGCCGCGCGCTGATGTTGTATTGGGGTGCTTTTTTGTAGAGATAGTCGCGTAATAGTGTCAATTCGTGGAGTTTGGTGCAGACCAAGGTCATATCGGCGATAGCTTGTTGGGGTGCTTGGGCAATGTTGAGCCAAAACGACGTGCCCTTTTGCATGTTTTTTTTGATTTGTTCGAGCAACGGGGTGATGTGGTAGTATTTGTTCCCTATTAACGTTGCCATTTCGTTGAATACGCCATCGTAATCTTGGGTGCTGGGTACGGTGCGCACATTAATTCCCCGTTGTTGTAAAAATTGTAGGATATGCGTAGCGTGAGGGTCTTCGTACGGGGCGACAATTGTTTTGATGGGGGTGCTGATGCTGGTGCGCACCGCTGGGTGCTTGAGTGTTTCGATTTGTTGAGCGAGTTGCTCGATTTTGTGCATCATGATGCGCTGGTCATGCATGATTTGCTTCAATAATTCGTTATCAATTGTGGGTGTCGGCTTGCGAAATATGTCAAAAATACTCATTTCACTTTTCATAATTACGTATCTATGAAATATTATAAATTCAAAAAATATATTTGTCTAGGCGTAATCCAAAATCCCCTACTATTGCAGAACATAGTAGGGGACTTTGCGTTTTGCGTGATTAATTTAGGCGTGGCACTGGCACCATGCGACGGTTTCGCGCAGCGCGACGTCGATTGGGGTGGGGACGAGGCCAAAGGCAGTTTGGGCTTTTTGGGTGTCTACCACAAACGGTGCGGTAAATTGATAGAGCATTTCGTGTACTTCAGCAATGTTTTTGTTAAACAAGCCGAGAATCTGTGCCATCAAAGGGCTCAGCACCATGGATTTGACCGGTTTATCAAGTATTTGGGACAAGATCTGTACAAACGTCGCTTGGGTGATAGCGGGTGGGCTTGGCGTAAACCACACCTGGCCGAGGGCTGACTCGTTGGTACCGAGGGTGGCCATCAAGCGCCCAAAGTCTTTGACATAGCTAAAGGTATGTAGCTGATTGAGCCGCCCAAGTAGATTAATTGCTTTTCCACTCAACGCAGGCTTAATTGCCAAATTCGTCATATTGGTATCGTATGGCCCAAAAAAATCCGAAGCCCGCCCTTGGGCAACCTGCACCAACCCGTGCTGATGGACGGATTGGAGCGTTTGTTGCATTGCCAAGCGGACGTGCCCCTTGCGTGACGTGGGGGTACTAGGACTGTCTTCGCGGAGTGTTCCACGAAAAGCGCCATAGCCGTAGAGATTTTCGACCACCGCAAGTCGAGCCTGATTGGCAATCGCTGCATCGAGCACTGCTTGTTGCAAGGGCGGGAACTTAGTCGCCCATTCGCTGTAGGCGGGTGCCACACAGAAATAGATTGACGTTGCACCCCGAGTCAAGGTGATGTTTTGGCTACAGTTGTAGGCATCGCTGGCGATGAGCTCGATGTCTGCTGATTGGTCGCGCATCACTCCCGAGCGATTGACCATGCGCACACGATGCCCTTGATGTAATAATGTTTCGGCCGTATAGCGTCCGATGGGCCCTGTGCCAAATACCACGTGTAATTCACTCATATGAATACCTTTCTTGGTAAAAACAAATTACGCAGGCTGTGTCTGCGCATTGTCACGCAGGATGATGAGCGCACCGATAATAGTGCCTACGACAATCACTCCGGTACAACAGATGCTAATGAGATCTGGGGCAATCACTGATTGACCACGCCAGGCTTGCCAAATCAACAAAATCGTGGTGGCGGTATAGGCGATGCCGACCAGATGGATTAGTTGTACTTGTTGGGTGGGTGATTGTCGTCCAAATAGGCGACCAGACAGCAATGCTAATCCCAATAACGGCAAGAGTTGTAGGCCGTGGAGCCCCACAAAATGGCCGACGCGCAAATCACCGCCCACCGTGCTCCAGCCGAGCAGGGGCAATCCAGGGCCGCCATCATCGACTCCTACGCTGTGGGCACCATAATTGGCCGGTGCGCGCTTATCGACTTGCATGGTATGGCGTTGCGATGGTGACACATTGACGGACGTCATCAATACACCGGCAATCATGCCTACACAGGCGATGGCCAAGCCCCAACTACAGGCAATCCGAATGAGTGCGGGAATCGTTTTTTGGCGGACGATGACAAACAAACAGATGATGTTTGCGGTAGCTAACATGCTAATAAATGTAGCCATCAGCGAGTAAATCGTGGTATCGAGGGGCGTGCTAATGTTGTAGTGACTAGTAGTGCCGCGGACCACTTGCAGGGTGATTAGGGCTGTTTCGATGAACAACGCCACGGCTATCGTAGAACTGGCGAGTTTGTACCAGCGCGATGTAACCGGTAATAGCGTGGCCATCCAGGCGATACTGGCTGCATAAATTGCCCCCGAAATGGCGAATTTGAGTGGTTTGACCCAGCCATCGACGCCAGTGATTGCGACAGGATTGAGAATAAACAATAGTGCGACGATGGGTATGAGTCCTACATGAAGCAGCGCCACAATCATCAGTAAGCGTTGCTGTTGCCATAATGAGCGTAGAAGTGTCATGGTATGCCTTTACAAAACAGATTACACGGTAAATGTTCCACGATACCAACGGCGTACCACGATGTACAGCAATAATCCAAACGGTCCTACCATAAAGACACCAATGAGGCAGAGCGAGGTCAGCCAAGTGGGGATGCCTGCCTGCTGGCTGTCGCTATAGACCCAGCGCCCCGTCCAGAGATCAAAGGCGAGGAAGTGGATCCACGCGGTGGTTGCCCCCGACGGCGTGCTCAGTAGCCCAGCGATGATGTCGAGCTGGGGGTTGGCAAGTAGTGGCAACAATGCTACGAAATTGGGGATGACTAGGCTGCTGTAGAGCAGGGCAATCGGCACGACTACCAGCGTCGAAGCCATGATGCGTCGACTCCATGACCAATTGGGGAAGGCAATCATCAATACCCAAAATGGCATGACGAGTAGGTTGCTGAGTTGAAAAATCTGACTCACAAATGTTCCTTTCACGCGCCATGTGGCGCAAATCCCCGTTGCCAGGCCTCGAGCGTGGCACGGATAACGCTATAGTCGAGTGGTCCATGGCGTTGCATGGTGAGCGCCAGCATGGCAATCCCATGTACCATTTGCCATGCCGAGAGGGCAATTTGGAATGATCCGTAGCTCGGGGTAACCACAAAATATCCAGCGGCAATGAGTGCTTGGACGTGGGTGTGGATGACCATAAATGGCGGACTATTCAACAATTGCGCGTCGAGTGATTCGCTGGGATCGCAATAAACTTGGTTGGCCGCCATCGAAAACATCAACAAGAAGTAGTCTGGGTTGCTTACGGCAAACTTGACATATTGCACACCGCATTCGCGGGCTGCTAGTCGAATGTCGTCTTGCGCTGTATAGTCGTTTAAGGCAACCGTTAATTTGGCGAATCCTTCGTCACATACTGCCTGCAAAATGGCATCTTTGTTGGCATAGTATTCGTAGATGCTGGCTGGGCTATAGTCGATGGCGTCGGCAATTCGCCGGATCGACAACGCACTGATTCCTTCGTGATGAATAATCTCGATCGCACTCTTGATGATTGCTTGGCGAATCCGTGCGTTACGCCGAGTTCGGGGCTTTTCTGCTTGCATTGAATGTCCTTCTAAAAGTGAACATTGTTCAGTAAATATAGAAGTGTTTAAGTAATTTGTCAAACAAAAAACGGAGCAATCATGCATTGATTGCTCCGTATGGGATATTTGGGCTCTGTTAGGGTGTAGCAGTCGCAGGTGCGGTGGTGGCAGTGGCAGGGGCGGTAGTGGCAGTTGCGGGTACGGTGGCAGTCGCAGTGGTCACTGTGACTGTCGCAGTCGCTGTAGCGGTGGTCGTGGTCGCAGTTGTAGCGGTAGTCGCCGTAGAAGCAGCCGTGGCAGTTTTGGTCGCAGTAATTGCGGCTGTCACGGTTTTGGTGGCTGTTGATCCGAGCGTAATAGTGGCTACGGCTGTGCCACTCGTTGGTGACGATGTAACGGTGCTCACTGGCACGAGGGTATCGGTGGCGGCTGGTGGTTTGGCGGTTTTGGTGGCGGCAGGCTTTGCCGGAGCCACGGGTTTGCTCGTTGGGGCTGCGGGGGCGTCGGTTACCGTGGCAGGCATGATGATGGTCATTGCTGTCTGGGTCAATACTGCTTGGGCGGTGGCGGCAATGTCTGTGGGGACTTGAGCCGTCATAGTGGCGATTTGGGCCGTTGCGACAAGCGTGGCCAAGCGTTGTTCACCGGTGAGATTGTCGCCACATGCCACAAGTGTGAGCGCAAGTGCCGAAATAGCGATGACTTTGGTCAATGTACGCACAATATTACTCCATGTAGTAAATTACAATACGTTTACTATACCGTGACTTTGCCTATTTTGTCAATGTATTCGGGTGCTAACGATCATTATGCGCTGACAATTCGCATACAAAAAATCACCACCCGTTGCCACGATGGCAACGAGTGGTGATCTCGCTTGGTGGAGATGGGGGGAGTCGAACCCCCGTCCAAAATAAGCGAACTGCCAGCGTCTACACGTGTAGTTACTTGTTTTGTCTAGTCATAGCACCACACCAGCAACAAAGCAGTGCTACAACGATCCCACTGTGCTTAATCTAGATACGCGGGCGGCTCTCTAGATGCGTCCCGGCGTTTGCGTTTACTCACTCGGCCGGGCGAAGAGTGGTAAACGTGCTACCTAAAACTAGGCAGCAAACGCGGTCGTTCGGGCGAACGACGGAGCGCTGATGTTGTTGGCAGTTATGCCTGTTGCCCCTTTAACGAGACTGGGCGGCTCGACGTGCAGCTAAACAGGAGCCTACCCTGTCAAGACCAAACATCCCCGTTTGGAATGTTTACTGTACCATGGATGATCGTTGCTGTCAATAACGAATTTATGTTGTCGCAGTCACAACTATTTATGTGCGTTATCATACCCTAAACCGTATGTATGGCACATGTGGTGAAATCCTGTTGCTACAATATGCGTGCACATGTGCGATTTATTTTTTTGTTGACATAATAATGGGTGAAAAATGACTAATATAGCGCAATTGCTCAACGAAATAGCATCAGCACTCCGTGTCATCCCGTGTGTGGATGCAGTGGTACTTGGTGGTTCGTGGGCTCGGGGCACCGCGACCGATGCTTCAGACATCGATATCGGCATTTATTATGGTGCCCAGGCGCCATTTGATTACGTTGCCCTCAATGCGGTCGCTCAACGCTTCGATGACGCCCAGCGCCCCGACATTGTGACGGCACCGGGAGGCTGGGGGGAATGGGTCAATGCGGGGGGCTGGCTGACCATCGCTGGGCAACAGGTTGATTTCATCTTGCGTGATACCCAGCGGGTGCGTGCGGTGATTGACGCCTGTGAAGCGGGGAACATCAGTGCCCACTATCAACCCGGCCATCCCCATGCTTACATCAATGCCATGTATATGGGTGAGCTGGCGGTGAGTCAGCTGTACTGGGATGAACGGGGCGAAGTACGGGCACTCAAAGCGCGGGCTGAAGTATACCCAACGGCACTGCAAACTGCGTTGTTGGGGTTCTATGGCTTTGAGGCCGGATTTTCGAGTATGTTTGTCCGCAAATACGCCCATACCACCGACCGCTACTATGTGGCCGCGCACGTGGTACGGGCGGTTTCGGCGTTGAATCAGGTCTTGTTTGCGCATAACCGGCAGTATTGCATCAACGAAAAAAAGGCCGTGGCACTGATTGAATCGTTTGCCCATCATCCCGCCGATTACCAACAGCGCGTCAATGCTATCGTGGCAGCGCTGGCTGACGATATGTCACAGGCTGCGACGTTGTTGCAAGCCCTCAATGACGACGTGCACGCATTGGTGACGCGCTGAGCCATTTGTCCGAGTAGATTATCGCGTTATCCCCAAACCGTATAGCGCTTGGCGATTTCCGTCAGTTCGTGGACGCGTGCCGTGCCGGTGGTGCCTAATTTGCGGATCGTCACGCCGGCCACGAGCATGGCGACTTGGGCTGCTTCGGCGAGACTGGCACCACTCACGAGGCTCATGGTCAGGGCGGCCATCACACTGTCACCGGCCCCGACGATGTCGATGGGGCAGTCGACAGGCAGGGCTGCAATGGTTTCGCTGATGCCGTTGGTGTAGACGAGGACGCCATCGCCCCCGAGGGTGACGACCACGGGGCGCTCCGTGCGGGTGCTCAAGATTGCCGCCGCTTGGGCGGCATGGTCGGGCGATTCGGCGATGGCGCAGGCGCTACAGGCTTCGTGCAAGTTTGGTTTGACAATGACATTGGCAAAATCCGCGATGCGCTGGCGTGAATCTGCCAGCATCACCAATTGGGGATGACTGAGCGCAATCTCGGCCATAGCCGCGTGGATGTGGCTATCGATGACGCCACAGCCTGCTTCGGGCATCTGGTCAGCAAAAATCAGGGCATCACAGCTGTCAGCCAGCGTCAGCAATGATTGGGCGATTTGTTGGCCAATTTGAGCGGGGAGTGGGTCGCGACTACGGATATCGAGGCGCTCGAGCTCGCGCAAGCTACCATCGGCGTTGCGGATGGTTGGTTTGGTGTAAGTGGGTGTGGGGCGATCGGGCACGGTAATCAGCAGGCTATCATCTGCACCGAGCGCCTCGAGGCCTTTGCGGAGCATGAAGCCGTCGCCGTCGTGCCCGACGATACCTACACAAATCACTTTTGCACCGAGGGCCGTCAAGTTGGCGACGACGGTCCCCGCTGCACCGGGGGCAGAGGTTTGGGCAGTGACTTGATTGGCCACGAGTCCAGTTTCGATCGAAATTTCGGCGCGCTGTGGGTCAATCCAGAGATAACGGTCAAGGAAAAAATCGCCGCAGACGACGATGCGTTTGCCGGCAAAGGCACTGGTGATTTCGTGGAGACGTTGCTGTTGCATAACATCCTCTCGGGATTAGCGATACATCAAGATTGTGTCAACAACTGCCACAAACCGGGGATGGTAATGCGATGATCGCCACTAATGTAGTAGCTTTGACCGCCGTCACGCACCGTCCGTACCAAAATCGTTTTGAACGGGCGGTAGTAATAGGCTGGGTCACTTTTTTTGGCTTCCGTCGACAAGTCATCGGGCAACGGCACCAAATCAAAGACCGCGGTGGTGAAGTGGGCAATCTGTTGACCATGTTGATGCGCCACATTGCGCGCCATCGCCAAGGCTTTGAGGTAGACCTCGGGCCCCATCACGGCACTGCCCACGTTGAGCATCACGCCTCCTTCAAGTTGACTGACGCTGTGGGTCAAAATCAAGAAGTCGGTATAGCTCGCTTTGCCCAAGGCTGCGCCGTCACAATTGGGGTGCTCGTGGATGATGTCTTGGCCAATGCTGACGTGCACCGTCACTGGGATGCCGAGGCGCGCCCCCGCTGCGGCAATCGACAACTCACGGTAGGGCAATTGTTGGCGCTCGATTTCGCTCCCCACATATTCACCAATCCCTAGGTCGTGCTGGGCGGCTTGGCTGATGAGGTCGTTGAGTTGCCCGGTTTCGTGCCATAAGCCAAACTGCCCTTGCGAAATATAGGCTGCCACACTTTCGGTGGTGGCGCCAATTAAGGTCAATTCGTAGTCGTGGATAAGTCCGGCGCCGTTCATCGCCACATGGGTAATCAGCCCTCGTTCCATCATATCAATCACAAACCGCGAAGCGCCTTGTTTGATGACATGTGCCCCCATGATGAAAATGACGGGGCGCTGATTGGCCCGCGCCGTCTGGATTGCCCGAGCAACGGTGGGTAAATGGGGTTGTGGTGCCGGCTGAATGGGGGCATCGAGCGACATGACATAACTGAGCGGCATATCGTGAATGCGCTCGGCCAAGGGCAATACATGCAGTTGGCTGCGGTCAAAACGTGGTTGTGGCATAGGCTTATTTTTCACCAAATAAAAGGATGCGAAAACCGTGAATATCGACCAAATTGGCAACCACGGCGTCGGCACCGGCGGCAATCAGATGGCGGCGTTTGTCGTCGTCGAGCCCGCCGCTGGCTTCGTGCGAAGCGACGGCGAGGCTGTAGCCGGCTAACGATTTGCCAGCCATGATTTCGACGGGACCATCACCTACCGATAGGAATCGTCCAGGGGCAATCTGATAGGTATCGATGAGTGCGGCCATGGCGTCACCTTTGGTGAAACCGGGGTGGTGGGGGCCGGGGCCATGGATGCCGGCATCAAAAAAATAATCAATGCGCAGGGCGGCACTTTCACGCAATAAATGGATGTGCTCGGTGCCACTCACCAAGGCGAGGTGGACGTGATGGTCGGCCAGCAGTTGTAAAAACGCCCGTGCGCCAGGTACCATCAATGCATCGGCACTGGCGTCGTCGTGGATGCTGGCGACTTTGTGGTCGATGCGGTCGCGCATGGCATGACTAAACAAATCGAGATAGGCTTGGGCGCCGCGGGCTGGTCCGCCATGCAAGATCACTTGCTCGTCGACCCAGGCCATCTGAATGATACTGGGTTGCCCGGTTGAGCGGGCAATATAGGTGTAGACCTCGTTGTCGAGGCGGGCGCTGTCGGGGTAATGAGGCAATAGCGCTGCATGCATCACGCCATGCATGACCTGTTGCCAGCCGATGCGGATTAATGACATGGTGCCGTCAAAATCGATGGCAGCCAGGCGCGGGGCGGCACTGGGGCGGTTGATGATTTCGATCATTGTGAAAGTGCCTTGGGGTGTGTGGGGCTGGTATGCGTCCAGCCACCGTCGATGGTAATGGTTTGCCCGTTGACCATAGTCGCGACCGGCGAACAGAGATAGAGGACGGTGTCGGCCACATCTTGGGGCATGCCTACGCGCCCTACTGGCGAGAGTTTGGCCCAGTTTTCGGCATAATCAGGGTCGCCGACGAGGTTGCGGTCGTTGAGGGTGGCGCCGATGGCCACGGCGTTGACGTTGATGCCATCTCGGCCCAACTCGACCCCCAAAATGGCGGCCAAATGGCGGAGGGCGGCTTTGCTGGTGCCATAAATCGATGCGCCACCCATGGCAGCAACGCCCGTCACCGACGACGAGAGTACGACTTTGCCACCGCGTCCTTGGGCAAGCATTTGTTTGACTGCAGCTTGGATCCCAAAGTAGGTGCCCTTCATGTTGAGGTCAAACACCTGGTGCCAGTGATCTTCGGTCATTTCGACAATCGAGCCAAACACCGTCACCCCGGAATTGGCGATAAAAACATCGACGCCGCCATAGGTGGCGGTGGCATAGGCGACGACGCGGTAATTTTCGGCGACCT
>Ga0214917_10001773_pt1 | contig 27440 bp, 27 predicted proteins | sample LL_1208_BB_MetaG_FD_177983 | JGI IMG/M metagenome (GOLD analysis project Ga0214917, IMG submission 177983) | Freshwater microbial communities from Lake Lanier, Atlanta, Georgia, United States - LL_1208_BB | ecosystem: Environmental > Aquatic > Freshwater > Lake | place: USA: Georgia | collected... | reverse complement strand
GGCGGTCGAGCGGGGCCTGCAGCTCGAGGGCCAGCAGCTCCGGCAGCTCATCGCCCACCAGGCTGCCCTCCAGCTTGCGGCCCTCCCAGCGGAACAGCCGGCGCGCGGTGGGGTTCACCAGCACCAGCCGCCCCTCGGCATCGAGCAGCAGGGCGCCGTCGGCCATGGTGGCGATCAGCGATTGCTGCTTCACCTGGGCGGCGGTGAGCTCCTCGATGTTGGCTTCGTTGTAGGCCTCCAGCTGGGAGGCCATGTCGTTGAACCCCTCCAGCAGCTCCCCCAGTTCGCCGCCCACCGGCAGGGCGATGCGGGCCTGGAATTCACCCCGGGCGATGGAGCGCACCCCCCGCAGCAGCTCCTTCACCGGCTGGGTGATGGTGAGGGCGTTGAACACCGCCCCGAGGATCACCAGCACCCAGATCGAGATGAACACCGCCACGGTGACTTCGCGGCTGAGGGCAGCGCTGGCCAGGGCCGCTTCGTTGGGGTTGATCCCCAGGGCCAGCACCCCCAGGTAGCGCTCGCCCGCCACCAGCGGCACGAACACATCGGTGACCTGCCCGTCGGGGCTGAGGTGCTGGCGGATCAGGGGCCCCTGGCTGCGCTGCAGCAGGTCCTGGGGCAGCTCCAGACGGCGGCTGAGCAGCAGTTCGCTGCCGCCGCTGGTGCCGCTGATCGGAATCCCCAGGTAGATGATCCCGTCGGGATCGGCGAAGAAGATGTAACGGAGGCTGCGGCTCGACTTCCAGAACCGTTCCGCCACCGCCGCCAGTTCCCGGTCGTTGCCCTCCGCCACCAGGGGGGTGACGTTGGCGGAGAGCAGCAACCCCAGGTCGCGGGCGAAGCGGGTGTCGCTCATGCGCACATCCGCCTGGATGCCATTGAGCGCAAAGAAGGCGATGGCGGCCATCACCAGGCTCACCACCAGGGTGGCCGCCGCCAGCAGCTTGGTCTGCAGGCTGAATTCCGCCCACCAGCGGGCCAGCCGCTGCCACCAGCTCAGGGGTGCTTGGGCGGAGGTGCTGCTCACGGTGGTGGGGGGAGCGCGGGCAGCTTAGTGAGAGCGCACCTGGTGGCCGATGTCACGCCTCACCACCATGCCGTTGAAGTGCACCTGCTCCAGGGCCCGGTAGGCCTTGGCGAAGGCCGCATCAAAGCCGTTGTCCTGGGCCACCACCGCCAGCACCCGCCCGCCGCTGCTGACGCAACGGCCGTCGGCCAGGCGCTGGGTGCCGGCATGGAACAGCTGCACCTGCTCGCTGGGCTCCAGGGTCCCTTCGATCGGATCGCCGCTGCGCACCGTGCCCGGGTAGCCCGCGGCGGCGGCGATCACACAGGCGCTGCACAGGGGCGCAATGGTGAGGCTGGGGGCCCGCTCCAGCTGGCCGGTGGCGCAGGCCAGCAACACCTGGGCCAGCTCTGGCCCCAGCAACGGCATCAGCGTTTCGCATTCCGGATCGCCGAAGCGGCAGTTGAACTCGATCACGCTGGGCCCAGCGGCGGTGAGCATCAGCCCGGCGTACATCACGCCCCGGTAGCTGATCCCCCGTGCCCGCAGGGCCGCCAGGGTGGGCTCCAGCACCCGCTGGCGCACCTGCTCCAGCCCCGCCGCATCCAGCAGCGGCGCCGGCGCATAGGCCCCCATGCCGCCGGTGTTGGGGCCCGTGTCCCCCTCGCCGATGCGCTTGTGGTCCTGCGCCGGCGGCAGCAGCACCATGCGCTCCCCATCGGTGAGGGCAAACACCGACACCTCCGGCCCCTCGGTGCGCTCCTCCAGCACCAGGGAGGCCTCAGCGCCGAAGCGACCGGTGAAGATCTCCTCGATGGCGGCGCGGGCCTCCTCCATCGTGTCGGCCACGGTGACCCCTTTGCCGGCGGCCAGCCCATCGGCCTTCACCACCAGCGGTTTTCCTTGGGCCTCGAGGGCGGCCAGGGCCTGCTCGCGGCTGTTGGCCGGCCAGTAGCCGGCGGTGGGCACCCCCGCCTCCACCATCAGCGCCTTGGCCCATTGCTTGCTGGCCTCCAGCCGGGCGCCATCGGCCCCGGGGCCGAACACGGCGACTCCCGCCGCCCGCAGCTGATCCGCCAGGCCCGCCGCCAGCGGCGCCTCCGGCCCCACCACCACCAGCTCGATGGCCTGGCGGCGGCAGAGCTCCAGCAGGGCGGCGTGGTCGTGTTCGGCGATGGCCAGCTGCTGGCAACCCTCCAGATCGGCACTGCCGCCGTTTCCGGGGGTGATCCACACCTGCTCCACCCCCTGGCTGCGGCGCAGGGCCCAGGCCAGGGCGTTCTCGCGGCCGCCGCCCCCCACCACCAGCACGCGGGTGGGGCTCGCCAGGGGTGCAGCGCTGGTCATGGGTGGGGATCAGGCGTGGTGCGGCATGCGGTGTCCCCTTAGGTTGTGGCCCAAAGGACGCCCGCCGGTGCCAGCTCTTTTCTATCTGCCGGCGTTCACCGGCCGCCTGCCGAGGTGGTGGCTGCCGCTGCTGGGGCTGGCGCTGCTGGCGTCGCCGGCCCTGGCCAAGATCCCGTTGATCGGTGATCTGCTCCCCGCCAAGCCGGTGGTGCGCAAGTTGGGCCCCACCGCGCCGGTGGTGCCCGGCAGCATGCCCGAGGCCCAGTTTCTGGCACTGCTGAAGGGCACGGATCTGCAGGCCCTCAACCTCGCCTGCCGTGAGGCGGTGGCCTACGGCTTCGACCAGCGGCTGCAGCTGCTGCAGGAACGTTTGCTCACCGCCGCGCCGGTGCCGCAGCCCCTTCCGGTGGTGCTGGTGAATGCGAACGCCCTGCTCACCTGCCTGGCCCCCGATGGGGCCCTGCAGGTGCTCAACCGCTATGGGCCCCGGCCCGGCCTCGAGCAGGAGCAGTGGTGGTTGATGCGCTGGCGGGCGGCCCGGGCTGGCTTGCACCACGCCATGGCCGCCGAGGCCCTCGAGCGGCTGGCCCAGGGCAACCCGGCCCGCCTTGAAACCCTGCCGCTGCCCCTGCAGGTGCGCAAGGACGGCACCCTTGAAACCCTGCCGGCCCTGGATGTGTACGCCGAGCACCTGCAGGTGCTGGGTCGCGACCGGGAGGCCGCCTCGGCGTTGCTGGCTGGCCAGATGCCGGGGCGGGTGGCGGCCGAGCGGCTGCAGCAGGCCGTGGCCCTGCTCAACACCCTGCCGGCGACGGAGCGGGATGCGCTGCTGGAGCGTGCCCTCGACCAGGCCGCCGCCGCCCAGGCCTGGGGCCTGGCCCTGGCCCTGCTGGCCGATCAACGGCGCCTGCTGCAGGCGGAGGGCCTCTGGGCCGGCCGCACCGAGCAGCGGCTGCAGCGCCTCAGCCAGCGGGTGGATGACGCCTACAGCGAGTGGCAGCTGAAGCGCCAGGATCCTGCCCACGCCGCCCGCACGGCCCAACTGCAGCAGCAGCTGCGCTCACCCCGCCAGCCCGGTGGGCACGCCCCTTCCCTGCCTTAACCCGCCTCCATGACCGCCATCACCCTCGGATCGCTGCTCTACGAAGGCAAGGCCAAGCGCGTGTTTGCCACCGACCAGGCTGACCTGGTGGCCGTGGAATACAAGGACGACGCCACCGCCTTCAACGCCCTCAAGAAGGCCCAGCTGGCGGGCAAGGGGGAGCTGAACTGCCAGATCTCCGCCCACCTGTTTGAGCTGCTGGAGCGCGATGGCATCCCCACCCACTACCTGGGCATGCCGGCGGCGAATTGGATGCACGTGCGGCCGGTGCGGATCGTGCCGGTGGAGGTGGTGATCCGCAACACGGCCTTCGGCTCGCTCTGCAAACAGATGCCGATCGAACCCGGCACCCCCCTGGATCCGCCCCTGCTCGACCTCTATTACAAGGACGACGCCTTCGGCGACCCCCTGCTCACCGACGCGCGCCTGGAGCGGTTGGGCTTGCTCAGCGGCGACCAGCGCCTGGAGCTGGAGCGCTTGGCCCTGGCGGTGAACACCAGCCTGCGGCGCTTCTTCGCGTCGCTGCAGCTGCAGCTGGTGGATTTCAAGATCGAGCTGGGCTTCACCGCCAGCGGTGAGCTGGTGGTGGCCGACGAGATCAGCCCCGACACCTGCCGCCTCTGGGACCTGCGGGTGGCCGACGCCCAGGACCGCATCCTCGACAAGGACCGCTTCCGCCAGGACCTGGGCGGTGTTGTGGAGGCCTACGGGGAGGTTCTCAAACGGGTCCAAGGCGCGTGCCCGCCCCCCCGTTCCAGCAAGTAAGTTCAGCGGACTTTGCGGCCCGTCCGCCCCCGACGCCCTCCCCATGGCTGCAGCCCGCAATGCACTGAGCCGCCGGCCACGGCTCCGCAGCGCCCTCGGGAGGGTTGTCTGGTTGCCATTGGCCTGCGGTGCGGTGGTGGCCGGCGGCCCCGCCCTGGCCCAGCCCGGCCAGGCCCCCGCCGGCCAGCCCAAGGCCCCGGAACCCAACCGGCCCTCGATCACCCCATCGATTGCCCCGCCCGCGAAGGCGGAGCCGAAGGTGCTGATCAGCGAGGTGGTGGTCAAGGGCACCGAGGGCCACCCCGAGCGCGAACGGCTCGACCTGGCCGTTTACGACGCCATGGCCACCCGGCCGGGATCCCGCGTGACCCGCAGTGAGCTGCAGGGGGATCTCTCCGCCATCTACGCCACCGGTTGGTTCGCCGATGTGCGGATCCAGCCCGTGGACAGCCCCCTGGGGGTGCAGCTGGTGGTGACGGTGGTGCCCAACCCCGTGCTCACCAAGGTGGAGCTCGATGGGGTGGGTGCCAAAACCAAAATCCCCCCCACCCTGATCCCCAACACCTTCGCGGCGGATTACGGCAAAACCCTCAACCTCAATGCCCTGCAGGCCCGCATTGCCGAGCTGCAGCGCTGGTATGCCGACCAGGGCTATTCCCTGGCCCGGATCAGCGGCCCCACCCGCGTCAGCCCCCAGGGGGTGGTGCAGCTGCTGGTGAAGGAGGGCAGCGTGGCCGGCGTGGAGGTGCAGTTCCTCAACAAGGAGGGCGAGAGCACCAATGACAAGGGCCAGCCAATCAAGGGCAAAACCAAGCCCTGGGTGGTGACCCGGGAAATCTCGATCAAGAAGGGTGATGCCTTCAACCGGCGCCAGCTGGAGGAGGACATCAAGCGCCTCTACGGCACGGGCCTGTTCGGTGATGTGAAGGTGACTTTGCGGCCTGTGGCCGGCAACCCCGGTGAGGTCACGATCGTGCTCGGCATTGTCGAGCAGTCGACCGGGTCGCTCTCGGGGGGCATCGGCTACAGCCAGAGCCAGGGTGTGTTCGGCCAGGTTCAGCTGCAGGACAACAACCTGGGCGGCCGGGCCTGGGATGCGGCCCTGAACGTGACCTACGGCCAGTTCGGTGGCCTGGCGGATGTGTCGTTCACCGACCCCTGGATCAAGGGCGACAAATTCCGCACCGCCTTCCGCACCAAGGTGTACCTGAGCCGGGATGTTCCCCAGCTGCTGCAGAGCCAGAACAACGGCTATTTCTCCACCGTTTCCAAGGTTTCGAGCAACCTCTTCAACTCCAGCCCCACCGCCACCGCCTACAGCAATTCCGCCAACGGCTCCCCCTGGTTCACCCTCGATGGCAACACGGTCGCGATCCAGCGCACCGGCGCCACGGTGTCGTTCGTGCGCCCCCTGAACGGCGGCAATCCGTTCAAGAAGGCCCCCTGGTCACTGGTGGTGGGCGTCAATGCCCAGGAAGCCACGCCGATGAACTTCGGCGGCCAGTCGATGCCCTACGCGGTGTCGACCAACAACTTCAACTCCTCCGGCAACACACAGGTCCAGAACGTGATCTGCATTGCCTACAACTGCCAAAACGGCGCCACCAGCAACCAGCTGTTGGGTCTTCGCTTGGCGGCCACGATGTCGACCTTGAACGACCCGCGCAATCCGATCTCGGGCAACTTCCTCAGCTTGGGCACCGAGCAGTTCGTGTCGGTGGGCCAAAACTCCCCCACCTTCAACCGCATGCGCGCCAGCGGCAGCCACTTCATTCCGGTGAACTGGCTGAAGCTCTACAAGGGGTGCCGCCCCAAGCCCGGCCAGAAGAAGGATTGCAACCAGGCCCTCGCCTTCCAGCTGTCCCTGGGCACCAACATTGGCCAACTGCCGGTGTATGAGGCCTTCTGCCTCGGTGGCAACAACTCCGTTCGCGGTTACTACGACTGCGACCTCGGCGTGGGCAAGAGCTTCGGTGAAGCCACGATCGAATACCGCTTCCCGATCTTCAGCATCATCAGCGGTGAGGTGTTCATCGACGGCGGCACCACCTTCAACACCCAGGCCAACGTGCCCGGCAACCCCGGCGGCATCCTGCAGAAGGCCGGCTCCGGCTCCTCCCCCGGTGCCGGTTTGATCGTCACCACCCCGGTGGGCCCCCTGCGTCTGGAGGCCGCCACCCAGAATTTCACCAGCAACTGGCGCTTCAACCTGGGTGTGGGTTGGAAGTTCTGATCGGCCGCCGATGAGCCCCTGGCCCCGCGACTACTCCCAGGCCCACACCCTGGCGGCTCCGGTGGAACGCCGGGGCGTGGGATTGCACAGCGGCGCCCAGACCCGGGTGCGCTTGGAGCCCAGCGACAGCCCGGGCTTCCATGTGGGTTGGCTGGACCAGGCCGGGGTTCCGCTGCAGCGGCTGCATCCGGCCCAGGTCTGCGAAACCCAGCTGTGCACGGCCCTGCAGCTGCAGCAGCGCCGTCTGGCCACGGTGGAGCACATGCTGGCGGCCCTGGCGGGGGTGGGCATCACCGCCGCCACCCTGCTGGTGGAGGGGGAGGAGATCCCCCTGCTGGATGGATCGGCCCAGCCCTGGGTGGAGGCCATCGCGGAGGTGGGTCTTCAGGCCTTGGGGGAACGGCCGGCGCCGGCACCCCTGGCGGCGCCGATCACCCTGCAGCAGGGCCAGAGCTTTGTGACCGCCCTGCCCAGCGATCGCCTGCGGCTGGGGGCCGCGATTGAGTTCCCCCAGCCCGCCATCGGCCGGCAGCTGTTCAGCCTGGAGCTGAGCCCGGCCGCCTTTGTGGAGCAGATCGCCCCGGCCCGCACCTTCGGCTTCAAAGACCAGGTGGACCAGCTGCTGGCGGCTGGCCTGATCAAGGGGGGTGCCCTCGACAACGCCCTGGTGTGCGACGGCGACACCTGGCTTAACCCCCCCCTGCGCTTTGCGGACGAGCCGGTGCGCCATAAGCTCCTGGACCTGCTGGGCGACCTCGCCCTGGCGGGTTTGCCCCAGGCCCAGGTGTTTGCCTTCCGCGGCTCCCACGGGTTGCACACCGCCCTGGCCCGGTCGCTGGCCGAGGCCCCCTCCCCGGCCACCGTTTCCTGACTGTCTTGACCGATCCCTCGACACCAACTGCGCCCGTGCTCACCAGCGAGCAGATCCAAGGTCTGCTGCCCCACCGTTACCCCTTTGCCCTGGTGGATCGGGTGATCGAGCACGACCCCGGCCAGCGGGCGGTGGCGATCAAGAACGTCACCTTCAACGAACCCCAGTTCCAGGGCCATTTCCCCGGACGACCGCTGATGCCCGGGGTGTTGATCGTGGAGGCCATGGCCCAAGTGGGGGGCCTGATCGTGACCCAGATGCCCGACCTGCCCAAGGGGCTGTTCGTGTTTGCCGGCATCGATGGGGTGCGCTTCCGCCGGCCGGTGGTGCCCGGCGATCAGCTGGTCATCAGCTGCGAGCTGCTGAGCCTCAAGCGCAAGCGTTTTGGCAAGGTGAAGGCACAGGCCACCGTCGATGGCCAGTTGGTGTGCGCCGGCGAGCTGATGTTCTCCCTGGTGGATTGAGGGTGCCATGAGCAGCAGTTCCGCCACGGAAACCCGCATCCACCCCACGGCGGTGGTGGATCCCAAGGCCCGGATCGACCTGGGGGTGGAGATTGGCCCCTACGCCGTGATCGGGCCGGATGTCGCCATTGGCGCCGGTAGCCGCATCGGCCCCCACGTGGTGCTGGATGGCCGCGTCACCCTGGGCCGCGGCAACCGCATCTTCCCCGGCGCCTGCATCGGCGCTGAACCCCAAGACCTCAAATACAGCGGGGCCCCCACCGAGGTGGTGCTGGGCGACGACAACGCCATCCGCGAGTGCGTCACCATCAACCGTGCCACCCATGAGGGGGAGCAGACCCGCATTGGCGATGGCAACCTGCTGATGGCCTACAGCCATCTGGGCCACAACTGCCTGCTGGGGGATCGCATCGTGATCGCCAATGGCGTGGCGGTGGCCGGCCATGTGGTGATCGGCGACCGGGCGGTGGTGGGCGGCGTGCTTGGCATCCACCAGTTTGTGCACATCGGCACCATGGCGATGGTGGGGGGCATGAGCCGCATCGACCGCGACGTGCCCCCCTTCGCGATTGTGGAGGGCCACCCCGGCCGCCTGCGGGGGCTCAACCGCATCGGCATCAAGCGCAGCGGCCTTGGCGACCTCGATGGCGGTGCCCAGGCCAAGCAGCTGCAGGCGGTGTGGGCGGAGCTCTACCGCGGCGATGCCGTGCTGGCCGACGCCCTGCAGCGGGTGCGTCAGCAGAGCCTGTATCCCCCCGCCGAGACCCTGGTGAGTTTTCTGGAGGCCTCGATCGGCCCAGGCCGCCGGGGGCCCCTGCCCGCCGGGCGCTGATGGTGCGGCTGCTGATCAGCACCGGTGAGGTGTCCGGTGATCTGCAGGGCGGGCTGTTGGTGGCCGCCCTGCGGGCTGAGGCCCAGGAACGGGGCCTGCCCCTGGAGATCGTGGCCCTCGGCGGTGAACGCATGCGCGCCGCCGGCGCCACCCTGCTGGCCAACACCACCCCGATGGGGGCCATCGGCCTGTGGGAAGCCCTGCCGCTGGTGCTGCCCACCCTGCGGGTGCAGCGGCGCGTGTCGCGCTGGTTGCGTCGCACCCCGCCCGATGCGGTGGTGCTGATCGACTACATGGGCGCCAACATCAACCTGGGACTGAAGGTGAAGCGGCGCCTGCCCGGCACGCCGATCCTCTATTACATCGCCCCCCAGGAGTGGGCCTTCCGCATTGGCGACGGCAGCTCCACGCGGCTGATCGGGTTCACCGATCGCATCCTGGCCATCTTCCCGGAGGAGGCCCGTTTTTACGGCGCCCGCGGCGCCGATGTGACCTGGGTGGGCCATCCCCTGCTCGACACCCTCAACGAGTTGCCCGAGCGCTCTGAGGCCCGGGCCCAGCTCGGGCTGGCGGAGCATGAGCGGCTGCTGCTGCTGCTGCCGGCCTCGCGAAAGCAGGAATTGCGCTATTTGTTGCCCCCCCTGGCGGCGGCGGCGGCGGCGCTGCAGCGCCAGGTTCCCGGGCTACGGGTGATGGTGCCGGCCGGCCAGGCCGCCTTCGAACCGGTGCTGGATCAGCTGTTGGCCTCAGCGGGGCTGCGGGCTGAGGTGGTGCCGGCGGACACCGCCAACCGGCTGCGGCCCCAGCTCTATGCCGCCGCCGACCTGGCCCTCACCAAATCGGGCACGGTGAATCTGGAGTTGGCCCTGCGGGGGGTGCCGCAGGTGGTGGGCTACCGGGTTAGCCGTCCCACCGCCTGGATCATGGAGCACGTGCTGCGGTTTGATCTCGACCACATCTCGCCGGTGAATCTGGTGCTGGGGGAGCGGCTGTTGCCCGAGCTGCTGCAGAACCACCTCACCGCTGAGGGGGTGGTGGCTGAGGCGCTGCCGCTGCTGCAGTCGGAGCCGGTGCGCCAGCGGATGCTGGAGGGCTACGGGCGGCTGCGCCAGGCCCTGGGGGAGCCAGGCGTCACCCGCCGGGCCGCCGCCGCCATCCTGGATGCCGTGCCCGCCGCCCCAGACCGATGATCCGACCCCTGCGGCGCCTGCTAGCCCTGGCCCTGGTGCTCGGCAGCCTGCTGGCGGTGGTGGCACCGGCCCGGGCGGCGGTGGAGGAGGCGGTGTTCGCGGGGGGCTGCTTCTGGTGCCTGGAGCACGATCTGGAGCACCTGCCGGGGGTGCTGGATGCGGAGAGCGGCTACAGCGGCGGCCAGGTGCAGCGCCCCACCTACGGCCAGGTGAGCGCCGGCGGCACCGGCCACCAGGAGGTGGTGCGGGTGCGCTTTGACACGGCCCGCATCGCTTACCCCACCCTGCTGCGGGCCTACTGGCGCAATGTGGATGCCCTCGATGGGGAGGGGCAGTTCTGCGACCGTGGCAGTTCCTACCGGCCGGTGATCTTCACCCGCGGCGAAGCGCAGGAGCAGCAGGCCCGCAACAGCCTTCAGGCGGCGGCCCGGGAGCTGGGCCTGCCCCCGGCGGCCCTGCGGGTGCAGATCAAGCCCCTGCAGCGCTTCTGGCCCGCCGAGGGCTACCACCAGAACTACGCCGAGCTCAACGCCCTCAAATACCGCTACTACCGCTGGGCCTGTGGCCGGGATCGCCGCCTCGATCAGCTCTGGGGCCCGCGGGCCCGCAGCCGTGCGGCCTGGGCCGTGGCGCCAATTCCGCGGAAAAGCTGAAGCCGCGCGGCGCCCGGATCGGGCGTTTTTGGGTGAGGGAGCGGGTTTCCGCCCTTTTTCCGCGCTGGAGAGGCAACTACGTTGAATCGGACTCGACTGCAGGTGTGTGTATGTATCTGCTGACGATTCGGGACGGTCTGGTGACCCGACATGTCGGCCCCTACGAGAGCCCCAAGCAGGCCTCCGATGACCTCGATCGGCTGCTGCAGCATTTCGGTGAGCGGGCCCGCTGGCAGATCCATGCCCTGGAATCCCCGGAGCAGTTGCTGGCGTCGCCCCCGGCGGCCGCACCGATGGCGGCCCCCACACGCCTGAGGACGGCCTCGGCGGCCTAAGGCCTCAGCCCTCGCGGGGCTCCCGCAGACCGGGGTAGCCCCGCAGCAGGCCGCTTTCCACCATCAGACCCACGCCGGCCACGATGGCGATCAGGCTGAGGGTTCCGTACCAGAACCAGGGGCCATGGGCCTGGCCCAGGCTCTGCAGGGTGCGCCGCTGCACCGCTTCCCCGAACAGGCAGAGGCCCGCTGGCAGCAGCAACACCCCAACCTGGGCTTTGACGAACCAGCGGATCTTGCGGACGGCCATCGGCTCCGGTGGGGTGGTCTGGGGCGCAGCCTAGGCCGGTCCGCCAGCGCGCACCCAGTTCACCAGCGTGCGCACCCCGAAGCCGGTGGCGCCGGCGGGGTCGAGGCCACGGCCCTTGTCGCTCCACACGGTGCCGGCGATGTCCAGGTGGGCCCAGGGCACGGCGGGGTCGACGAAGTCTTGAAGAAAGAGGGCCGCGGTGATCGACCCCCCGGGCCGCGGGCCGGTGTTTTTCATGTCGGCCAGGCCGCTCTTGAGCCCGTCGCGGTAGGAGGGGCGCAGGGGCATGCGCCAGAGCGGTTCGCCCCCCTGGGCGCCGGCGTCGATCAGCCCCGCCGCCAGGGCATCGCTGGGCGACCAGAGGCCGGCGATCTCCTCGCCGAGGGCAATCACGCAGGCGCCGGTGAGGGTGGCCAGATCCACCATGGCGTCGGGCTCAAGTTTGCAGGCGTAGACCAGGGCATCCGCCAGGGTGAGCCGCCCCTCGGCATCGGTGTTGTTGATCTCGATCGTTTTGCCGTTGGAGGCGGTCACGATCGCGCCGGGGTGAATGGCGCCGCCGCTGATCATGTTTTCGCAGGCGGCCACCACCATGTGCACCTCCACGCCCTCGGGCTTGAGCTCGCCGATGGCCCGCATGGCCCCCAGCACCGCGGCGCTGCCCCCCATGTCGTACTTCATCATCTCGATCTGGGAGCCGGCGGTTTTGAGGTTGTAGCCGCCGGAATCGAAGGTGAGCCCCTTGCCGATCAGCACCAGCCGGCGCTGCACCGGGCCCGCGGGCCGGTAGGTGAGGTGGATGAATTTGGGGGGCAGATCGGAGCCCTGGGCCACCGCCAGGTAGGAGCCCATGCCCAGGGCTTCGCAGTCGCTCCGCTCCAGCACCTTCAGCTCCAGGCCGTGGTCGCGGGCGATGGCGGCGGCGGTGTCCGCCAGGGCGGCAGGGGTCACCACGTTGGGCGGGGCCGCCACCAGCTGGCGTGCCAGCTCCACGCCGCTGCAGATGGCGCCGCTGGCGGCCACCGCCGCCTGGGCCGCATCCCCCAGGCTGAGCAGGTCCACCTGGCTGGGGAGGGGGCGTGGCTCGGCTTCGCTCTTGAAGCGTTGATCGGCGTAGAGGCTGAGGCGAACCGCCTCGGCCATGGCGGCGGCGGCGGCCTCGGCGGCGAGCCCCTCGATCGGCATCGCCAGGCCCAGCTGGGAGCACCCGCTGGCCGCCGCCGCTTTGCTGGCGGTGGCGGTGGCGCTGCGCAGTTGGTCGGGGCCGAAGTCGGCGGGGGCCCCCAGCCCCACCACGATCAGCTGGCCGGGGGTCTGGCCCAACAGGTCGAGGCTGAGGCATTCGCCCGGTTTGCCCTTGAAGCGGCGCCGCTCGAGCTGCTCGCCGATGGCGGCACCGAAGCGGGCGCTGAGGGCACTGCGGCCTGCGGCACCGGCATCCTCGCTGAACAGGCCCACCGCCAGGACCTCACCGCTCCAGGTGGCCAGGGTGGCGGTGCTGCAACGGATCTCGGCGGCCATCTCGGCGGTGCGGCTGGCGGCGATGGTAGGCCGATCAGTCGAGCCCGGCGGTGAACGGGGTGGCCCAGCGGCCGCGGGTTTCCTTGTTGAACGGCGGCAGCCAGTGGCGAATCAGGGCCTGCTCCAGGGCCCGCCGCGGCCGGGTGGCGGCGGGGGCATCGTTCCAGAAGCGGATGCTGAGCTGGCTGCCCAGCCCCACCTGCTGCAGGGCCTCGCCGTAGGCCGCCAGGTAGGTCTTGCAGTCGTGCTCGCCCTTCCAGCGGCGGTCCGCCTGCATCGTTTCACCCACGTAGAGCAGCAGGTGGCCCTCCAGGTGGGGCGGCCGGTCGAGCACGAAATAGAGCGCCGCCCCCTCGCTTTGCGGTTCGGCCCAGCGCCAGAACTGCAGGTGCTGGGCCGCCAGGGCCAGGGGGTTGAGCCGTTGCACCGTGTCGGCGGGGCCGGTGACGGCGGCGCTGAACAGGTCGATCTGGCCGGTGGCCAGCGCCGCCCCCCGGGCCACCGCTTCGAAGCAGGGGCGCTGGTAGTCGAGCAGCCGCCGCTGCCACTGGCGCAGCTGCGCCTCCAGCAGCGGCAGCTGGGGCGCCCCGGCTGCCGCCCCGGGTCCCGGATCGGCGCCGCCGGCGAACAGATTCCCCTGCCGGGGGGTGGAGCGGGGCGCCATCGGCTCAGGCGGAGCGCGGCAGTTGCGGACCGGCGCCCCCCTGGCCGAAGCGCACCCGGCCGATCAGCTCCTCCACCAGGGCCGGCGGCAGCTGCAGGCGCTGCTGCAGGTCCGCCAGGTCTTGAAAGGGTTGGCGTTGCCGCTCCCGCAGCAGCCGCGCCCGGCGCTCGGCGTTGAGTTGCGGCAACTGCTGCTCCAGTTGGGCCGCGCTGCTGCGGTTGAGGTCGAGCCGCTGGGGGGCGGCCGCCGCCGGCGGGCCATCGCCGTACCAACGGAACAGCAGCAGCGGCTCCCACTGGGCCAGCAGACCGTGGGGCAGGTCGAGCAGCCGCTGCAGGTCGTCGAGGCCGCTGAGTTGCACGCCCCCCTGCTGCAGCCGCAGCAGCAGATCCACGTGGCCCGGTTGGATGCCGGGCAGCCGCAGCCAGTCGTCGGCGCTGGCGCGGTTCACATCCAGGCGCCACCCCAGGGCGGCCGCATGCTGGGCTTCATCGCCGCTGCGCAGCCGATGGTCCGGCCGCTGGCGCAGGCGCAGGGCCAACAGTTCCCGCTCGATCTGGGGGTCGTTCGGGGGATCGGGCTGAGGTTCGATCTGCGGCGCAGCCGGCGGCCGCGGCGGCAGCTGGCCCGTGGCCGCCAGCAGCCGGCGGGCGAATGGATCCAACCAGTGGCCCCGGGCCATGGCGGCGACGGCACGCGGCAGAACCGCCCGACCTTAACCAGGTTCCGGCAGGTCCACCAAGCCCAGGCTGATGCCGATCACGGCCGCATGGGCGCGATCGCGGGCCTGCAATTTGCGCAGGATCTGGCGGATGTGGGTTTTCACCGTTTCGGGGCTCAGGAACAGCTGCGCTGCGATCTCCGGGTTGGGGGTGCCGCGGGCCGCCAGTTGCAGCACCTCGCATTCCCGTTCGCTCAGCGCCGCCAGGGGCCTGGGGTGGCCGCCGGGGTAGTTGTTCAGGTAGCCCTCCCAGAGGGTGCGGTCGATGTAGACGCCGCCCCCCTGCACGGTGCGCAGGGCGGTGAGCACCGTGCCCAGCCCCAGGTTGCGCTCCAGGCAGAGGCCATCGCAGCCGGCGCGGCTGGCGCGGCGGATGGCGCCGATGCGGTGGGGCCGCGTGATGATCAGCAGCGTGCGCAGCGCCGGCCAGCGCCGTTTGGCCTGTTGCACCAACCGATCACCACTGCCCTGCTCAAGGGCGTCGGTGCAGTGCAGCACATCGATGTGGCCCTGCTCCAACAGCGCCAGGGCCTCCCGTTCGGTGGTGACGGCCTGCAGCTGCTCCACCTGGGGGCAGGTGCTCACGGCCATGCTCAGGCTCATCCGGCTGCCCATGCACAGCAGCAGGCGCTGGTGCCGCACCAGGGAGATGCACTGGGCCGTGTTGTGGCGGGACGACGCGATGCGGGGCGAGAAATCCAAGCCGGGGCTGTGGGCGCCCCCTTCACTGTGGACCGGAACCCCGCCGTTGGCAGCCCGCCGCCATGCGTGGATCCGCACTCGTCAACGGCGGATGGCTTCAGCACAATCTTTGCAACCGTGAAGCCCGGCGCCCTGAATGGCCTTCTTCGACTCCGAGATCGTGCAGGAGGAGGCCAAACGCCTGTTTGGCGATTACCAGCAGCTGATGCAGCTGGGGGGCGAGTACGGCAAGTTCGACCGCGAAGGCAAAAAGCTGTTCATCGAGCGCATGGAGGAGCTGATGGACCGCTACCGCGTGTTCATGAAGCGCTTCGAACTCTCCGACGACTTCCAGGCCAAGCTCACCGTGGAGCAGCTGCGCACCCAGCTGGGGCAGTTCGGCATGACACCCGAGCAGATGTTTGAGCAGATGCAGCGCACCCTGGATCGCATGAAGGGGGAGCTGGAGCAGGGCGGCTGAGGCCGGGCTGGGGGTGCCCCTGCCGCTGCCTACGATCCCAGCGCAAGCGAGCAGCGCCGTGAGGCGATCCTGGAGCGATGGCCATGGGCGACTGGGGATTGCCGCCGGCACTGGCGCGCGGGGTGGCCGATCTGTTTCCCGCCGGGGCCGCCGATGATCCGGACGCGCAACTGGCGGCGCGGCTGGCGCAGGCCCAGGCGACGGGCCGGCCGCTGCGGGTGAAGCTGGGCATCGACCCCACCGGATCGGACATCCACCTGGGGCACTCCATCCTGTTCCGCAAGCTGCGGGCCTTCCAGGACGCGGGCCACACCGCCGTGTTGATCATCGGCGACTTCACCGCCCGCATCGGCGATCCCACCGGCAAGAGCGCCACCCGCGTGCAGCTCAGCGAGGCGGAGGTGGAGGCCAATGCCGCCACCTACCTGCAGCAACTGGGGCAGGGGCAAGACCCGGCCCGCGCGCTGCTCGATTTCGAGACCCCCGGCCGGCTGGAGGTGCGGCGCAACAGCGCCTGGCTGGCGGGGCTGGATTTGCCGCGGGTGATTGAGCTGCTGGGCACCGCCACCGTGGGGCAGATGCTGGCCAAGGAGGATTTCGCCAACCGCTACGGATCCGGCACGCCCATCTCCCTGCACGAGTTTCTCTACCCGCTGCTGCAGGGCTACGACTCGGTGGCCGTGGAGGCGGATCTGGAGCTGGGGGGCACCGACCAGAAGTTCAACGTGGCCATGGGCCGCGACCTGCAGCGCCATTTCAGGTTGCGGCCGCAATTTGGCCTGCTGCTGCCGATCCTGCCGGGCCTCGACGGCGTGCAGAAGATGAGCAAGAGCCTGGGCAACACCGTGGGGCTGGCGGAGGATCCGCTCTCGATGTATTCGAAGCTGGAAAAGGTGCCGGACGCCCTGGTGGACGAGTACCTCACCCTGCTCACGGGCCTCGACCTGGCCCAGCTGCCGGCCAACCCACGGGAGCGCCAGAAGGCCATGGCCCTGGAGGTGACCCGCCAGCGCCACGGCGAGGCTGCGGCGCGGCAGGCCCAGGCGGATGCGGCCACCCTCGTGGCGGGTGCCGCTGGCCGTGGTGCCGCCGATGCGGAGGTGCCGGAAGCCTCCCTGGCGGCGGTGAACTTCCCGGCCAAGGCCTTCTACCTGCTCAGCGCCGTGGGCATCTGTGCCAGCAGCAGCGAGGCCCGCCGCCAGATCCAGGGCGGCGGCGTGAAGCTCGATGGCGAGCGCCTGGCCGACCCCAACCAGGAGTTCGCCACGGCGGCGGCCCTGGAGGGCAAGGTGCTGCAGCTGGGCAAGAAAACCTTCCGGCGGCTGGTGGCGGGCTGATGGAATCCCGGCTCTCCAGCGCTGCCGCCGATCGGATCATCGTGGCCCTCGATGGCATGGATCCCGATCAGGCCCTGGCCTTTGCCGCCGCCGTGCCCCTGCTGCGCTGGGTGAAGGTGGGACTGGAGCTGTTCGTGGCCGGCGGCCCCCCTGTGGTGCAGCGGCTGCGGGATCGGGGCCAGCGGGTGTTTCTGGATCTCAAGTTCCACGACATCCCCGCCACCATGGCCGGCGCCTGCCGCAGCGCCGCGCGGCTGGGGGCGGAATTGATCACGGTGCACGCCTGCGCCGGCAGCGAGGCCCTGCGGGCGGCCCAGGAGGCGGCCCAGGAGGGGGCGGCCGCCGCCGGCTTGCCGGCCCCCACGCTGCTGGCGGTGACGGTGCTCACCAGCTGGGAGCAACGGCGCTTCGCCGGGGAGCTGGCGATCGCCGAACCGCTGCAGCAGTACGTGCCGCGGCTGGCGCAGCTGGCGGCCCAGGCCGGCATCGGCGGCTGCGTGTGCTCGCCGCTGGAGGTGGATCAGCTGCGGGCCGTGCACCCCGAGCCCTTCCATCTGGTGACACCGGGCATTCGCCCCGCCGGTGCCCCCCTGGGCGACCAGCAGCGGGTGATGACCCCAGCCCAGGCGGTGGCCGCCGGCGCCAGCCAGCTGGTGATCGGCCGGCCGATCACCGCCGCCCCGGATCCCGCCGCCGCCCTGGAGGCCTGCTGCGCGGAGCTGGATCCGCCCGGGGCCTAAGCCGCCAGGCTGCCCTGGGGCACCAGTTCGGCGTAGAGGCGCTCCAGCTGGTCGATGTTGCGGCTGAGGGTGTAGCGCTCGAGGGCCCGTTGGCGGGCCCGGCGGCCCAGCTCGGCGGTGAGCACCGGCTGGTCGCGCAGCACCGGCAGCAGGGTGCGCAGCTGGGTGGTGACCCCCTGGGTGCTGATCACGATGCCGGCACCACCCTCCAGCACCTCGCCGTCGGCGCCGGCATCGGTGGCCACGCAGGCGGTGCCGCTGGCCATGGCCTCCAGCAACGCCAGGCTCAGCCCCTCCACCAGCGAGGGCAACAGGAACACCTCCGCCAGCTGCAGCAGGGCGGCGCGGCGGGCCTGGTCGGGTTCATGGCCCCACCAGTGCACGCCGATCTCCGGGCCGTAGGCCTGCATCAGCGATTGGCGCACCGGGCCGTCGCCCACCACCACCAGCGTGCAGCCCCCGGGCTGCACCAGCCGCCAGGCCCGCAGCAGGGCCTCCACGTTTTTCTCGGTGGCGATGCGCCCCATGTAGAGAAACACCCGCCGGCCGGCGAAGCGTTGGCGCAGCTCCATCAGATGGGTGGAGGCGGTGGGGGTGGGCGCCGGACACCAGCGCTCGGGATCGACGCCGTTGGGGATCACCGCCAGCCGTTGGGCGGGCACCCCCAAGCGCATCAGCACATCCGCCTGCAGCTCGGAGAACACCACCACCCGGTCGTAGCGGGCCAGCGAGGGGGCATACAGCTGGTAGGTGAGCTGTTGGGTGCCAGCGCTGAGGTTGCGCAGCGAGGCGTCAAACGGCGGGTGGAAGGTGGCCACCAGCGGCAACCCCAGCTGTTGGCAGAGATCCGGCAGGCGGAAGTCGAGCGGCGAGAGGGTGAGGCTGGCGTGCACCAGATCGGGCCGCAGCCGCTCCAGCGACTCGCGCAGCTCCCGCTGCGCCCCGGGCGAAGGGATGGTGTACACCTGGGATTTCACCAGGTAGGGCAGGGCCACCTCCGGGCCGCCGCTGCTGGCCTCGGCGCCCACCGGGGTGTCGAAGTGGATGAAGCTGATCTCGTGCCCCCGCAGCCGCAGCGCTTCGGTGGTGGTGAGGCCGTAGGTGACGTTGCCGCAGAAGGGCGATTTCTTGCCCAGCCAGGCGATGTGGGTCACGCAGTGGCAGCACGAGCCATGGCTGACGCTAGCAGCGTTTCCAGGGGCGCTCGAGCAGCGCCGCCACCAGGGCCAGGGCCGCCAGGGCCCAGAGCACCGGCAGCAGGCCGTAGCGGCTCACCACCGTGCCCGCCAGCACCAGCGGCAGGCTCAGGGCGATGTTGATCAGGTTGTTCTGCAGCCCGAACACCTTGCCGCGCAGGGCCTCCGGGGTGTCCTCCTGGATGGTGGTCTGGGCGGGGATCGCCAGCAGGGCGGCCCCGACCCCCAGCACGGCGCAAAGGCCCAGGGTGCCCACCAGCTGACCCCGCAACTGGCCCAGCAGCACCAGGCTCCAGGCGATGGTGCCCAGGCCCGCGGAGGCGAGTCGCCGCCGGTTGAAGCGATGGCCCACCTGGGCCACCGCCAGGGCCCCCAGGGCCAGGCCCACGCCGCTCATGGCCAGCAGGCTGCCGAACTGGGTGGGGCCCAGGCTGCTGATGGCCGAGGCCAGGCTGATGGCCAGCACATACAGGGCCGCCAGCAGGCTGTAGAGCAGCACCAGCTGCAGCAGGGCGCTGCGCACGCTCGGTTGTTGGCGCAGCACCTGCAGGCCGTCGGCCATCTCGCGCCACACGTTGGCGTCCGCCTGGCGCTGGGGCACCTCCTCGATCCGAATCCAGGCGATGCACAGGGCCGCCAGGCCGTAGCAGAGGGGCAGCAGGGCAAATTCGCCGTTGGCGATGCCCAACCCCGCCAGGCCGTGGCGCAGCAGCCGCAGGATTGGATCGCCGAGGGCGAAGCCCACGATCGTGGCCCCCATGCTGGTGGCCTGGTAGAGCGAGTTGGCGGCGAGCAGCTGCTGGCCGGGCACCAGCATCGGGATGGCCGCCTGCTCCGCCGGGGCAAAAAACTGCGTGAGCACCGATTCCAGGAAGGTGATCACCAGCAGGGCCCAGTAGCCCCAGCTCAGGCCCAGCCAGTGGGGGCCATCCAGCAGGCACAGGGGGGTGAGCAGCGCCAGGCCGGCGCGGATGGCGTTGCTGGCCACCATCACCTCCCGCTTGGGCCAGCGGTCGGCCCAGACGCCCGCCAGCAGCCCCAGCACCATCGCCGGGATGGTGTTGGCCACGTAGATGCCGGTGGCCAGCAGGGTGATCAGCTGGGCGCGGCTGTCGATGCTCAGCCGGAAGGCGCCGGCCGCCTCCGCCAGGGCGCCGCCCGCCGGTGGTGTGGCCGTCACCCAGTACTGGGCGATCAGGAACACCATCAACACGATGTAGAACTTGTCCGCCAGCTGGCTGAACACCTGCCCCAGCCACAGCTTTCGGAATTCCGGCAGCGCCAGCACCCCCTGCAGGCCAGCCCGCAGCGGGTTCGGCAGGTCGCTGGGCAGACCGACGGATCGCTGGGGCTCGCGCAAGGGCGGAGTCGGGGGTCGGCTCACGATGATGCCCCATCGCCGTAGCACTGGCGCAGCAGCCGCCAGGAGCGTGCGCCCCGGCTCAGATGCTCCCGGCCCCAGAGCTCCTGCAGCTGCAGCAGCCGCAGCCACACCGGCTCGGGCCCCATCAGCGCCCCATCGCGTTTGCGGGGCAGGGCCGGCCGCAGCAGGCGTTGCAACAGCGCCAGCTCCGAGGCGTTGAGCACCATTTGGGCTCCGGCCACGGCGCCGATCACAAACCCCTCCGCCGGCAGCAGGCTGCAGCGCCACTCCCAGTTGCCCAGGGGGGGCTCCAGCGGCGCACCGCTGCGGGCGCAACTGGCCAGCGGCAGCGCATAGCCCCCCAGGGCCAGCAGATGCACGGCCCCCTGCACGGCGATGGCCAGGGCCTCCAAGGACCCCTGGCGCTCCTTCACCACCAGCTCGAGGCGGTTGAGTTGCAGCAGCAGATCATCCAGCACCCCCTCCACGGCGGCGCCGGTGGGCACCAGCTCCAGGCTGAGCTCCGCCAACCCCTGCGCGGCGGCGAGGGTTTCCAACCGCTCCGCCAGGGCGGAGTAGTTGCGCACCACCCGCAACTGCCGCACCCGCCGCAGGCCGCTGCGCCCCCCCACCTGCAGGCTCAGCAGGGCCAGGGGCACCGCCGCCGCCAGGCTGCTTTTGGGCTTGCGGGCGCCGGGGGCCGCCAGACGCGTGAGCCCCTCCGCGGCGGAAAGCACGGTGAGCAGCCGGTCGCTCTCCCCCAGCGGGCTGCTGCGCAGCACCAGGGCCTCCAGCCGCTGGTCGGCGCTCACGGGCTGCCGGGCTCCCCCCGCCGGAGCGCCTGGATCAGGGCCACCCCGCGGCTGGTGCCGAGGCGGCTGGCGCCCGCCTCCACCAGCTCGAGCGCTTGCTCCAGGGTGGTGATGCCCCCGGAGGCCTTGATGGCGGCGCGGCCGCGGGCCAGATCCCGCAGCCGCTGCACCTGCTGCACCGTGGCGGCCGGACCGAAGCCGCTGCCGGTTTTGAGCACGGCGGCCCCCACATCGATGCTGGCCTCCACCGCCAGCTCCAGGGCGGCGGGCTCCAGCCGGCCCACCTCGAGGATCACCTTCACCGGCAGCCCCAACTCCACGATCGGGGCCAGGTCGTCGCAGAAGCTGCGGCTGTCGCCATCGGCGAGGGCGCCGAAATCGGGCACCACATCGAGCTCCTCGGCGCCGGCGGCCGCCGCCCATTCCGCCTCCGCCAGCTTCACCGCCGCGGGCACGGCACCGAACGGGAACCCCACCACGCTGATCAAGCGGGGGCCGCGGCCGCCGCTGGGGCCCAGCCGCTCGCGGGCCACGGGCAGCCAGCGCGACCCCAGGCACACCCCGGCGAAGCCGAAGTGGCGCGCCTCATCGCAGCAGCGCAGCACCGCCTCCTGGCCCTGGTGGGGATCCAGCAGGGCGTGGTCGATCAGGGGGGCGAGATCGGGGAGGTCGCGCAAACGGAGCGGGCGCGCGGGGCGCCGGGGGTTGGGGCCAGTTTCAGCCCTTGGCCTGGATCACGCCGTAGCCGCCGTGGTTGCGCCGGTACACCACCTGCAGCTCGCCGCTGCCGGCGTCGCGGAACAGGTAGAAGTCGTGGTCGATCAGCTCCAGCTGCTGCAGGGCCTGCTCCAGCCCCATGGCGGGCATGGCGAAATACTTGCGCCGCACGCCGCGGCTGGGGAGGCTGGCTTCCTTGCCCTCCACCAGGGAGCCCTGAACCGCCTCGTCGCCGGCCAATTCCGCCAGGCTGGGGGTGTGGCTGGCGTGGTGCCCGGCGCTGTGGTGGTGGTCGCCATGGCGATCCTTGTAGCGGCGCAGCTGGCGGGTGAGCTTGCCGGCCACCAGATCGATGCTGGCGTAAAGGTTTTCGCTGCGCTCCTGGGCGCGGATCACGGTGCCGTTGGCAAACACGGTGACCTCGGCGGTCTGCTGCGGCACCCGCGGGTTGCGGGCCACCGAGAGGTGCACATCCGCCTCCTTCACCATGCCGTCGAAATGGCCGATGGCCCGCGAGAGCTTGTCCTGCGTGTAGTCGCGGATGGCTGGAGTCACCTCCAGATTGCGGCCGTGGATCAACAGCTTCATCCCGTGACTCCCAAGGCGGTGGGGATCTCCAAACGCTAGGAACGGAGGGTGAGTTGCACCATGGGCGACGCAATCTGTTTCCAAGCGCAGCGGCCGGTGCCCTTCCCGCTGGCCTGGCGCTGGCAGCAACAGCTGCAGGGGCGGTTGCTGGCGGCCCCGCAGGGGCCCGATGCCGTGCTGCTGCTCGAGCATGAGCCCTGCTACACCCTGGGCCGCGGCGCCGATGAACGCTTCCTGGGGTTTGATCCCGAGGATCCGCCAGCCCCGCTGCACCGCATCGACCGCGGCGGTGAGGTCACGTTCCACGCCCCCGGGCAGTTGGTGCTCTACCCCGTGCTCAACCTGCAGCGCCACGGCGCCGATCTGCACGGCTACATGCGGCAGCTGGAGGGGGTGGTGATCGACCTGCTGGCGGAGCTGGGCTTGCGGGGGGAGCGCATCGAGGGGCTCACCGGGGTTTGGCTGGAGGGGCGCAAGGTGGCGGCCATCGGGGTGGGGGGTCGCCGCTGGATCAGCCAGCACGGCCTGGCCCTGAATGTGGATGTGGCCCTGGAGGGCTTCCGCCATGTGGTGCCTTGCGGCATCGCCGATCGGCCGGTGGCCCGTCTTCGGGATTGGCGGCCGGAGCTCCGCAGCCCGGCGCTGCGGCAGCCGTTGCTGGAGGCCTTCAGCCGCCGCTTCGGGTTGCGGCTGCGTCCGCCCCAGCCCCCAGAAGCCCTGCAGGGGTGGTAAGACCGGTGCCACCCGTGGCGCCGCCTCCGCTCCGCATGGCCCGTTCCCTGCCCACCGCTGCCGTGCACTGGCAAGGGTCCCGCCGCGACCGGCGGGCCCTTGCCCAACGCCACAACTGGAGCGGCCTTAGCGGCCTGGAGCAGCTGTGGGCCGCGCTGGCGCAGCGCTACGGCGATGCCCTGGCCCTCGATGCCCCCCACGCCAAGCCCGCCGAGCAGCTGAGCTTCCGCCAGCTGCACCAGGGCATCGAGCAGGCGGCGGCGGGCTTTGCCGCCCTGGGGATCCGCAGCGGCGATGTGGTGGCGCTGTTCTCGGAGAACGGCCCCCGCTGGCTGCTGGCCGACCAGGGCCTGATGCGCCTGGGGGCCGCCGATGCGGTGCGGGGCAGCGGTGCCCCGATCGAGGAGCTGCACTACATCGCCGCCGACAGCGGCGCCGTGGCATTGGTGTTGGAGTCGGCGGAGCTGCTGCAACAGCTGCAGCGCAGTGGTGCCCTGCCGGCCCGGCTGCGCTGTGTGGTGCTGCTGCAGGGGGAGGCGCCGGATGGGCCGCCGGGGCTCACCTGCGTGGGTTGGGAGGAGCTGATGGCCCGCGGCGCGGCCGCCCCGGCGCCACCGATGCCGCAGGGGGGCGAGCAGCGGCTGGCCACGGTGCTCTACACCTCCGGCACCACCGGCGAGCCCAAGGGGGTGCCCCTCAGCCACGCCAACCTGCTGCACCAGCTGCGGCACCTGGGGGTGGCGGTGGCCCCCAACCCCGGCGACCGGGTGCTGAGCGTGCTGCCCATCTGGCACGCCTACGAGCGCAGTGCCGAATACTTCCTGCTCTCCTGCGGGTGCGCGCAGACCTACACCACCCTCAAGCAGTTGCGGCCCGACCTGCAGCGGGTGCGCCCCCACTATTTGATCAGCGTGCCGCGGCTGTGGGAGGCCCTGCTCGGCGGCTTTGAGGATGCCCTGGCGGCCATGCCCGCCAGCCGCCAGCGGCTGCTGCGCTCCGCCCTGGCCCTGAGCCGCTTCCATGGGCTGAGCCGCCGCACCGCCGCCGACCGCACCCTGGCGCCGGAACCGATGCCGCGGCGGATCACGGCGGCCGCGGCGGCGCTGCTGAGCTGGCCGCTGCACCGCCTGGCCGCGGCGGTGCTGTGGCCCAAGGTGCGCCAGCAGCTGATTGGCGGGCGCCTGCGCACGGCCATCAGCGGTGGTGGCGCCCTGGCGATCCATGTGGATGGCTTTTTTGAGGCCATCGGCATCGAGCTGCTGGTGGGCTACGGGCTCACCGAAACCAGCCCGGTGCTCACCTGCCGGCGCCGCTGGAACAACCGCCGCGGCAGCTCCGGCCAACCGCTGCCCGGCACGGCGATCCGGATCGTGGATGCCGAGAGCGGTGCCCCCCTGGCGGTGGGGCAGCGGGGCCGGGTGTTGGCCCGCGGCCCCCAGGTGATGGGGGGGTACCTGGGCAAGCCGGAGGCCAGCGCCAAGGTGCTCGATGCCGAGGGCTGGTTTGACACCGGCGACCTGGGGCAGCTGCTGGCCGACGGCACCCTGGTGCTCACCGGCCGCGCCAAGGACACGATCGTGCTGAGCAGCGGCGAGAACATTGAGCCAGGCCCCCTGGAGGAGTGCCTGGTGGCCTGCAGCCTGGTGGAGCAGGTGATGCTGGTGGGCCAAGACCGCAAGGCCCTCGGTGCGCTGGTGGTGCCCAAGCCGGAGGCCCTGGCCGCCTACGCCCAGGAGCAGGGGCTGGATCTCGGGGATGCCGCCCTGCTCAAGGCCCTCACCGGCCGCTTGAACCGCCGCCTGCAGGGGCGCCCCGGGGCGCGGCCCGATGAGCGGCTGGCGGGGGTGGCCCTGGTGGAGCCGTTCACGCTCGACAACGGCCTGCTCACCCAGACCCTCAAGCAGAAGCGCGATCGCATCGCCGCCCGCGATGCCACTGCGATCGAGGCCATTTACGGGCGTTGATCGCCGGAAACCCGCCCTGCCGGTGCGTTGCCGGCGGCGGGCTCTCCTGAGAAGCTGTGGCTCTTCGAAGCCTCCCCATGGCCGACGGCAGCCTTTCGATCAAGCGTTCGATCACGGTGCGGGCCGTGGTGACCCCCCGTTGGAAGGAGGACGCCGAGCGCGAGATCAGCAACGCCATCGTTGGCAGCGACGGCCAGCTGGCCCAGCTGGAGCAGGAGGGTCAGCAGCTGGTGGATGCGATCCGCAGCCAGAGCGCCAACCCCCTCGACCCCCGCGTGCAGGAGCAGGTGGCCTCCGTGCAGGAGCAGGTGGCGGCCAAGCGGGCCGAGCTGGAGGAGCAGAAGCGCCAGCTGCTGGAGCAGCAGGTGCAGGTGCGCGATCTGGAGATGGAGCAGATCGTGGAGCAGGGCCAGCTGGAGAGCTTCTGCGATGTGCGCGTTGGCGACAACTTGGTGGAGAAGTTGTCGGTGGCGGTGGTGGTGCGCGACGGCGTGATCGAGGCGATCGAGGGCCAGCTCTGAGCCCGGGGCCGGGGGCAGGAGCCACGTAAAATCCGCCCCAAACGAGCGGCAGACCTCCGTTGGCCACCCACGAAATCTTCATGCCCGCCCTCTCCTCCACGATGACGGAGGGAAAGATCGTGGAGTGGCTCAAAAAGCCCGGCGACAAGGTGGAGCGCGGTGAGTCGGTGCTCGTGGTCGAGTCCGACAAGGCCGACATGGACGTGGAATCGTTCAACGAGGGCTACCTGGCGGCGGTGTTGATGCCCGCCGGTGGCACCGCCCCGGTGGGCGAAACCATCGGCCTGATTGTGGAAACCGAGGCGGAGATCGCCGACGCCCAGGCCAAGGCCCCCGCCGCTCCCGCGGCGGCCGCGGCGGCCGCGGCGCCGGCACCCGCCGCTCCCGCCGCCCCCGTGGTGCCGCCGGCCCCCGTGGCCGTGCCGGCGGCGGTGGCCCCGGTGAGCAACGGCCGTGTGGTGGCCAGCCCCCGCGCCAAGAAACTGGCCAGCCAGCACGGCGTGGCCCTGGAGAGCCTGCGGGGCAGCGGCCCCCACGGCCGCATCCAGGCGGACGACGTGGAGCGTGCCCTGGGCCTCACCGTGGCGGTGCCGCGGGTGGCGGAGGGCTCCGGCCCCGCCGCCAGCGCCAGCGCCGTCGCCGCTGGCAACGGTGCGGCGGCGCCGGCCCCCGCCGGTGATGCCTTTGGCCGCCCCGGCGACAGCGTGGGCTTCAACACGCTGCAGAACGCCGTCAACCGCAACATGGTGGCCAGCCTGGCGGTGCCCTGCTTCCGGGTGGGCTACACGATCACCACCACCAAGCTCGACGCCTTCTACAAGCAGGTGAAGGGCAACGGCGTCACCATGACCGCCCTGTTGGCCAAGGCCGTGGCGGTGGTGCTGGCGCGCCATCCCCAGGTGAATGCCGCCACCAGCGCCGATGGCACCGCCATGGCCTATCCGGCCGCGGTGAACGTGGCGGTGGCGGTGGCCATGGAGGACGGTGGCCTGATCACCCCCGTGCTGGCCAATGCCGACAAGACCGACATCTATTCCCTGGCGCGCAACTGGGCCGATCTGGTGAGCCGCGCCCGCAGCAAGCAGCTGCAGCCTGAGGAGTACAGCACCGGCACCTTCACCCTCTCCAACCTGGGGATGTTCGGTGTGGATCGCTTTGACGCGATCCTGCCCCCCGGCACCGGCGCGATCCTGGCTGTTGCGGCGTCCCGCCCCACGGTGGTGGCCGGCAAGGATGGCTCGATGCGGGTGGCCAGCCAGATGCAGGTGAACCTCACCTGCGACCACCGCGTGATCTACGGCGCCCACGCCGCCGCCTTCCTCAAGGACCTGGCGCAGCTGATCGAAACCAACCCCGAGAGCCTTGCCCTCTGATCCAGCGGATCAGTGGCTCTCCAGCTACGTCTTCGACCTGCCGGAGGCGTTCATCGCCCAACGCCCAGTGGAGCCGCGCCATGCGGCCCGCCTGCTGGCGGTGGAGCGGGGGGAGGCTGCCGCCTGCCGCCACCTGACGGTGTGGGACCTGCAGCACCAGCTGCAGGCGGGTGATCTGCTGGTGGTGAACAACACGCGGGTGCTGAAGGCGCGCCTGCAGGTGTGCCGCGCCAGCGGCGGCCAGGTGGAATTGCTGGTGCTGGAGCCGGTGACCGGCAGCGACTGGTTGTGCCTGGCCCGCCCAGCCAAACGGCTCAAACCCGGTGAGCTGTTGCAGTTGGAGCACGCCGGCCAGCCCCCCGTGGCCCTGGAGGTGATCGCCGTGGATGCGGCGAGCGGCGGGCGGGTGGTGCGCTTCCCGCCGGGCTGCACCACCCCGGAGGCGATCGAGGCCCTGCTGGCCCGCTACGGCACGATGCCGCTGCCGCCCTACATCCAGCAGCACAGCGACGACGACGACAGTCGCTATCAGACGCGCTATGCCTCCCGCCCCGGAGCCGTGGCGGCGCCAACGGCGGGGTTGCACCTCAGCGATGCGTTGTTGGAGGCGATCCGCGCCCGCGGCGTGGTGATCGCGGAAACCACGCTGCACGTGGGCTTGGGCACCTTTCGCCCGGTGGACACGGAAGACCTCACCCAGCTGGAGCTGCACAGCGAGTGGGTGGAGGTGAGCCCGGCCCTGGTGGAGGCGGTGCAGGCCTGCCGCGCCCGTGGCGGCCGCGTGATCGCCGTGGGCACCACCTCGGTGCGCAGCCTGGAGGCGGTGGCCCAGCTGCACGGCGGGGTGCTGCAGCCCCACACCGGCCCGGTGAACCTGGTGATCCAACCGGGCTATCGCTTTGCGGTGGTGCAGGGGCTGCTCACCAACTTCCACCTGCCCAAGAGCTCGCTGCTGCTGCTGGTGAGTGCCCTGATCGG
>Ga0214917_10001772_pt1 | contig 27456 bp, 29 predicted proteins | sample LL_1208_BB_MetaG_FD_177983 | JGI IMG/M metagenome (GOLD analysis project Ga0214917, IMG submission 177983) | Freshwater microbial communities from Lake Lanier, Atlanta, Georgia, United States - LL_1208_BB | ecosystem: Environmental > Aquatic > Freshwater > Lake | place: USA: Georgia | collected... | reverse complement strand
TTGATATTGCAACTTCAACTTCATTTATTAGCTTTGGCGCATTTACTGCATTTACTTTGGTAAATATCTCAGTCATTGCTTATTACCTGAAGAACCGTAGCTCTGATAAAAACATCTTAGGATGGGTATTGATTCCTATTATTGGAGCAGTAGTTGATGCCTATCTACTTTTGCAATTAGATGATAATGCAAAACGGCTTGGCCTAATCTGGTTAGGACTAGGGATCCTAATTCTTTTAGGAATTACCAAGGGATTGCGTCAAAAGCCTCCTGCGATGAGTGATCCAGTTGGTATGTAGTTATAAATAGAAAGTAAAGGAGGTGAGCCTAATAAGGCTCACCTCCTTTTTTCAATAATCATTAACTAGAGTGATAGCCATTATTCCCTAAAAGGTTTGCTGGCTTTCGTCCTGAAATTAATTGCCAAATTATGTTGATATGAGTGCTGTGTGGGCGGTGAGGGTTTCGAACCCCCGACATCCTCGGTGTAAACGAGGCGCTCTACCACTGAGCTAACCACCCGGTGAGAGTGGGAATATTACTAGTAGATCAGCATTACTCCCAATTATCTCGATTTAAAGGGCAGAAAGTGCTGCCTTGTACTCAACAATATTTCGAGCATCTCCAAGACCATTAACAATCTGCCACTTTAAGTTGCCATCTTTGCCAATAATAAATGTGCCACGTTTAGCACATCCTCTGCTCTCTTCAAATGTGCCATAAGCCTTAGCAATGGCTCCATGTGGCCAAAAATCAGAGAGTACTTGAAACTTGTAACCTTCTTGCTCTGCAAATACTTTGTTTGCATACATTGGATCACATGAGATAGCTATTAATTCAACATTGTCATTTTGAAAAGCTGATAGATCATCCCGTAGTGCACATAGCTCACCGGTGCAGATTCCTGAAAAAGCAAATGGATAAAAGATCACTACAACATTCTTCTTGCCCTTATATGAAGAAAGGGAAATCTTCTCCCCATGTTGATTTACTAACTCAAAATCAGGTGCTGCGCTTCCAATTGTCAGTGCCATATACATCTCTCCTTTTAGTTTGGGTTTACTTACTTTTCTTTTTATTACTGCCAGCATGGCGAGCAATTAATCTAGTTGCACTCCAATCAGCGCAAGCTGAAAATGAGGTGGTTTGTGACATACCTGCGGTGGGGGCAGCATCTTGAATATCACTTGATTCAACATATCCAGGCCGGCCAACCTTTGGCGTGAATAACCAGATTGGTCCATCCTCAGTTAGATAGGTAAGGGCATCTACTAACTCATCAACTAAATCACCATCACCATCTCGCCACCATAAAATAACAGCGTCTACTACCTCTTGGGAGGTGGCATCTAAAAATTTGTTTCCTGTTTTTGCAGTAATTGCATCACGAATTATTTGATCACAATCTGATTCGTCAAAACCAACCTCAAGAATTAATTGGTCTTGTGTTATGCCAAGCCGTTCAACGGTGGCAGCAGGTGCCTGGGCTGAATTCATTAGGAGTAGTCCACCCAACTTTGGCTATTGGTGCAACTCCTGAAAACGCGCAATTTAAGAGAGATCACGCCTGTGGCTTGGCAAAAATATGACCAAACCCCCCTTTAAGAGAGAGAATAAGCCCGTGAGTGAAAACTTTAAGGCCCCAGACCACTTGGTGGACCAATTAGTTGATACCGATCCAAATGAGAGCGCGGAATGGCGCCAATCATTTGATGCAGTTTTAAAAAACGCGGGACCGGTAAGAGCTCGCTACTTAATGCTCTCATTACTTCAAAGAGCAAATGAAAAAAATGTTGGTGTCTCAGGTCTTCGTACAACTGATTACATAAACACAATTCCACCCGCACTTGAACCTACTTTTCCAGGGGATGAGTATTTAGAACGAAGAATTAGAGCGTATATAAGATGGAACGCAGCAGTTATGGTGCACAGGGCGCAACGACCTGGCGTTGGCGTTGGTGGACATATTTCAACTTACGCATCAAGTGCCTCTTTATATGAGGTTGGTTTTAATCACTTCTTCCGCGGCAAAGATCATTCCGGCGGCGGAGATCAAATATTTTTCCAAGGGCACGCATCCCCTGGTATGTATGCAAGAGCATTTATGGAAGGCAGGCTTACCCAAAAGCAATTAGATGGTTTCCGCCAAGAGTTATCACATGATGGTGGCGGTTTATCTTCTTATCCACATCCAAGGTTAATGCCAAACTTTTGGGAGTTTCCAACTGTTTCAATGGGTATTGGTCCAATTAATGCAATCTATCAAGCAAGATTTAATCGTTACTTAGATGCTCGTGGCTTTAAAGATACAAGTGATCAAAATGTTTGGGCATTTTTAGGAGATGGTGAGATTGATGAGCCAGAAACTCTAAGTGCTATTTCCCTCGCTGCCCGTGAGGGATTAGATAACTTAACCTTTGTCGTTAACTGTAATTTGCAGAGATTAGATGGTCCAGTTCGCGGAAATGGCAAGATCATTCAAGAGCTTGAATCTATCTTTGGTGGTGCTGGTTGGAACGTAATTAAGGTGGTTTGGGGACGTGAGTGGGATCCACTGCTAGCAGCAGATCGTGAGGGTGCGTTAGTTGATTTAATGAATAAGACCCCAGATGGAGATTTCCAAACCTTTAAATCAGAAAATGGCGCATTTGTTCGAGAAAACTTCTTTGGCAGAGATCCAAGAACTGCAGCGATGGTCTCTTCCTGGAGTGATGATGATATTTGGAATCTAAAACGTGGTGGCCATGATTATCAAAAACTATACGCCGCGTATAAAGCAGCTAGCGAACACAATGGCAGACCAACTGTAATTTTGGCTAAGACTATTAAGGGTTGGACATTGGGCTCACACTTTGAGGCAAGAAACTCAACTCACCAGATGAAGAAGATGACACTTGAGGATCTAAAGAACTTTAGAGATCGCTTATTTATCCCAATTAAGGATGAAGAGTTAGATGCGAAGTTACCTCCATATTGCCACCCAGGAATTGAATCACCGGAGTATCAATACATGATGGCTCGCCGCAAAGAGTTAGGTGGCTTCCTGCCAGCACGGCGAAGTGTTTCAAAAGCTTTGCCACAACCAAAGGATGAAAGTTATGAATCGGTAAAGCGTGGATCAGGCACCCAAGAGGTTGCCACCACCATGGCATTTGTTAGATTACTTAAGGATTTAATTAAAGATCCAAATATTGGTAAGAGATTTGTGCCCATCATTCCTGATGAGGCTAGAACCTTTGGTATGGATTCACTATTTCCAACCTTAAAGATCTACTCACCACATGGTCAGAGTTACACATCAGTTGACCGAGAGTTAATGCTCTCTTACAAAGAGTCAAAAGAGGGTGTAATCCTGCATGAGGGTATTAATGAGGCGGGTTCAGTTGCCTCCTTTACTGCAGTTGGCTCTTCATACTCAACACATGATGAACCAATGATTCCTATTTATATTTTCTACTCAATGTTTGGTTTCCAACGAACTGGTGACTCATTTTGGGCAGCAAGTGATCAATTAGCAAGAGGATTTGTTTTAGGTGCAACTGCTGGTCGAACAACATTAAATGGTGAAGGTTTACAGCATGAAGATGGTCACTCTTTGTTACTAGCCTCGACAAATCCAGCAGTCGTTTCCTATGACCCAGCCTTTGGTTATGAGGTTGGGCATATTGTTAAAGATGGTCTTCGAAGAATGTATGGTGAAAATAGTGAGAATGTTTATTACTACCTAACTGTTTATAACGAGCCATACCAACAACCAGCTGAGCCTGAAAAATTAGATGTTGATGGCTTACTAAAAGGCATCTATCTGCTTAAGAAGCCGCTGAGATGGCGTAGTAAGAAGGTGGCGCTCCTTGCCTCAGGTGTTTCAGTTAACTGGGCATTGAAAGCACAAAAACTACTAAATGATGATTTTAAGATTGCCGCAACGATTTACTCAGTCACCTCTTGGAATGAGTTAAGGCGGGATGGTTTAGCAGTTGATCGTCATAACCTTCTTAATCCAGATAAAAAGATCTCAGCTTTTATTACTAAGATCTTAAAGCGGGAGAAGGGTCCAGTAATTGCTGTAAGTGATTTCATGAGATCAGTTCAAGATCAGATTGCACCATGGGTTAAACAGCCCTTCTACTCCCTTGGTACCGATGGCTTTGGCTTATCCGATACACGTGGCGCCCTTCGTCGTCACTTTAAGGTTGATGCTGAATCAATTGCGATAGCTGCCTTGTCCCAATTAGAAAAAGCAGGAGTTATTAATAAACGTAAGGTTAAGAAAGCTATTAAGAAGTATCAGATTAATGATGTCACAGCTGCAGAGGCTGGAAACACTGAAGGATCTGGGTAAGTAACGTCTTGGAATCACTAGCCCTCTTAGCTAGTTTAATTGTCTCATTAACAGCTTTAGGTGGGCCAATATCGTTGGCACTAACATTTTTGCCGCAAAGATTGCTGCCACTTGCAGTGATAAAGATTCTTGCATTCCTAATTGCAATGATTGCAATTTTTATTGGCGCATTTCTAGCACTCAATGTGAACTCAATTGGGGCAAGAGTTATTGGATTGTTTGGAATTACAACAGCAATTATTGCGATCTATCGAGTAATAAAGGTAATACCAAAGATATAAATGGTGGAGGTGCCGGGAATCGAACCCGGGTCCTCTAGCACTAATTCAAAGTTTCTACGGGCGTAGTGCAATTAACGCTTTCTCAGTCCAAACTCTCACATGCACAAGTAGTTTGCGGACTCAGTTACAGATTTATGTCCCCATTAACCTCCGTAACACGGTTAGGGGTAAGTCCTCTAGCGACGTTAGATCCGAAGGCGAGAACAAACTTCGGGTAACGGATAACAGAGCTAGCTTAGGCAGCTAGTTGATAATCAGCGGCAGTTTTACTTGCGCTTATAGTTTGCCATGTTTTTGTGGTTAACGAGATCATCACGGCTTCCTCGGCCCGCTTGCCTTGAAGTAACGACTAAAGTCGAGACCGTTCACCCCCAAGATTAAAGCGAAATTACTTTTTCCATATTTAGTTGTGTGAAGGGGTTATTTTACAGGCTATTTTTAAATACTGTTAATTACGCTACTAATCGTAATCAGCATCAGATTTTTTGCGCTTACCGCTACTTTTTCCAGAGGTGCGACGAGATAACTCTCGGTTAACCTCACGGGTCATCTGTTGCTCCATCAATGTATTTCGCTTGTCATGTGCTTTCTTGCCCTTAGCAATTGCAATCTCAACCTTTGCTTTGCCATCTTTAAAGTAAAGTGAGAGTGGAATTAAGGTTAAGCCACCTTGTTTAATCACACCTGAAATTTGAGCAATCTCTCGCTTATGCAAAAGTAATTTACGATCTCGCCGTGGTGGATGATTTGTCCAAGAGCCTTGGTTGTATTCAGGGATATGAATACCGCTTACCCAGATCTCACCATCTTTAGCCATTGCATAACCATCTGTTAATGAGGCTCTGCCGGCTCGTAATGATTTAACCTCAGTACCAGTTAATACCAAACCACACTCATAGACCTCTTCAATAAAGTAATCATGGCGGGCGCTTTTATTTTGGGCAATTACCTTCTTGCCTAACTCTTTGACCACAAGCAACCCCCAATCTAAATTGTTTGGTGGTAGTTAAACCTTTAGGTATTTACGAAGGGTTAATACTGATGCTATTCCAGAAACCAGTAAGCCGGTTATTAATAACCAAGCACTTGCCACCCAAACATCTCTCCAAGTAAAGAATCGGGTAAAGGTTAAAAGTGGTGCCACTTTGGAATCCACAATTGCTTTAAAGCCAGCTAAAAATCCAGTTGAAACTAACCAACCAAAGAGCGCTGCAAATACACCTTCAAGCAAGAATGGTAATTGGATCGAAAAACTAGATGCGCCAACTAACTTCATAACCCCGGTTTCACGTCTTCTATTAAAGGCTGCAATTCTTAGAGTATTGCTAATTAATAATGCAGCGGTTAACACGGATGCTGCGCCAATTACCAGTGCACCATTTCGCAAGACACCTAGTAATCTAAAGAATTTCTCTAAAATTGCCCGTTGATCTTGCACGATATCAACACCTGGCCGGCCAGCGAACGCACTTTCAATTACCGCAAACTTTGTTGGATCCTTAAGCTTTACCCGGAATGATTCTGGAAGTTGATCTGGTGTGACATTTTGGGCAATTGCAGAGCCCTTAAATCTTTCTTGAAACCGCTTAAATGCTTCACTCTGTGATTCGTAGTAAACCTCTTGCACAACTGGAAGTGCTTGCAAATCCCGTTGTATGCCAATTTTTTGATCCTGGGTAATTACACCTTTGGCGCAAGATTGACCTTCCGAGAGTGAGCCACATAAAAATATTGAGACCTCAATCTTGTCATACCAATAATCTTTCATAACTCGCACCTGTGAGTTTGCAAGTAAGCCAATGCCAAGCAGGGATAGTGAGATTGCAACTGTAATGACTACGGCAAATGTCATAGTTAGATTTCGGCGCAGGCCAATGCCCACCTCACTCATTACAAATTTAGCGCGCATTTGATAACCCTATCTTTTCTTATCTTCGCTTTAGCCGGTATAGCCATAGACACCACGAGCTTGATCTCGGATGACATGTCCACCTTCTAATTCAATAACTCGCTTACGCATCTGATCGACAATTCCAGCATCATGGGTTGCCATTACAACTGTGGTGCCCTCCCGGTTGATGCGATCTAGTAATTTCATAATTCCTACCGAGGTAGCTGGATCTAGATTTCCAGTTGGCTCATCAGCAATTAAAATCGTAGGCCGAGATACATAAGCTCTAGCAATTGCAACTCTTTGTTGCTCACCCCCTGATAACTCACTTGGCTTTCGATCTCCTTTTTCTTCAAGCCCTACTAACTCCAAAACCTCTGGCACATCACGACTGATTTGTTTATTTGAATAGCCAAGTACATGCAGGGTGAATGCCACATTTTCTGAGACTGTTTTATTTGGCAGTAATCTAAAATCTTGGAAAACTGTTCCTACCTGCCGGCGCAACTCTGGCACCTTATGGTTAGCCAAAGAATTTAAATCTTTACCCGCCACATGAATCACACCCGAGGTTGGCCGCTCCTCACGCAATACCAATCTTAAAAAGGTTGATTTACCAGAGCCAGATAACCCAACTAGGAAAACAAACTCACCCTTTGTGATCTCTAAATTAACAGTATCTAGGGCAGCTTTATCCTGTCTTGGATATAGCTTGGTTACATTCTCAAAGCGAATCAATTTTAAAACCCTTCAATCAGGTGTGTAGATCAACTAAGAGTAGTTTAGATAAGTAATCAGATTTATCTGGTGATTTACCACTACTTTTCGCAATTAAAGCCTGAGAATTAACGCAAAATGTGAGATTACTCGCGCCCCTTGCGCCATTTAATACCAGCCTCAATAAATCCATCAAGATCACCATCTAATACACCAGATGGATTTCCAACTTCAAAATCAGTTCGCAAATCCTTAACCATTTGATAAGGAGCAAGAACATAAGATCTCATTTGATTTCCCCATGATCCTGAGTTATCACCCTTTAATGCATCCATCTTGGCACGCTCTTCTAATCTGCGACGTTCTAATAATTTCGATTGCAAAACAGCCATAGCTGTTGCACGGTTTTGAATTTGAGATCTTTCATTTTGGCAGGAGACCACAATGCCAGATGGTGTGTGGGTGATGCGCACAGCAGAGTCGGTGGTATTTACTCCTTGTCCACCAGGACCAGATGAGCGGTAAACATCAACTCTTAAATCTTTTTCTTCAATCTCGATGTGATCACTTTGCTCCACTACTGGCACAACCTCAACACCGGCAAAGGAGGTATGACGGCGAGATTGGGAATCAAAAGGTGAGATACGAACTAAACGATGAGTTCCTTGTTCAACTGAAAGCCGGCCGTATGCATAAGGAGCTGAAATTCTAAATGTTGTTGATTTAATTCCCGCCTCTTCGGCGTATGAGGTTTCTAAAACATCAATTTTGTAATTGTGTCGCTCGCAGTATCTAAAATACATACGCATCAACATCTGCGCCCAATCTGCTGCCTCAACTCCGCCAGCCTCTGAACGAATAGTCATCAAGGCATCACGTTCGTCATACTCACCACTTAAAAGAGTTTGCACCTCAAGATCATTGATTACTTTTGTTAACTCATCTAACTCTTTATCAACCTCTTTAAAAGCCGCTGCTTTGTCACTTTCAGCCGCGGATAACTCAACCATTACCGGCAAATCATTTAATCTTGATCTAATTGAGTTGATCTTATTTATTGTTGATTGAGCCCTAGATAATTTACTGGTAATTACTTGAGCTGCCTGTGGGTCATCCCAAAGATTTGGCACACTCGCTTGTTTTTCTAGATCGGCAGCGGTCTGGATTAATTTGGGCAGGTTTAAGACCTGCTCAATTGATTTAAGAGTTAAATCAACCTTGCCTATCTCATCTTGATAATCACGGGCGGCCATGGGGTAAGGGTAATCTAATTAGGGATGTATACCGAACTTGCGCCAACCTTGGTGGTGATTGTTACTTTATTTAACTCTTCACTATGAATAAATGGAATCTGGATTGGTAGATCTCCAACAATGAAAACTTCGGCAGATACTTCATAAAGTTGGCAATTAAAGGAGCTAACTTGGATACTTTTTCCAGAGATCTGTACCTGTTTTATAAGTGAATAAAATTCTATATTTGCTGCCATGCAATCAAGGGGTACTCGTTTGTCATGGCTAAATCTATTGAGCTGCGCGTAATAGGCAAGTGAGTTAATAGATTGCGCAGATTTATTTATAGCGCTCTCTGCCACATTAGTTAGCTCTTTCTTTACCGAGTAAGCAGATGCGATATTAATTGAAATAAATGACAAGCTCATCGCTAACATAAAGAAGCCAAATGAGAGTGGTATCAATGAGCCGCGGCTTTGAGCTTTGAACAATTTTTTTATCGCCATAGATCCACATACTCTGAAGCTGAGGCGGTTTTATCATTTCCTACTTTGATTGTTGCAGTTACTAAATTACCTGGCATGAAACAGGGATAAAAGGCGCAGGTCAGATTAAGTTCAATCTTTCGCTCACTTTTTGCACTCATGGATTGTTTAGATTTGTAGATCTCAATAACCTGATAAGCCCGCACCATTGCTAAATCCTCATTAGGGCTACTTACAAATGCTCGCACACTCTGTCTTGCCAGATTCTTACTCTCAGAAATTGCCATGGAATGATTTTGGATGGCGGTGATGAGGATTAGAAAAGCTGTGAAAAATGGGAGGGTAAAGATTACAAACTCTGCAATCGCAGAGCCTGGGTCTGACCTTTTTATAAATTTAATTACTCTCATCCTCATCAACTGCTATTGCTAATACTTTACGGCTTGATATGTTGCCAAAATCAATAAACTTTTTTGTATTTTGTTGTCGATCTGCGACTAACAATGAACCACCGCCAATTAATGGATACCTTTGGTAATCGCCGGATTCACCATTGATCGCAATCTTGGCTAGCTCTCCTTGGGAAAGATTGGTATCTGTCATCACATTAAATTGCATGAAGATCAGTTGAAACATAACTAAAAATACAAAAACCTGCGGAAGTATGGTTAGAAATGATTCAACTGACCCACGGCTTTGGGCAAGTAATAGCTTGCGCAACTACCTGATACCGCCCATTGCATCCAATGAGTTGCGCAAGATTGTGGTTAGTTTGGGCGCAGCAATTGACCAAATTCCAGTTACTAATGCGGTGGTCATTAAAACTACTAATACCCAGCCCGGGACATCCCCGCGGCTTTCCTTTTTAATTAATGCTGCTGCCTTTGATTTTAAAAATAGATTTAACTTAATAATTTGCAGTGACGGATTCATATAGCTCCAAAATGTTTGTGTTTGGAAACTATAAAGAGTTGGGATAACTAAAGTAATCGCAAATAGAAAAACTGTGGATTACTTTAGTTAAAGCTACTAGATGCTATAGACCAACCTCAGTTAGTGATTTAGATAGTAACTCTAAGCCCAACTTGGCATCACTTTCAGAGATGTTGCATGGTGGCACCATATGAATGCGGTTGAAGTTATTAAATGGCATCAAGCCATTCTTCTTACAAGTCGCCACGATCTCATTCATCTTTGGACTAGAAGCACCATATGGCGCTAGTGGTTCGCGAGTTTTTCTATCGGTAACCATATCAATGCCCCAGAAAACACCAGCTCCTCTAATATCGCCGATTACTTGATGTTTTTTAGCTAATTCATTTAAACCAGGACCAAGAATCTTCTCGCCAATGCTGGCAGCATTTTCAACCATCTTCTCACTCTTCATTACATCAATTGTTGCAACCGCAGTTGCGCATGCAATTGGATGTCCTGAATAGGTAAGTCCACCAGGAAATACTCTCTCATCAAATGTTTTAGCAATCTTATCTGGGATTATCACACCACCAAGTGGGATGTAACCTGAAGTTACTCCCTTGGCAAAAACAATTAAATCTGGCGTTGATTTTGAGTGCTGGAAGCCAAACCATTTACCAGTTCGACCAAAGCCAGACATAACCTCATCGGCAATCCATAGAATTTCATACTTATCGCATAGCGCCCGCAGACCATCTAAGTAACCAGCAGGTGGCACAAGCACGCCAGCTGTTCCGGGCACAGATTCAATTAAAATTGCGGCAATTGTTTTTGGACCTTCAAAAATAATTGTTTGTTCTAAATGTTCAAGAGCTCTCTGGCACTCCTCTTCTTGATTGCTTGCCCAAAAAGCGGTTCGGTATAAATAAGGGCCCCAGAAGTGAACATGTCCAAAACCAAACTCATTTGGAAATCTTCGTGGATCACCAGTTGCATTTATTGCTGAGCCAGTATTGCCATGATAGGAACGATAGGTTGATAAAACTTTATGTTTATTGGTGTGAAGTCTGGCCATTCTGATCGCATTTTCAATTCCATCTGCGCCACCATTTGTGAAGAAAACTTTCTTAAAACTATCCCCGGCAACTGATGTAATTCGCTTTGCCGCCTCATTTCGTGCTTCGTTGGCATGTTGCGGAGCAACAGTGGCCAAAATATCTGCTTGTTCTTTTATTGCTGATATCACCTTTGGATGTTGATGGCCAATATTTGTGAATACTAACTGACAGGAAAAATCTAAATACTTCTTGCCATTAAAATCCCAGAAGTAAGAACCGGCACCGCCGGCTACAGTCATTGGTGAGATTTGCGCCTGCGCCGACCAAGAGTGGAAAACATTGGCACGATCATCAGCAAAAACCTTTGCTGCTTTATCTGGGTTATTTTCTGGGGTACTCACATTGCTCCCTTTTGGCTTGCCTAATTATGTAGCCCAATCTAATCACTTATCTCCATATTTTGGTAGGAAGGGGTAATTTCATGGCGGTAAATCCTTTGAGGTATGGTTGCTATATGGAAACTATTTCACACTGGATTAATGGCGCATTATCAAATGAAAAGTCAGATCGAACTGGCGATGTATATAACCCAGCTACAGGTCAGATCTCTGCAAAGGTAAATTTTGCAACACCGCAAACTGTTGACTTAGCAGTCAATGTTGCCAGCAAAGCATTTGAGAGTTGGCGACACAGTTCCTTAACAAAGCGCACCCAGGTTTTATTTGCATTTCGTGAATTAGTAAATCAAAACAAAGAAAAATTAGCCGCTCTGATTACGCAAGAGCATGGCAAAGTATTAAGTGATGCCTTTGGAGAGGTAACTCGTGGCCTTGAGGTTGTGGAGTTTGCTTGCGGTATCCCCCATTTACTAAAGGGTGGATTTTCTGAAGAGGTATCAACTGGTGTTGATGTTTACTCTATTCGCCAACCTCTTGGACCGGTAGCTGTAATTTCACCATTTAATTTTCCCGCAATGGTGCCAATGTGGTTTTTTCCAATTGCAATCGCATGTGGCAATACTGTAATTGTTAAGCCTTCGGAGAAGGATCCGAGTGCAATAATGTTGGTTGCCCAGTTATTAAAAGAAGCCGGTCTGCCAGAGGGCGTATTTAACGTGGTCCATGGCGATAAGGTCGCAGTAGATTCACTTTTAACCCACCCTGGAATTAAGTCAGTTTCATTTGTTGGATCCACTCCAATTGCAAAATATGTTTATGAAAATGGCACAAAAGCTGGCAAGCGAGTGCAAGCATTAGGTGGAGCTAAAAACCATATGATCGTTTTACCTGATGCCGATTTGGATTTAGCTGCAGATGCTGCAATTAACGCAGGCTTTGGCTCAGCAGGTGAGAGATGTATGGCGATCTCTGCAATTGTTGCAGTTGAACCAATTGCCGATAAGTTGATTGAAAAGATTACTGAGCGCGCAACCAAGATTAAAACTGGTGATGGCACAAAGGGTGCTGATATGGGTCCACTTGTTACCAAGGTTCACCGTGACAAGGTTGCTTCCTATATTGAAGCTGGTGAAAAAGAGGGCGCCAAGATAGTTTTTGATGGCAGAAAAGTTGTTGTAGATGGTCAAGGTTTTTGGCTTGGACCAACCTTATTTGATCAGGTGAAGCCAAGTATGAGCATCTACCAAAAGGAGATATTTGGCCCAGTACTTAGCGTTATTCGAGTAAAGAGTTATGACGAAGCGCTTAAGTTAGTAAATGATCACCAATATGGAAATGGCACTGCAATTTTCACAAATGATGGTGGCGCTGCCAGACGCTTCCAAAATGAGGTTGAGGTTGGCATGGTTGGAATCAATGTTCCGATTCCGGTACCAATGGCTTACTTCTCATTTGGTGGTTGGAAGAACTCATTATTTGGCGATTCACATGCGCATGGCACAGAGGGTGTTCACTTCTTTACTCGTGGCAAGGTTGTTACAAGTAGATGGTTAGATCCAAGCCATGGTGGAATTAATTTAGGTTTCCCACAAAATACCTAAATTAGCCGCGAAGAGTTTTTGCTAATTCCTTAAAGTCATTAACCATAAAATCTACTTCGGCTTGATCGTGAGCTAAAGAGATTAACCACTGCTCATCTAATCCTGGTGGGGTCATAATTCCATGGTTTAACGACCATAGGAATGAAAGCTCAGCAACTTGGAAATCAGTAGCTTTGTAATCACGGTAATTTCTCACTGGGCGATCAGACCAAGTTACACAACCTTTAACACCAAAACCAACGGTGTGGGCAGGTAATTCATACTGATCAATAATTTCGCGAATTCTAGTTAATGCTTGGATATTTAAAGATTCTGCCTTTTCTAAGGCTGCAGGTGTGCAAAGTTTATCTACCGCTCTAACTGCGGCCATTGCCAAGATATGACCATTAAAAGTTCCAAGGTGTGGCATTCGTCCATCAGTTACAGGCTTCATAAATTCAGATTTACCACCAAAAGCGGCAAGTGGAATTCCGCCACCAATTGATTTAGCTAAGCAGATTAAATCAGGAATTACACCTAACCGTTGCGCAGCACCTTGTGGGCCGGCGGTTAATCCAGTCTTTACCTCATCAAAAATTAAAACAATTTTGTATTGATCGCAAAGTTCGCGAACCTTTTCAAGGTATCCCTCATCAGGCAAAACAATTCCGATATTTTCTAAAACTGGTTCAACAATAAAGCAAGCGATAGTTGATGAGTATTTTTCAAATACGCGCTCAAGTGCCTCAGCGTTGTTATAAGGAACCACATATGACAGACCTGGAACTGCTGCGTTGCCAATTACTGAATTTGGAGCATCTTCCGGTCCTGCCTTATCTAATGAAGGTTTTGTCGAAACCAAAAGTGCATCCCCACTTCCGTGGTAGCCACCCTCCACCTTAACTACGCCCTCTTTGCCAGTGTAGGCACGAGCTGTTCTAACTGCATACATAGTTGATTCAGTGCCTGAGTTTGTAAATCTAATTTGATCAATTCCAAATCTGCGGCATAAGCGCTCAGCGGCATCTCGTGAATCTGGAGATGGTGCGGTGTAAAGGGTTCCAATATCTAAGGTGCTCTTTAGCTCTGCCATTACAAGTGGGTTTAAGTGACCAACCAGCATTGAACCAAAGCCCATGGATAGATCCAGCATCTTGCGACCATCAACATCGACCATCCAAGCCCCTTTTGCTGACTTTATTGAGATTGGATATGGATCAAATGATTGGAAAGTTGAATGGGCACCCAGTGGAATAGTTTTTAAGGCAGTTAAATACTCATCACTTGAGCTTTTAAGATTTGATTTATATAAATCGAGTTGCTGTTGAAATAATTTTTCAAGACGAGCGGTATCTAGTGGTTTTGAATGTGCTGGTACTGAACGGAAAGTTTGGTTGTGGTGCGTTTGTGTTTTCATGCGGTTTTGTACTGTCAAAGGGTCCAACAGAGACCAAAGTTTGGCGTGCACTCTCCTACTCAAAGATTTTATTACTTGGTGAGTTTAGCAGAGTTAAACTTTTAAGCAACTATGTTAATTTCATGCGTAAAATTATGATTTTTAAACAAATAACAAAAAATTAACAATTTTTAATGCTTATTTTCATATAATTTATTACTTTTAAAAGCAGGTATTATCTATGCATGGTAAATAAGCGAGTTGATTTAACTGCTGCGCAAATTGAGCAATTAAAATCTTTAGTTACTGGTCAGGTTTCAACTAATGAAACTGTTTTAGATCAACACGGAAAAGATGAATCTGCAATTCCACCCGTGCGTCCATCAGCTGTTGTTATGCCGCAAAATACTGACGAGGTTTCTAAAGTTTTAGCTTATTGCAATGCCGAGAAGATTCCAGTAGTTGCATTTGGTGCTGGTTCATCACTTGAAGGACATGTCTTGCCTTTATTTGGTGGCATTTCGCTGGATTTAACTCAAATGAATAAGGTGCTTGAGGTGAGAGGTGATGATTTAATTGTTCGGGTTCAACCTGGAGTTCATCGAATTGCATTAAATGAGAAGTTATCAAGCTCTGGATTATTTTTCTCAGTAGATCCAGGTGCGGATGCCACTTTGGGAGGCATGGCAGCCACCGGTGCTGCTGGCACCACCACAGTTAGATATGGATCAATGCGAGATAATGTTTTGGCACTCACCGCGGTCATGGCAGATGGAACGATAATTAGGACTGGCCGGGAGACAAGAAAATTATCAGCAGGTTATGACTTAACTAGATTGCTAGTGGGTTCCGAGGGCACATTAGCTGTGATCACCGAGTTAACCCTTCGCGTCTTTGGAATACCAGAGAAGATGGCAGCAGCCATTGTTCGATTTAACAATTTATCTGATGGGGTAACTGCAGCAACTGCGATTGTGAGATCTGGCATCTCTATTGCAAGATGTGAGTTTTTGGATGCAAAGTGTATTAAGAATGTAAATGCCCATGATGGACTTAATTTATCTGAAGTGCCCACCTTATTTTTTGAATTCCATGGCTCACCACAAGGAGTTGCCGAAGATGCAGCCTCAGTGAAAGAGATTGTGGAGGAGTTTGGTGGTTCAGATTTTGAGTGGACAACTGATGAAGGTGCCAGAAGAAAATTATGGCAAGCAAGACATAATGCTTATTGGGCAGGAATTGCAGCAAACCCTGGAAAGCGCGCAGTTAGCACCGATGCTGCAGTACCACTTTCAAAGCTTGCGCAAGCAGTGACGGTAGCGGAGGAAATACTTAGTAAACATCCGTATCCATTTTCAATACTTGGACATGTAGCAGATGCAAACTTTCATTGTTTTATTGTTACTGATCCAGCCAAGCCATCTGAGTTAGAAGATGTACGTCACATAACTCATGAGATAACTATGAAAATGATTGAGATGGGTGGCACCTGCACAGGCGAGCATGGAATAGGCTCAGGAAAAATTCAGGCATTGGTGGCAGAAACTGGAGCACCTGCGGTTAGTATCATGCGCTCAATCAAGAAAACTTTAGATCCAAACAATATTTTAAATCCTGGGAAGGTATTTAACTAAATGAGTCTAACTGTCTGGGAAGTAACTATCGCAGGATTACTGGCTGTACTTGCCTTTGATTTAGCTTTAGCGATAATCCGAAGAAACAAAGAAACCTCAATGAAAGAGGCAGCTGCGTGGACAATTTTCTATGTCAGCGCTGCAATTATCTTTGGATACTCCCTAGGCGAATGGAGTACTACCCAAGCTCGTGGTGAATTTTTTGCAGGATGGATCACTGAGTACTCATTATCTGTAGATAACTTGTTTATATTCATCTTAATTCTTGCAAGATTTAAAATAGATAAGACAAAGCAGCAATTAGTTTTACTTATCGGAATCATTATGGCTCTAGTGCTTCGTGGAATCTTTATTGCTTTAGGCAGTGCTGCAATCTCAAGATATACCTGGGTGTTTTATATTTTTGGCGCCTTCCTGCTTTACACCGCTTACAAGTTAATTAGTGAGTCCGGTGAAAAAGAATGGAAAGAGGGAAAGATCATCACTTGGTTTAGAAATCGTGGTGCATCTCCGCTGACTATTGTTTTGGTGGCAATTGCCTTTACTGATTTAGTATTCGCACTTGATTCCATCCCAGCTATTTTTGGTTTAACTAAAGATCCATATATTGTCTTTACGGCAAATGCCTTTGCGCTGATGGGTCTACGCCAACTTTACTTTTTAATTGGTGGTTTAATGACTAGATTAATTTATCTAACAAAAGGATTAGCGATAATTTTAGGATTTATTGGCGTAAAGCTAATTATTGAAGCAATCCATGGAAATGACATTCATAAAATCTTCGGTGTTGAGATCCCAGAGATTTCAACTCAATTCTCGCTAACTGTGATTGTTGGAACCTTAGTTACCACCACGATTGCAAGTCTGATCGTAAGTTCTAAATCAAAGGTGGCAGAATAGCCCTCATGATTGAGGGTGCTAACAAGATTCAAATCTTTGAGCCACACAGCTCATCGCTACCCCCATTGCGCCCTTACTTTAAGGATTTCTGGCGCAGAAGAGAGTTTGCAACTGAGCTTTCTAAATTCTCCGATAAAGCTGAGTACTTAGAATCAAAGTTGGGCAAAGTTTGGTTGGTTTTAAACCCATTATTTCTAGCAGTAATTTACTTTTTACTTGTAACAATTATTCAAGGTGGTAGAGGTCAAGGTGGTGGCTTCACAACTTTGGCTCATATTTTAATTGGTTTGTTTACCTTCTACTTTGCCCAAAACACAATTTTACTTGGCGCCTCATCAATTACCTCTGGCGGTAGTTTGATTTTAAATCAGGCTTTTCCGCGGGCGTTGTTACCACTTTCTAGTGCAATAAGTGCGGCAAGACAGTTTTTTCCAACTATTCCTATTTATATTTTAATAGTTATTGGTGGCAAGCTATTTTTAGATGACACTACCTTGCCCGGGCTAAGTGCAAATTACCTGCTTCTTCCTATTTTATTTCTACTACTTGTAATTACTAGTTTTGGTCTTTCATTGCTATTTGCAACTATGAATGTTTACTTTCGAGATACAACTAAATTGCTTTCTTATATTATGAGAATTTGGTTATACGCATCTCCAGTTTTATGGCAGCCAGATATGTTAAATGGTTGGTATCGAGTTATTCTTTATTTAAATCCACTAGGGCCGATACTTTCTGCCAACTCAAGAATTTGGATAGATGGCTTGTTGCCAACTACTTCCCAACTTATTGGCTGTCTATTTTGGGCAATCTTTTCGTTTTTACTAGGTGGTTACTTCTTCATATCAAGGGAGCGCGATTTTGCCGTCCGCATCTAAATTGATCTTGCCAGAAAATTTGGCGATACGTATTGAGGATCTATCTATTAGTTACAAAATTAATGTTGAGTCCAAGAAAACTCTGAAAAATGCCATCATGCGAGCCAGTAAAGGCGAGCGAGTTAGAACTAGAACTGTTGAAGCGGTTAAGAATCTAAATTTAGATATTGCCCATGGCTCTGTAGTTGGAATTGTTGGTGCCAACGGTGCTGGTAAATCTACATTGATGCGATCTATCGCTGGAATTTTGCCACCAACTACTGGGCAGATAACTGTTAATGGCAGAATATCAACATTATTAGCACTCGGAGTTGGATTTAATAAAGCATTATCTGGTCGGGATAACATAATTTTAGGTGGACTAGCAGCCGGAATGAGCAAAGCTGAAATTGAAAGCCAAACTGATTCAATCGCAAAATTTGCTGACTTGCCTGAGGGGTTTATTGATATGCCAGTTAGAACTTATAGCAATGGCATGTATAGCAGAGTAGCTTTTGCAGTTGCTGTAAATATGACACCAGATATTTTGCTATTAGATGAGGCGCTCTCGGCTGGAGATGCAGCCTTTAAGGAAAAGTCATTTAACCGGATGCGAGAGCTGTGTGAAGAGGCTAGAACTATTTTGATTGTATCTCACGCTTTATCTTCAATTAATGAATTGTGCGATCATGCAATTTGGATGCATAAAGGAAAAATTTTAGCTTCGGGCAAACCAGAGGATATTACTGAGCAATACTTAAAGTTTTTAAATATTGGTGAATTACCTTCGAGCTACGAAGATTTATAAAGGTAGGGCAAAAAATACTGCAGTAATAGCTGCTGCCAAAAAAACTGCTTGCACCAATATGCCCATCGCAGTCTTGCGGTCAGCTTTTCGATCCTCTGCGCTTTGAACCCTTGAAATACTTCCCAGTTTTCCAAAGTTAAAAGTGCCCGCTAATCCATAAGCTAGGCAAAATTTCTTTCGAGATTGAATGAATCCAACTGAAAAAATCATGGCTGGAAGAAAGATTGAAAGCCGAGCTGATCGCACCTGATCTGTTGCTAGCAAAGTTGCGGCAGTAGTTGCGATTAGAAAAATACCAATTAGCGCTACAAATTGTCGGCGACGAATTTCACCTTTGCCAATGTTGCAGGCACCTGCAATATATTCGCTACTCACCTATGCATCTTCTCGTTGTTCATCATCGCTCCATACTTCATACTCATCATTTTCAGAGCGAGCCAACCAGTTAAATACAGATTTGATCGCACCAAAAATAACCAATACTCCGGCAAGGAGTGCAAAGAGTCTTTTGAATGCTTTGATCATGGGGCAAATCTACTATCTTTTAAACTGCCGCACTTACTAATTTGCCTCGGTGGCGAGCTTTCTTAGTGAACTCCCAGAAACTCTAAAAACTGTCCACTGATCCATTGGCTGCGCACCGATTGAGTTATAGAAATCAATTGCGCTCTCATTCCAATCTAAAACCCACCACTGCAATCTTTTATACCCATTTTCAATACAAATTTGGGCTAATTTTCCAAGCAAAGCTTTCCCATGGCCCTGCCCCCGAAACTTTGGGTCCACATATAGATCCTCCAGATAAATTCCATGCTTGCCCAACCAAGTTGAATAATTTAAATGCCATACTGCAAATCCAGTAGTTTCATTATCTTGTTCAGAGATCAGGCAGAAAACTTTAGGATTTGGTCCAAAGAGCGAATCCTTTAAATCATCTAGTGAAAGCTCAACCTCATCGGGTGCTTTCTCATACTTTGCCAAATCATGAATAAATTGCAAAATCACAGGAAGATCAGCCTGGATTGCTGATCTGATTTTTACTGACATTATTTAATCTTTGCAGCAGTTAATGCCTGCTGAATATCTGCCCATAAATCATCAACATTTTCAATACCAACTGAAAATCTAATTAAATTCTCTGGCACGGTTGCGCTCTCAGTTGCCCATCTGCGACGTCGCTCCCAAATTGATTCAACTCCACCAAGGGAGGTGGCATTAGTAATTAACTTTGAACTATTACACATTAAGTCAATCTGTTCCACGCTGGCATTTACATCAAATGAGATCATGGCGCCAAAGCCCTTCATAAAGGATTTAGCTAATGAATGATAAGAATCGGTTGCCAACCCTGGATATCTAACTTTAGATATTCGTGAGTCTTTTGATAGACGGGTAGCTAATTCCATTGCATTCTCCTGAGATCTTTGCATTCGAAGTGCAAATGTTCGAAGACCACGTAATGCAATCCAAGCCTCAAAAGGACCTGCAATTGCACCGCCATACCTTCTAGATTGCTCAAGACGACCATAGAGTGCCTGATCTTTTGTGCTTAATGAGCCAAGAATTAAATCACTATGCCCTGATAAATACTTAGTAACTGAGTGAATTGAGATATCAGCGCCTAGTGCTAATGGATTTTGCAGAAGCGGTGTGGCTAAAGTGTTATCAACTGCTACCCCACAACCTGCAGCTTTACCCGCTGCAATAATTTTTGGTAGATCAACTATTTCAAGTAATGGATTAATTGGAGATTCTAAATAAAGCATTTGTGCACCTGGGATAGCTGACATACATTCATCAGTATTAGCTAAGTTCACAAATCGAACCTTTAGCTTTTCACTTTCATGTAGTTTTTTTAATAATGTTGTAGTTCCTTGATAACCATTATTTGCTGCAACAATTACCGCACCCTCTGGCAGAAGTGAAAAAACTGCGCTAATTGCTGCCATACCGGAAGAGAAAAGTAATGTTTTGCCACCTTCTAAAACTGAGATCGCATCTTCTAAGGCACTCCAGGTTTCATTTCCATAACGGCCATAGCCAACAGGCCCACCTTCATGAAAAGTTGAGTTAAGTGCAATTGGTGGATTAAGTGCACCATCTGGTTGTTTTGTAGGTCGACCAGCTGCAACAACTTTAGATTCTGTTGCTAATTTGTCCAAATCCATTGGCTCATTCATATCTAAAGCCTAACCCATTAAATTAGAGGAAGTTATTGCTGAAAATTCAATTCTTTGGTTCAAGCACAAGTGCAACAGAGTTAATGCACCAACGTTGATCAGTTGGAACGGCATACCCCTCACCTGTAAAGACATGGCCTAGATGAGAGCCACAGGCTGAACATCTAACCTCGGTGCGAATTCTTGGGAAGAGTGATCGATCTTCAATTAACTCAACTGCATCATCTGCAGTTGGTGCATAGAAAGAAGGCCAACCACAACCAGAGTGAAATTTTGTGTCAGATCTAAACAATTCAGCGCTGCAAGCTTTACATTTGTACACACCGATAGTTTCACTATCTGTGTATTCACCAGTAAATGCAGTTTCAGTTGCTGCTTTACGTAAAACATCAAATGAAAGCGGATCAATCTTACTTTTTAATTCTGCTTCATCAATCTTAACTTTATACGGTTGTCCTTTGGAATTTACCCCTGTTATCTCATCCATTGTTACTCGCTAATGCAGTTGGGAAAGCTACACCAGTTGAGGAGTGGCAGTCATAACCATTTGGATTCTTTTCTAGGTATCTCTGGTGGTAATCCTCAGCAAGCCAGTAAGTAATTCCACTTGCTGGCAAGATTTCAGTCACGATTTGATCCATACCATTTTTAGTTAATTCAGTTTGATAAATCTCTTTACTAGCTAGAGCTTGCTGCATCTGCTCTGGTGAGGTTGTAAAGATTGCTGATCGATATTGGGTTCCGATATCTCCGCCTTGTTGATTTAATGATGTTGGATCATGCATAACCCAAAATTCTGCTAACAATCTTTGGTAAGAAATAATCTCTGGATCAAAAATTACCTCAACCATTTCGGCATGATTTGTAGTACCCGTACAAACCTCTTTGTAGGTTGGATCTGGCTTATTTCCGCCCATATAACCAACTGAGGTTTGAATAACACCAGGTAAATTCCAAAATCTTCGCTCTGCTCCCCAAAAACATCCGGTTGCAAAATATGCGGTTTGGCTCATTGGCTAATTCTCTCCTATTGATTACCACTGTGCAATCTCAAATTCTTGGCTAGCTAATAAATGGTGTTTACCTGTGAATCCTGGCCTTCATCTAGATACTCACCCTAAAAAGCTCTGGGGATACCACTCACTAGCCACAGGCGGTTGTGCAGGATTTATTCATCCGAGAGCGAAATCTCGGTATGAAAATCGAAATAAATCTAAAAATTTTTAAGTTCTCAGCAAAATATCCTTGTTTATTAATTAAATTAAGGAGAGAATAAGCCAGTTGATTTTATTTTAACTACCAATTAACACCTACTCATCGAAGGAGTTGCTGCCCTATGGATTGGCGACATGAAGCAGCTTGTCGCGAAGAGGATCCAGAGGTTTTCTTCCCGGTGGGAAATACAGGCCCAGCCTTGGCTCAAATCGAAGAGGCAAAAAAGATTTGTGAAAGATGTCCTGTTAAAGAACCATGTCTTGCTTGGGCACTCGAAAGTGGCCAGGATGCTGGTGTCTGGGGTGGATTATCTGAAGATGAAAGACGTGCAATGAAACGACGTGCAGCTAGAAATCGTGCCCGTCAGATGGAAAATCAAAACTCCTTTTAATTACAGCTAAAGGAAATTTCTCCCTTAGTTAAATCTCCAACTCGAATTAGATTCAAACTTCCATTTAACTCATTTTTAGTTAAAGTGTTTGCAATTTGTAGCCCTAAATTTGCCGACTTTTCAATATTAAATTCACTAGGTAGCCCTGAACCATTGTCACAAACATTTACTTGATATTTGTTTTGCTTCTTTATAACCTCAACTATTAACAGATCACCGCTCTGATCTAAACCGTGCTCGAGTGCATTATGAATTAATTCAGTAATGACTAAGGAAAGTGCGGTCGCTGTCTTTGAATCAAAAGATCCAAAATCACCAACTTTTTTAAATTTAATTTTTCTGGTGTTTAAATCTAAAGCATTTTTCACGATTTGCTCAAATACTTGATCAAATTCAACAAACTCTGAGGATTGATTAGATAGAATCTCATGAACTAGGGCAATAGAGGCCACCCGCCTAACTGATTCAGATAATGCCTCACTTGCGATCGGATCAGTTACACGCCGCGATTGAAGGCGAAGAAGTGCGGAGACAGTTTGTAGATTGTTCTTTACCCGGTGATGAATCTCCTTAATTGTTGCATCTTTTGTAATTAAAGCTCGATCTCTATTTCTTAGCTCAGTTATGTTATGTAACAAAACGATTGCGCCAATACGATCATTACCTTCAGTTAATGGAATTACTAAAATATCTATTACGGCGGCCGGACTTTCATACTCGGTCCTGCGCAGTGATTTTCCACTTAAGGAGGTTTGCCAAGATTCATCAGTAGGCAAATTCTCACCTTTATGCAAACTCGCAAATACTGCTCCTAAATTCTCACCCTCTAACTCCTTTTCAAATCCAACTCTGCTTAGCGCAGAACGAGCATTTGGAGATGCAAAAAAGATTGTGCCATTAACATCTAATCTAATTAAGCCATCGCCAACTCTGGGTGCTGATTCTGAGCTATACAAACTATTTCTAATTGGGAATGTCCCCTCTGCAACCATTTTATAAATTTTGTGAGCAATTTCTCGATAATTTAACTCAAGCTTTGAAGGCTGGCGCATTAACTCAGAGTTACGGTGCCTTGAAATAACCGCCAGAGTCTTCCCATTCAAAATAACAGGAATGCTTTCTTCTTTAATCATAAGTTGACCAACTAATTCTGGTTTAGCATCTCTTAAAATCTCACCATCAGATAATGCTTGATCCACCAAGGGCCGCTCTCCCCAATTAACTTGGGATCCAACTAAATCATCGCTAAAAACTGTTGCGGCTGTTGTCGGTCTAATTTGAGCAATAACTAAATGTCCCTGCGGCCAAGATTTTTCATCACGACGTATTGGTAACCATAAAAGTAGATCTGCAAAAGAAAGATCAGCTAATAAGCGCCACTGAGCCACTAACTCTGCAAGGTGCTCTACCTCATTTGTGGTGAGGGAAGAGTTCTCACTAATTAACTCTGCAAGGGTGGCCATGGCTTAATGGTAAGGCCCCTAAGAGGTCAGCTGATTACCAATTTTTTCTATCTGCTTATTAAATGTAGTGCTGCGCCAAAAATTATTTGGCCAGGCTGCACCTACCTGTGAGCGAATGGATCTGTAATCCTGCGGTATTTGAAAGGAAGGCTGATTCCCCACAACTTCAAGAAACTTTCTTTGAATACTTTGGCCCCTACGATCAAACCTTTGCTGATTTAACACATAGAAAATAGGTGGTGGGTTAAGTATGTTTTTAAAATCTGAAACAAATTCAGCTAAATATGAAATTCCATTGTCATTGGCCTCAAGTACATAAATAAGTTTTCCAGCACATGCCAACGAATGACTTAGCCAAAGAGCATTCATTCTTCGATCAGAGATTGTTTTAGTCAATGCAACTGATCTGCCTGAATCAATAAAGACCAACCCGCTACCGAGAGCTACCAGTTTCTTATCTAATTCTGATGCAGCAATTGTTTCAACTTTAGCGCTGCTTTGTGGGCGGAAGTTATGGTGCTCTGCTGCGATTACCTGCGCAGATTTGAAAACAGCTAGATGATTTGTAATTGTTGATATTCCAGGTGAGCCGGGCGTTCCAAGTACGGAAATTAAATTATTTGCTCTAGCTAACTGGTGGAGTAAAGGCGGTCGGGATATTTGGGCTAATTGTTTTAGTAGCTCCTGACTATTTAGATCCTCTGTTAGTTGAATCAATCTGAGTCCTGCAAAAGATGTTGATAATTCTTTTAATTTTGCACCAGTGATGAAATCTTGCGAGTAGACGAGACTTACCGTTGACTGATTACTGGCTAAGAATGCAGTTAGTAGGTCACTATTGAGCGCTCGATAAATTATGTTGCATCCTTGAGAATGCAGCAAAGCGGCTATCTTTTCTTCCTGATCACTGTTACTAATTGCAGTGATTAAATCCAGCCTGGGTTCACCGATTTCTAACAATTATTAATCTGCTATCAGAGAGATAATTTAATATGGAAATTACCTGATTATTTTCTAAGATCACTAAAACACTAACGACACCTGAGTTGCTACGCTCTAATACCTGATCAACGCTAACTGCGCTGACAAGCAGAGTTGGGGCGATTGATTCTTTAGCATTTGTCTTGGCTATCGCATAAATATCAATTACATCCCCTCGAGATAATGCGATAGGAAGATCTGAAATCTCAACAGTAAGTGGCACTAAACGTTGATTATTAGCATCAACTTCATTTGCAATTGCGGCCACTGGAATTAGGTCCCCGGCTGAAATTTTTGTTAAAACTGTAGTACCAACTATTTGGGCAGAGGATGAAAAATAATTTTTCGCCGATTGTGCTAATAAAACAGAGGCTGGGGTTAAATCTGATTGCGCAATTATTTGACCTGGAGCTAACTCGCCAGTACTTGCCCAAACTAAGACTGTTCGATTCGCCTCTTTCGATATTAAGCTCGCAGCCGTTAAGGCGATTATAAATAAAGCCAATCCCATCGCTAATCGTGAGTTCTTTAATATATCTAATTTTGAAATATTCATACCAAGTTTTTACTCTGCCTGGTTTAGGAAAAGATCATCCGAACGGATGATGCTTAAAACTTCTGGCGTGTTGAGTATCAGCCCATGACAATTATTCAGCCAGTAAAGAGTGAGAATGTAAGCAATCAAACCAAGCTCTATCTAGTTCCATCGATTGATAAAGAGTTTGGACCAGAGTGGTTTCATCCCAAGTTTTCACCAATGCCTTCAGCTTTAGTTGATTTACCAGAGCTGCATCAATGGAGTGAATCTTTTGTGATTAAAGTTTTGGAAGTTTGGTCTGGCCGAAGGGCCTTATCTCAGTTATCACGAAATTGTCATAGATCGGTATTGAAAAAGATTAATGAACAAATGAGTACGTTGACCCAAAAATGTCAGATCAGAAAATTCTATTTTCATCAGCCGATTGAAGGTGTTGTTGAAGTAACAGTAACCTTGAGAGTCATCGATCGAGTTAGATCTTTGATATTAAGATTTGAAGGTGTTGATAAAAGATGGATATGTACTGAATTAACTTTGCTTTAAGACTGACCGTGACATCTCTTATATTTTTTACCTGATCCGCATGGACAAGGTGCATTCTTAGATGTACCGCCAGCTGCACTTGGCTCAATATCCGCTGCTGAGTATTTAAGTTCAGCTACCGGAGCTGGAGCTGGAGTTAGGCCCTTAGCGCCAACTTGATCACCTTCCACCTGTACCTCAACATGGAATACAAAACTCACCAACTCTTCTTTTACAGCATCCATCATCGCCGTGAATAAATCAAAGCCTTCTCGTTGATACTCAACCAAAGGATCGCGTTGTGCCATGGCACGTAGTCCAATTCCTTCTTGCAAATAATCCATTTCATAAAGATGCTCTCGCCATTTGCGATCTAAAACTGAAAGTAAAATCTTTCTTTCTAGTTCGCGCATTACTGTCGGTGTTAACTCTGATTCTCGTTTTTCATACGCCGCTCTTGAATCCTGCAAAATCTTTTCAAGTAAATACTCACTATCTAATGCGACAGCACCACCAATTTCAGCAAGCATCTCTTCATCAGTGAAGGAGATTGGGTAAAGGACTTTTAACGCATTCCATAATGTCTTTAGGTCCCAATCCTCTGCTACCCCGGTAGCTGTTGCCGAATCCACATAAGCGGTTATGGTTTCTTCAAGTGAAACTTCCACTAATTCCTTTATATCTACACCCTCTAAAACCTCACGTCGTTCAGAGTAGACAACTTCCCGCTGCTTGTTCATAACATCGTCATACTTCAATACGTTTTTACGCATTTCAAAGTTTAAGGACTCAACTTGAGTCTGAGCAGACTTAATCGCATTGCTAACAATCTTTGATTCCAACGGAGTTTCTTCTGGCATTCCTGCTGCGCCCAAAAATCTTTCAACTAGGCCAGAGTTAAATCTGCGCATAAGGTCATCTTGCAAAGATAAATAAAATCTTGATTCACCTGGATCACCTTGTCGACCAGATCGGCCGCGAAGCTGATTGTCAATACGCCTAGATTCATGACGCTCTGTTCCAAGTACATATAGACCGCCTAAGGAAACAACCTGCTCATGTTCTTTTGCTACAGCAGCTTTTTGTTTTGCAATTTCATCCGGCCATGCTTTTTCATACTCTTCCGGTGAATCTGCTGGATTTAAGCCTCTACGTTGCAATTCAAAATCAGCCATAAACTCGGGATTACCACCAAGCATGATGTCAGTTCCACGACCTGCCATATTTGTTGCAACTGTTACTGCACTAATTGTTCCAGCACGTGCAATGATTGCTGCTTCACGTTCATGTTGTTTGGCATTTAAAACTTCATGTGGCACGCCACGTTTTTTCAGTATCGAAGATAACTCTTCAGATTTTTCAACGCTCACCGTGCCCACAAGAACTGGCTGACCTTTTTTATGTCGCGCAACTATGTCATTTGCAACTGCAATAAATTTGCCACCCTCTGATTTATAAATCAGGTCTGATTGATCAATTCTCTGCATTTTTTTATTTGTTGGGATTGGTATAACGCCTAATTTGTAGATCTGCATAAACTCTGAGGCCTCTGTCATTGCTGTACCAGTCATACCACTTAACTTCTCATAAAGTCGGAAGTAATTTTGCAGAGTAATAGTGGCCAATGTTTGATTTTCATCTTTGATATCAATTCGCTCTTTTGCCTCTAAAG
>Ga0214917_10001771_pt1 | contig 27465 bp, 28 predicted proteins | sample LL_1208_BB_MetaG_FD_177983 | JGI IMG/M metagenome (GOLD analysis project Ga0214917, IMG submission 177983) | Freshwater microbial communities from Lake Lanier, Atlanta, Georgia, United States - LL_1208_BB | ecosystem: Environmental > Aquatic > Freshwater > Lake | place: USA: Georgia | collected... | reverse complement strand
TACACCGCCCAGGGGCAATCAGTCGGAAGCGGACAGATGAGGAAGGAATCGAGGTGGCGGCTGGAATGGCCGGCCACCTCTGCGCAACTCACTTCATGGCCTTGATCTTCAGGGTGTTGAGATAGCCTTGAGGGTTGTTGGCATCGAACTTGACGCCGTCGAAGAAGGTCTCCACACCGCGGGAATCACTGCTGGGGCCATTGCCGTAGCCATTGGCCTTGGCGGCGGCGCGCCACAGATCGCTGCGGTTCACCTTATTCACCAAGGCCTTGATGTTTGTGCCCTTGGGCAGGTAGCCCCAACGCATGTCCTCGGTGACGAACCAGGTGTCGTGGCTCTTGTAGGGGAAGGAGGCGTTGTCGGCCCAGAACTTCATGGAGATGTTCTTCATGTTCGCCACCTTGCCGGTGCCGAAGTCGATGGTGCCCTGCAGGCGGGGGAGCAGGTCATCGGCGTTGGCCTTCACGTATTTGTCTTGGGCCAGCATCTTGGACAGTTCCACGGTGTTGGCTGGGTTATCTGCCCACTTCTGGGCCTGCTGTACTGCCATGAGCAGGCGCAGGGTGGCGTTGGGGTTCTTCTTCACCCAGTCGGCTCGCATGGAGAACGCCTTCTCAGGGTGATCCTTCCAGAGCTGACCAGTGATCAGGGCGGTGTAGCCGAGCTTCTTGTTCACCAGGCGCTCATTCCAGGGTTCGCCAACGCAGAACACATCCATGGTTCCCGACTGCATGTTGGCCACCATCTGTGGCGGTGGAATCACCACGAGATCGGCCTGCTTATTGGGATCCACGCCGTTGGCGGCCAGCCAGTAGCGCATCCAGAGATCATGGGTGCCGCCGGGAAAAGTCACGGCTGCCTTGAATTTGTCTCCAGTCTTGTTCTTTTCGGTGATCGCTTTTGAGATCGTCGGGCTCTTTGTGCTGAACTTGTACTTCAGGAATTCATTGGAAGCGGAGATCGCCTGCCCATTGGTGTTCAACCGGGCCAGGATGAACATGGGCACCGGTTTTTTGCTCTTGCTGATGGCTCCGGTTGTAAGCAGATAGGGCATCGGAGAGAGGATGTGGGCACCATCGATACCCCCACGCTCGCCACCGAGTTCAAGGTTGTCACGGGTCACGGCCCAGGAGGTTTGTTTCTTGAGCTCCACATCCGTCATGCCCTGTTTGGCGAAGAAACCCTTCTCCTTGGCAACGATCAGCGGGGCGGCGTCTGTGAGAGCGATGAAGCCCAGTTCCACGCTGGTGGTTTCAGGTTTGCCGGGGGCGGCCTGAACAGGGCTGGCGTTGAGCAGGCCGGCGACTCCGCCGAATTGAACAACCACGCCGGTGGCTGCAGCCAGGCCGGAGAGCAATGCTTTGCGTCGGGTGATGGATGACATGTGGATTCGACCCCATGGGGGCCCGTGCGATCAGGTGGGGGCCTCTGTGGCCGCAAGCGGCACAGGTGCCAGAGCCAGACCGGCCTCACAACAACGGGCCGTCGTCAGGGCGAATTCAGCGGTTGGCGCAGATGCTGACCAACGAGAGCCAAGAGACCACGCCTCAGGCACACCCTCCCGTTGCCGTTGTTACGAATTTGCGGGTCCGTGCCCCGTGTGTGCCCAGCTGGACCTAATTCCGGTCAGATCTATTGGCCTGAAGGGCCAACAACTTCGCTAAAGGCTGCGTCAAGGTTCTGGTGGTCATGGCCGGGCCGGGCCAGCTTGCACAGGGCGAACCGCTCCAGTTCCCCCAGTTGGCGCCATTGGTCGACGTTCAGTGGCACACCCCGCTCCCGGGCGGCACGTTCCACCTCCACGGGCACCTCGTTTGCTTCCTGCCAGGGTTCGGCCTGGGCCGGTGGTATTGCCCGGGCCTGCCCGTCGACCATGGTGCTTGTCCATCTGAACAGCTGTGTGCTCAGCTGCTCAAGCGCTGGGGGTTGATCGGGCCACTCCACCAGCTCCTGCCGTTGGTCTTGGCTCAGCTCCAACCAGTGGCTGAGTTTGAGCTTGACCCCGATCAGATCAAGCTTGCGGCGAACGCAGAGGGGGATGCAGCGCCAGTTCCCGATGAAATCGCTCTCGAAAGCGAAGCAGTGGCTGAACTGATTCGGGGGTCGCATGGTCGACCCTCAGCGGCAGTGTTGCTGGATGCTCTCCAGCAGGCGCAGCGCCTTACCCGTCTGCAGCAGTGCACGGCAGTGCTCCAGACCAGCGTCATGGGTGCAGCATTGGCCGGCCTGCCAGAGGTAGGTGCCGGCGTTCCAGATCAGGGAATTGGCCAGGCGGCCCTGGCCCCCCAGGGCCGCCAAAGCCTGACCAGCCCAGCTGTCGAGGCTGTCCCAGCGCGGATCGTCGCCGTAGCAGCCATGGTCGCGGGGGTGCAGGATCAGGCGGCCATCGCCATCGGCGTTGGGGCGGCCCGTCACGCAGGCACGGCTGATCGGCAAATCGGTACTGCCTTCGAGCCCCTTGACGGTGAGCACATCGGTTTCACCGGCCAGCTTCAGGGCCTGCCAGGCGCGGCTTTCGGTCGGGGGGTGCACGAAGCCGCTCACCAGCAGATGCTCTCCGCGGTGGGGGGTCCACAACAGCTCCAGGCTGGCGAGGGGAGGCCGCTTGCCGATGTCCTCGCGGATCGGGATCAGGGCTTCTGCGGCGGGGAAGTGGTCGGGTTGATGCACGAGGGCCAGATTCCAGCACTCAAGGCCGTTCTGCACCCAGGCCAACTCCCGGCCAGTCAGCGTCAGCCCCAGCGCCTCGAACAGCTCCATGGCTGTGACTCCGTATTTCACCGGCATGCGCCGGCCGCCCTGTAGCACCACAGGGATCCCGGCGCTGGCCAGCACCAGGGCGGTGAGCGGATAGATCGGTGCTGTCCGACTTCGGCCGTCGAAGGGGATGCCGAAGCAGAGCGCCCGGCTGCTGCTGTGGAGCTGGGGGCCCTGTCGCCGGTAGACATCCAGCATGCCGGTGAGTTCCTGGGGCTCGGGTCGGCGAATGCGATGGGCGATCAGGAAGGCGCCAATCTGGGCAGGGCTGGCCTCCCCGCTCAACATCAGCTCCAGAGCATCCGCTGCCTCCTCGCGGCTGAGGCCGCTGCTGGTGTGCTCACCGCTGCCCACCTTGCCCAGGTAGGAGCGGAAGCGTTCACGGCCAGAAGCTGCGGCCGACATCGATTGAGAGGGGGCAAAGGAGGCCTGCGCAACCATGCGGCTAGCGGCACGGCGAGATCCACGATTCTCTCCCACAACCCTTGGCCTCTGGCGCTGCTGCCAGCAAGAGTGCGCCAGGTACGGCTGTTTGGTAACAACCACCACACTCGCCAGGTGGCGCTGTTCCGCACTCTGGGGCCCCAAGCCCGAGGTTGCGATGGCAGCTGCGCTCAGCAAAATCGAGCAGGCCAAGGCGGAGCTCTGCGGCCTTGAACTGGCGCCGCGTTTGGCGGAGCTGGCCGCCCAGGGCTGGGACAGCCTCGACGAAGCCACCCTGACCATCCGCCTGAAATGGCTGGGGATCTTCTTTCGCCCCGTGACCCCTGGGCGATTCATGGTGCGGCTACGTCTGCCGAATGGCGTGATCCACGCCGACCAGCTCGCCGTGCTGGCGGATGCGCTGGATCGCTGCGGTGAGTGGGGCTCCGCTGACATCACCACCCGTCAGAACCTTCAGCTGCGGGGCCTGTTGCTGGAGGACATGCCGCCTCTGTTGACCGCCATGGAGGCCGTCGGCCTCACCAGCCGTCAATCCGGTCACGACAACCCCCGCAACATCACCGGAAATCCCTTCGCCGGCATTGATCCGGAGGAGTTACTGGATACTCGCCCGCTGGTGGAAGCGATTCAACAACGCCTGCTGGCGGCTGATGGACCGCGCAACCTGCCCCGCAAGTTCAACATTGCGGTGGGTGGGGCGCCAGACAGTTTTCTGCTCCACAACGATCTTGCCTTTCTGCCGGCCGAGTGCCAGGGCGTGCTGGGCTTCACCGTGATGGTGGGCGGATTCTTCTCCGCCCAGCGCAATGCGCTGGCCATCCCGCTGGGCCTCTGGCTGCGGGGTGAGCAGCTGCCCGCCTTCAGCCTGGCGGTTTTGCGGCATTTCGAGCGCTGCGGCAACCGCCAGGCACGCAACAAAAGCCGGGTGATGTACTTGGTGGACGAGCTGGGTCTGGAGGGTTACCGCGAGGCAGTGCTGGCCGAGTTCGCAACTCTGGGAGGAGAGGCCTCCTCCCATGACGGCCAACACTTGGTGACCCGTGCCCCTCGCTCGGGATTGGGGGTGCAGCCGCAGAAACAGCCGGGTCTGCACTGGGTGGGGCTGAGCGTGCCGGTGGGGCGTCTGGATGCAGCAGCCATGGCGGAATTGGCGGCCGTGGCCCGCCGCCATGGCAATGGTGAACTTCGCTTCACCGAGGCCCAGAACGTTCTGATTGCCAACGTGCCCGCCGATCGCCTTGAGGCCTTGCTGGCAGAGCCGCTGCTGCAGCGCTTCAGCCCCACACCCGGGGCCTTGATGGCCGAAGCCGTGAGCTGCACCGGCAACCGCTACTGCAGCTTTGCTCTGATCCCTACCAAAACCACGGCCCAGGCGGTGGTGGAGGAGTTGGAACGACGCCTTGAGCTGCCCCATGCCGTGAGCACCCATTGGACCGGTTGCCCCAATGCCTGTGGCCAGCCCTACATGGGCGAGATTGGCCTGATGGGGACCAAGGCCCGCCACGAGGGCCAGATGGTGGAGGCTGTGAAACTCTTCTTGGGGGGCGACATGGGTGCCGATCCCCAGCTGGCGGAGCTGCACGACAAGGGGGTGCCCCTGGTGCAGCTTGTGCAGGTTCTGGAAAACCTGCTGGTGGAACGTTTCGGAGCCCGCCGCCGCACCAATGTCGGCTGAGGTGGTCTCTCCATCGCCTGTCAGGGTGGAAGTGGCGGGATCACCGTGGACTGTGGAGGGGGGCAAGCTGCAGCGGGAGTTCATGTCCTTGGCGGCACCGGGGGAATCGGACCGGTGGCACCAGTTGCAGGCCCTGCAGCGGGGTCACCTGCCACTCGAGCCATTGATCGTTCAGCTGGTGAACGGTGCAGTTTCACCGCAGGCCGACCTGCTGGCCGCCCTCTGGGGGCAGATCGACCGTGCTGGTGTGGAACGGCTGCTGGCGAGTGCAGCGGGCGCTGATCCGCGCCCCTGGTTGGAGGCCGCCCGTCAGGAGTTGCCCCGCCTGGCCCTGCAGCCTCGGGTGATTGCAGCCTGGTTGGATCCGCTGCTTGTGCACCAGACTCAGGTTGATCCCTCCCAGCAGTTGTGCTGGTTGGAGGTGCTGGCCCACTTTCAGGATCCCCGCGTGGCACAACGCCTGCGGCGTCGGGTGCTCGAACTCAGCCGCCAAGGCAGCACAGCACCGGCTCGGCCGGATGGGCGAGTCGCCGCTTTGCCACTGTTGCCCTTGCTGGGGAGACAACGCCAGCGGCAGGATGCGCCCCTGCTGCTGCAGTGCAGCCTCGATCCCGGCCCCTTGCCCTGGCGTCGGGCGGCCCTGGAGGGGGTGGCACTGGGCTTGTCGGCTTGGCCGTTGCCTCTCCTGATCCCCGCCCTGGAGCGGCTGGCCGAGGACCTCTCGCCTGCCTTGGCCGCCCAGGCGGTGGACCTGTTGGCACGGGTGCCCGGTGGCCAGCGATCGCTACGGCAGCTGGACGGCCGCCGCATGGAGCCCTCAGTGGCAGCCCGGTTGCAGCGGCGCCTGCTGTGCACCCCGCTGGTGTTGGTGGTGCATGGCCGCCAGGGTGGGGAGATTCCCTTGGTTTTCACTGATCTGGCGCAGCAATTGGCCCAGCGCCGCCGGGCGCCAGTGCTGCTGCAGGCCCTCACCGCCGAGGCACCAATGGCTGATGCCAACTTCTGGCACCAGGCCCAACGGGCGGGAGGGCTCACCATGGTGCCCCTGCTGCTGCTGCCTGGGGAACACGTGCGCCGCGACCTGCCGGCTCTGGCTTTGGCCTGGCGTTCGGCCGCCAAGGCGGCCCTGGGGGAATCCGCTGCCTCGCGTCTGTCGCTGCGCCGTCACCCCTTTCTGGGCTCCTGGCCCACTTGGCATGCGCTATTGGTGGAGAAGCTGGAGCATGCCGCTGCCGGTCGGCCCTGGATCTGGCTCCACCATCCCCTGCAGGGGCGGTTGGCCCAGCGCTACCTGCAGCACCTGGCGCGGGTGCTGGGGCGGGTCGGTCTGGCAGCGCCTGAACCTGGCCAGCCGTTGGAACTTCCCGAGGGGGTCGGTGCAACCGGCCTGGTAGTGCCCCTCGGCCTGGCCCCCAGTCGCATGGCTGAATCCCTCAACATGGGCGGGCTGGCACCCTGTACCTGGGAGGTGCTGCCCCCCTTGCTCGATCTGCCCGGCGTGCGCACCTTTCTATTGGACCGCCTGGAGGCCTTGGCATGAGCGGAACCGTGTTTCTGGTGGGAGCGGGCCCCGGCGACCCCGATCTGCTCACCCTCAAGGCCCATCGGCTGCTGAGCCAGTGCGATGCCCTCGTCTACGACTCGCTGGTGCCGCGCGAGGTGCTGGCCCTTGTGCCGGAAGGGGCGGAGAAGCACTTCGTGGGCAAGCGTCGGGGCCATCACTCGGTGCCCCAGCCCAGTACCAACGCTGTGCTTGTGGAATTGGCCCATCGGCACCGCTGCGTGGTGCGGCTCAAGGGGGGTGATCCTTTCCTGTTCGGCCGTGGCGGTGAGGAGGCGGCCCACCTCGCCCGCCATGGCATCGCCGTGCAGGTGGTGCCAGGCGTGACAGCAGGCATCGCCGCGCCGGCCTACCTGGGGATTCCGGTGACCCATCGCCGCGCCGGCAGCTCCATCACCTTCGTGACGGGCCATGAGGAGATCGACAAGGGCCGGCCCAGCGTGGATTGGCGTGGTTTGGCCCGCAGCAGTGATGGCCTGGTGATCTACATGGGTTTGCACAACCTGCCTCACATCTGCGCGGAGCTGATTGCCGGCGGCCTCGATCCCACCACACCCGCCGCTGCCGTCCAGCAGGGCACGGTGCGCGGTCAACGCTCGGTGATCGCCGAGCTGGCTGGTCTGGCTCAGGCGGTGCGTCAGTCCGAACTCAGTTCACCGGCCATTGTGGTGGTCGGTGAGGTGGTGAATCAGCGGGTGGCAGCCTGTGCGCCGGAACCGGCGGCCGTTGAAATGCCGATCCCCATCCCGATCACGCCGGGTTGAGGCGTTTCTGCGGCAGCCAGGGTTGACCCAGGTGCAGCTTTCGCAGGGTCCAGCTTCTTCGTTGAGTTGCCCTTTGTTTGTCAAGCCAGGCTTCGTCCAGGCTGCGCAGGGCTTCGCGATCGTCCATGTCCTGGCCCCCGTAGAGCAGGGCGATCACCCGTTCTGGGTCAATCTCCAGTGCAGCCACCTCACGCCATAGTCGCTCTGCACCATGAGGATCGGCCCGGCGGAACTGGGCATCCGCCAGCTGTTGGCTGAGCAGCAGCACCAGGGCCTGATGGGTGCCGGCGTTGAAACGCGTGCAGTTGTTGGCGGGTGCTGACATGGCTCCAGGCCGATTCCACCGGCGGCTGATGCGTAACCAACGCTACCGATTCCCCAGCCACCTGAGGCACTGGCCTGTGGAAAGGTTGATTGCGTAGTGCTGCGAACTGTTGCGGCGGCGGGGTTGCGGTTCATTGGCCCATTGCCTGGCTTCCGGCCGCCCCTTTGCCATGTCCGCCCTCCCCATTCAGCAGGATGTGCTGCAGCGTGAACGTCGATCTCCGCAGCCCGATGGTCGGGCGCCAATGTTTGAGCTGATTCCCTACGAGAAGTTCCGCGATACCCCCGCCGTTCGCTTCTTCGACATCACCGTTGCCGCGTCGAACGCTCGCGACCTGGTGATCCATTCCGGCCCGGCCGTCAGCCCCCCCGATGAGGAGAACACCGGCGCCTGGCAGTTCTATCTGCACCCCCACCAGGAGGACAATCTGCTGGCCCTGCATGGCGGCCGCACCTTCTACCTGGTGAACTTCGGCTGGAATTACCCGTATCACATCGTCCGCCTGGATACAGGCGGCGACATCCTGCGGATCCCGCCGGGCACCTTCCACCGCTCCGTGTCCGATCCCGATGGTTCAGTGGTGCTCAACCAGGCCGTGCGCGAGGAAGGGGCCAGTGTGGTGCGCGAATTCCGCGTGTACAACAGCCGCAAGATTCCGCGCCTGTTTGCCACCACCTTTCGCACGGCGCCGCTGCCCAAGCTGCACGGGGTGAGCTGGTAGCTCAGGCCTGTTCGCGCCAGCGGGGCAGAGCCAGGGAGGCGCGGCTGTCGAAGCGCTCGCACACCGCATAGGCGGCAGGCAGGTTGGCCACCCGCTGCCAGTTGTCCTGATCGGCGCTGGGGTTCACCACGTAGCCACCGCCGCCATCGCGGGCGATCCGGCAGCCATTGCCGGTGAGCCCAACCAGGTGGAGGGTGTCCAGGTGCAGGGTGTTCCCCATCGCTCAGCTCCGAACTATTCCGTGTCTAGAACGCAGCGGATCCCGCTGGCATGTGTGTCTTTGCTCACGCAATCAAACGTGAGCCTGTTGAACCAAAGCTGAAGTTTTGCCCTGCGATCACAGCCGCAGATCCAGGCTGCAGGCCGTGGCGAAGGCCCCCCGCAGCGCTGTGGTGGCGCTCCCCGCCGGCCCAGGGGCGCCGGCCTGTTCGGTGAGGGCCTCAAAACCGGCCGACTCGTTCCACAGCTGCCAGCTCTGCAGCGGCGCGTCCTGGCCGTTGTCCAACAGATCCAGCCGCAGCGGCACATGGTTGGCCAGGCAGGGGTGCAGGCAGGGAAACAGGGCCTCCTGGCGGAAGCGCACCGCCCGCGGGCCCTCGTCCGGTAGCGGCAGCGGCCGCCCCTGCAGCTGCAGCCGGTAGCCCTGGCGGAAGGCCGGGGTGCTGATCAGCTCGAAGCGCCGCAGCGAGCTGTCCACGAAGCGGCTGGTGCTGCCCCCCTCCACCGGCGTGTCGCACAGCAGTGGCCAGGGCTCGAGCGCCTGGCGGATGGTCAGCTCCGCCTCGCCGTCGCGCCAGTGCAGCAGCACCGGAAAGCGCCACGCCCAGGTCTGCCGGAACGGCTCCGGATCCAGGGGCAGACCATCGGCGGCCAGCTCGGCCAGCACCTGCTCCAGGTCGGCCCAGAGCTCGCTGGGGAGCATGGCCCGATCGCTCAGGGCCTCGCCCCAGGGCCTCAGGGCCGTGGGGCGGTGGTCGGGATTCAGCAGCCGCACCGCCAGGGCCCGCCAGAGCAGGGCCACGGCACTGGTCCACTGGTGATGGGGCAGGGATTCCAGGGCCCGGAACTCCAGCAGGCCCTGGCAGCCCGCCGCCCAAGCGGGGTTCCAGAACTTGTCGAGGCTGATCTCGCTGCGGTGGGTGTTGCCGCTGCGATCGGCGTGCAGATGGCGCAGGGTTTCACCGATCGGCACGCGCTGGTCGCCGGCCGGAAGCTGCTCCAGGGTGTGGTGGGCCAGCTCCAGATCCAGCAGGCTGGCTGAGCCCTCATCGGGCCGCGGCGCCTGGGAGGCCGGGCCGACACTGCGGCCGCTGAACAGGTAGGCCAGGCTCGGGTGGTGCTGCCAGTAGCGCAGGATCCCCACCAGCCAGGCTGGCCGGCTGAAAAATGGGTTCTGCTCCAGGTTCGGGCCGCCCCAGAGCAGGTGGTTGCCGCCACCAGTGCCTTCGCTGCGCTGGCACGCCTGCTTCCAGCTGCGCAGCCCCACCGCCGCACCGGCCTGCTCCAGCCGCTCGATCCAGTCGGCGTAGGCCTGCCAGCTGGCACACACCGGCAGGTTCACCTCCAGCACCCCCGGATCGGCTGTCAGGCCGAGCACCTGCCAATGATCAGCGGTGTCGTAGGGCAGCACACCGCTCAGCTCCGGCTTGCGCCATTCACCACTGGCGGCGGCCAGCAGCTGCAGCAGCTGCTCCAGGGGCTCGCGGCTCAGGGGTGGCAGGAACAGGCCCCAGCCCTCGGCATCCAGTTCCAGGGTGAGCACCTGGCGCAGGGCCTGCGCGGGGAAGTGCTGCAGCGGCAGCCGCAGGCCGGCCGGGCCCTGGGCGGGGATCAGCTCGCGCAGCTTCTCCTGCAGGGGCCAGGCCAGGGTTTGCCAGCGGCCCTCCTCGCAGGAGAGCGGCACCGCCCAAACACGGCGTCCGGGCTCCTGTGGATCGCGCAGGGGCAGCGGCTGCACCGCCAGATCGAGCTTGGTGCCCAGGCTGTGGAGCAGCGCCTCGGCCTGCTCCGGCGTGGGAAGACCGCCATCGGCTGCACGACCCGCCGAGTCGCTGTCCACCTGGTCGTGGGGCCAGGCCACCACCGGCTGCTCCTGGGGTCCAGTGATCAGCCGCAGGGCCCAGCGGGGGTTCACCTCGCCGTCGTAGCGCTTGCCGGGGCAGTAGAGCAGGGTGCTGCCGGGCCAGGCGACGCGCTGCAGTTCGGCCGCCAGGGCCCTGGCGTAGCGCAGCTTGGTGGGCCCATCGGCGGCCACGCTCCACTCGGCCCCCTGGGGGTCGATCGGCACCAGGGTGGGCTCGCCGCCCATGGTGAGGCTGATGCCGGCGGCCTCCAGCCGCGCCTCGAGGGCAGCGGCGGTGGTAGCGGCGGTGGCAGTGGCGGTGGCAGTGGCAGCGGCTGTGGCGGTCATGGCAGGTGGCTGCCGCGGAGAGATGGCTCCCGTCATCGCGCGCTGCCCGGCCCCGGGGGTGCAGCGGTTGCTACCGATGGCGGGCTCCGCTCTGGTGGGGAAGACGTCCCAGCTCAGTGGCCGCTCAGCAGGGGCGCGCTCAGCGCATCGAGGATCTCGGCTTCAATCTCCCAGTCCAGGGTGCTCTTCACCCCGGGCGGACCGGAGAAACTGCCGCTCACGGCGGCGGTGAGATCGGATTTTGAGGAGCTGGCAACGGGGATGTAGCGGTCGTCGACCGCACCCTTGCCGCTGGCATCGAAGCCACGCCAGCCGGCCCCCTGCAGGTACACCTCCGTCCAGGCGTGCAGGTCGTAGCGCTCGGGTTTCGGTTCCACCAGGTGATAGCCGCTCACAAAGCGTGCCGGCAGCCCAACGCTGCGGCAGCACTCGATCATCAGCATCGCCAGGTCGCGGCAGGACCCCACCCGCTCCTTGAGGGTTCGCCCCGCCGGCCAGGCCGGGCCCACATGCCGCTGGGTGTACTTCACACGGTCTTGAATGATCTCGATCAGCTGTTGCAGGAAGGTGAGGCTGCGCTGGTCGCTGCCCATCAGGGCCTCCTGGGCCAGGTCCACCGCCGCCGCATCGTGCTGGCCGTTGGGCAGCCAGCCCTGCAGGTTGCTGAGCAGGTCGCCGTTGAGTCGGCCGATGCTCAGCGGCAGACGGTCCATGTCCTCATCCAGGCAGGCCTCCACCAGCGGCGGCGTGAAGGTTTCCACCTCGCTGCTGGCAACCACGGTGAAGCTGTCGGTTTCCCCCAGGAAGCGAGCCCGGGTGATCGTGTCGCCCCCGGCCGCCAGCAGGTCGTAGAGCTGACTCGGATTGGGGCTCACCTCCAGGCGGAAGTCCATCAGCCGCTGGAACCCCTGGGGCCGGGGCCGCAGGCAGAAGCGATGGGGCCCCAGCAGCACGGGCTTGCTGTAGTGGTAGTGGAACCGGTGGATCAGGCGGGCGCGCATGCCAGGTCTGTACTGGAGGCCGAAACGGGGCTGGCGACCACGAAGTAGCGCTCGTGGATCAGCTGATGCAGGGTATTGAGATCGCTCTGCAGGGCGTCGATCGCCTCGTGCAGGCCGCCGGCCATCAGGTCGTTGATGGGGGTGTAGCTCCAGCGGGCCAGGGTGAGGCCACTGAGGCATTCCAGGTTGTCGGGGGCACCGGGCAGGGAGCGGCCTCCCACAAGCTTGAGGGTGTCGTGGATCCGCTCGAGGCAGTAGCGCACGGAGCGGGGGAACACCGGATCCAGCAGCAGGAAGGCGGCCACGGCCTTGGGGGCGATCACCCCCAGCTCGGCCTGGCGGAACATCTGGTAGGCGCCGGCGCTGCGCAGCAGGGAGATCCACTGCAGCTCATCGAGCACCCCGCCCACCTCCTCCGGGCTGGGCAGCAGCAGGAAGTACTTCACATCGAGGATGCGGGTGGTCTTGTCGGCCCGCTCGATCAGGCGCCCCAGGCGGCTGAATTGCCAGGAGAGATCGCGGCTGAGGGTGGCGTCGGTGACGCCATAGAACAGCTGGCAGCCACGCCGGATCTCCCGCAGCTGCTCCTGAGGTGGCTGGTGCCAGAAGCCCTCGTTCTCCAGCAGGGTCCAGTAGAGCCCGTTGATCTGCTCCCACATTTCCGTGGTGATCACATCGCGGATCTGGCGGGCGTTTTCGCGGGCGAAGGCAATGCAGTTCACGATGCTGCTGGGGTTGGCCTCCGCCCGCACCAGGAACTCCACCACCTGGCTGGGGCCGCCCCCGGGGTAGAGCTGATCGAACAGGTCGCGATCGCCGCTGGCATCGATCAGCGGCAGCCAGGGTTCGGCACTGCCGGGTGGGCAGTCGAGGGCCATGGCCTCACTCACCTCCACGAAGCGGGAGATGTTCTCCGCCCGCTCCACGTAGCGGTTGATCCAGTAGAGGGAATCGGCAACGCGGCTCAGCATGCAGGCACCTCCGCCGCAGCGGGCCCGCCGGCTTCCGTCACGATCCAGGTGTCCTTGCAGCCGCCTCCCTGGGAGGAGTTCACCACCAGCGAACCGCGCCGCAGGGCCACCCGGGTGAGGCCGCCGGGGCTCACCCAGGCCCCCCGGCCCCGCAGCACGTAGGGCCGCAGATCCACGTGGCAGGGATAGAGCTCGCCCTCGCTGAGCGAGGGCACCGTGGAGAGCTCCAGGGTGGGCTGGGCGATGAAATTGCGCGGATCGGCCTGGATCTTGGCGGCGAATTCCTGGATCTCGCCGGGGCTGGCATGGGGGCCGATCAACATGCCGTAGCCGCCCGCTTCCGACACGGCCTTCACCACCAGCTCGCCCAGGTGCGCCAGCACATAGGCCCGGTCGTCGGGCCGGGAGCAGAGGTAAGTGGGAACGTTGGCGATGATGGGCTCCTCATCGAGGTAGTAGCGCACCATCTCCGGCACGTAGGCGTAGATGAGCTTGTCGTCGGCCACACCGGTGCCGGGTGCGTTGGCGATGGCCACCCGTCCGGCGGCGTACACCTCCATCAGGCCCCGCACCCCCAGCATCGAATCGGGGCGGAACACGGCCGGATCGAGGAAGTCGTCGTCGATGCGGCGGTAGATCACATCCACCGGTTCGAGTCCTGCCGTGCTGCGCATCCACACCCGGCCGTCCTGGCATGCCAGATCACGACCCTCCACCAGGGGAATGCCCATCTGCTGGGCGAGGTAGCTGTGTTCGAAGTAGGCGCTGTTGAACACGCCCGGGGTGAGCAGCACCACCTTGGGCGTATCGGTCCAGGGGGCGAGATCCCGCAGGGTCTGCAGTAGATGGGAGGGGTAGGCATCGATCGGCTGCACCGTGGGCCCCGCGAACAGGCTGGGGAACATGCGCTTCATCACGCGCCGGTTCTCCAGGAAATAGGCCACTCCGGAAGGGCAGCGCAGGTTGTCCTCCAGCACCCGCCAGCTGCCCTGGCCATCGCGGATCAGATCCAGCCCCGACACGTGGCACCACTTGCCCAGGGGCGGCTGGAAGCCCTGCATCTGGGGCCGCCAGCCCTGGGAGCTCTCCACGTCCTCGCGGGGGATCACGCCGTCGTTGAGGATGCGCTGGGCGCCGTACACATCGGCCAGAAACAGATCGATCGCCTCCAGGCGCTGGATCAGGCCGCGCTCCAGCTGCTGCCATTCGCCGGTGCGGATCAGCCGCGGCAGGGGATCGAAGGGCAGGATGCGCTCGCCGCCACGGGTGCCGGAATTGTTGAGGCGGAAGGTGGCGCCAAGGCGCTTGAGCAGCATGCCGGCCGCGGCATGGGTGCGGTTCAGCTCCTCCAGGCCGAGGGCCCCGAGGGAGGAGAGCAGGGGGCGCAGGGCCTCGCGCGGCTCATCGCTGGCGCTGAAGTATTCGTCGTAGCCCTTGTTGGGCCGGTAGTCCGTGAACATAACGGGGCTGCGGTGGCGCGACTATGCAGACCCCCCATGCCCTGCCGGGTGACCATTGCTACGGAACGACCGGCTTCGTTGGCGCGGGCTTCAGAGCAGGAAATAGCGCTGGGCCATCGGCAGCACATCGGCCGGCTCACAGGTGAGCAGTTCGCCGTCGGCGAACACTTCATAGGTCTGCGGGTCCACCTCCACCTTCGGCAGAGCGCTGTTGTTCTTCATGGCCGCTTTGCTGATGCCGCCGCGGGTGTTCTGCACCGGCACACAGGCCCGCTGCAGCCCCAGGCGGCGTGGCAGGTCGTCGTCGAGGGCGGCCTGGCTCACAAACGTGAGACAGCTGGGGGCCAGGGCCTTGCCGAAGGCGGCGAACATCGGCCGGCCGTGCACCGGGCCTGGGGTGGGAATCGAGGCGTTGGCATCACCCATCTGGGCCCACACGATGGAGCCACCCTTGAGCACCAGTTCCGGTTTCACGCCGAAGAAACCCGGCTTCCAGAGCACCAGATCCGCCAGCTTGCCCACCTCCACCGAGCCCACCTGGCTGTCGATTCCATGGGCGATAGCCGGGTTGATCGTGGTCTTGGCGATGTAGCGCTTGAGGCGGGTGTTGTCGTTGCGGCCGCCGGCGTCGGCGTCCTCCGGCAGGGCGCCGCGCTGCACCTTCATCTTGTGGGCGGTCTGGAAGGTGCGGATGATCACCTCCCCCACCCGGCCCATGGCCTGGGAATCGCTGGCGATGATCGAGAAGGCGCCGATGTCGTGGAGGATGTCTTCGGCGGCGATCGTCTCGCGGCGGATGCGCGATTCGGCGAAGGCCACATCTTCCGGGATGCGCGGATCGAGGTGGTGGCACACCATCAGCATGTCGAGGTGCTCCTCGAGCGTGTTGCGGGTGTAGGGCCGGGTGGGGTTGGTGCTGCTGGGCAGCACGTTGGCCTCCCCGCAGATCTTGATGATGTCCGGCGCGTGGCCGCCGCCGGCGCCTTCGGTGTGGAAGGTGTGGATCGTGCGGCCGCCGATGGCGCGGATCGTGTCTTCCACGAAGCCCGCTTCATTGAGGGTGTCGGAGTGGATGCACACCTGCACGTCGAAGCGGTCGGCCACCGTCAGGCAGCAGTCGATCGCGGCTGGGGTGGTGCCCCAGTCTTCGTGCAGCTTGAGGGCGCAGGCGCCGGCGCGGATCTGCTCCTCGATCGCTTCAGGGGTGGAGGCGTTGCCCTTGCCGAAGAAGCCCAGGTTCACCGGCAGGCCCTCGGCGGCCTGCAGCATCCGGGCCAGATGAAACGCCCCCGGCGTGCAGGTGGTGGCGTTGGTGCCGGTGGCCGGGCCGGTGCCGCCGCCCATCAGCGTGGTGACGCCACTGGCCAGGGCGGTTTCGATCTGCTGCGGGCAGATGAAGTGGATGTGGGTGTCGATCGAGCCGGCGGTCACGATGTGCCCCTCGCCGGCGATGGCTTCGGTGCCGGGGCCCACCACGATCGTCACGCCGGCCTGGGTGTTGGGGTTGCCCGCCTTGCCGATCGCCACGATGTGGCCATCCCGCAGGCCGATGTCGGCCTTCACGATCCCCCACCAGTCGAGGATCAGGGCGTTGGTGATCACCGTGTCCACGGCCCCCTCGGCGCGGGTGGTCTGGGCCTGGCCCATGCCGTCGCGGATCACCTTGCCGCCGCCGAACTTCACCTCATCGCCATAGACGGTGAAATCCTGCTCAACTTCGAGGATCAGCTCGGTGTCGGCCAGGCGCAGCCGGTCGCCGGTGGTGGGGCCGTACGTCTCGGCGTAGGCGCGGCGGGAGATGCGGTAGGGCATGGGAATGGTGGCGAGGGTCGCGCGTTAATCCAGGGGGCCGTTCACCAGGCCGTTGAAGCCGAACACCCGCCGCTCCCCGGCGAAGGGCACCAGCTGCACCTCGCGGCTGTCGCCGGGTTCGAAGCGGATCGCCGTGCCGGCGGGGATGTCGAGCCGTTGGCCGCGGGCGGCTTCGCGATCGAACTGCAGGGCCTCGTTGGCCTCGAAGAAGTGGAAGTGGGAGCCCACCTGCACCGGTCGATCGCCGCTGTTGGCCACCAGCACGGTGGTGACCGGGCGGCCGGCGTTGAGTTCCAGCTCACCGGGTTCGGGGAGCAGTTCGCCGGGAATCAGGGGGGGCATGGCGGGCCTCTCAGCGGATCGGGTCGTGCAGGGTCACGAGCTTGGTGCCATCGGGAAACACCGCCTCGATCTGCACCTCATGCACCAGCTCCGGCACCCCTTCCATCACCTGTTCGCGGCTGAGCCAGGTGCTGCCCTCGGCCATCAGCTCCGCCACGGTTTTGCCGTCGCGGGCGCCCTCCAGCACCAGGAAACTGAGCCAGGCCACCGCCTCAGGGTGGTTGAGCCGCAGGCCGCGGTTCAGCCGCCGTTCCGCCAGCAGCGCGGCGGTAACGATCAGCAGCTTGTCCTTTTCCTGCGGTGTGAGATGCATGGCCAAACTGTGACAGGGTCGAGGCCTGCAGCCGGTTCACGCTGAACATGTCTGCCGCTGCTGCAGGGGTTGCTCCTGGAATGGCCACACCCGCGGCAGCTCCGGCGGGGGGAGGCCGCGCAGCAGCCGGGTGTGCCGCCAGATCCGGCTGAACCAGAAGCGGGCCGCCTGGCTGGAGTGGCCCCTGTAGCGGGCCACCAGCCCCTGCTCCAGGGCACCGCAGGCCATCTCCCCCTCCAGGCCCGCACGGTCGGCACGGCAGTTCGCGAGCAGCTCATCCAGCTGCTCGCGGGCCAGGGCCTGGGGTGCGGCCCACACCAGCGAGCCGAACACCGGTTGGCCCGCCAGGCCGTGGGGGTCGTGCAGGGCTGCTCCCCCCAGCTCGAGGCGATCCACCAGCAGCCAACGGGGGCTGGCGGCCGTGGTGCGGCGGATCTCCAGGGCCGAGCGCCAGCAGCCATCGCCCAGCTCCTCCCCGGCGGCGGTGCGGCCCAGGCGAACAACGTCGGCTGCGAGGAAGCTGCTGCCGGCGGCCAGCTCCACCCGCGCCTGCTGCTGATACAGCCCGCCGGCGTACACCACCAGTTCCTGGGGCAGCCATTCCAGATCGCTGCCGGGTTCCAGTTGAACGTGCAGGTGCTGACGGGCCCAGCGGCCCTCCGGTGTGAGCCGGCAGCGCCCCACGCTGCCGTACACCTTCTGGGCGGCAACGCTGGTGAGCAATGCCTGGCTGCCCGCGGCCAGCTGGGCCTCGATCAGCAGTTCATCGCCTCCCACCAGCCCACCGGCGGTGTGCAGCAGCGGCAGTTCGCAGTGGCCACTGGCCTGGTGGAAGGCCCGCTGCAGTTTCAGCGGGGCGCTGCTGCTCCCCTGGTGAATGGTGCGCGCACCGCTGCGCACAAACTGGAGCCGCGCCTCCCCCCGCCAGGGGTTGGCGTTGTTGCTGGCGGCCTGGCTGCCCATGGCGGCATGCTCCGGCGCCGCCGGGGGCAGGCCGGTATCAACCGGCACATTTCGATGGCCTGGGGCCCGCGAGGGTGGCCGCTTGCCGCTTGGTCTGGCTGCGTGTCTGCGATCGTGCTGGTGGAGCGCCTGGCGCCGGGAGCCCTGCCTTCTGAGCCGCTCGACTGCCTGCGCCTGCCCCTCACGGCCGATCAGCGCACCAGCTCGCGGGGCCATCGCCGCACGGCCTGTGGCCTGGATCTGGTGCTGCAGTTGCCCCGCGGCGCGGCCCTGGTTCCCGGTGATCTGCTGGCCAGCGCCGATGGCCAGTGGCACGTGAAGGTGGAGGCGGCGGCGGAACCACTGTTGCGGGTGCGCAGCACCGATCCCCTGGCGCTGCTGCAGGCGGCTTATCACCTGGGCAACCGCCATGTGGCCATGGAGTTGCAGCCCCACCAGCTGTTGCTGTTGCAGGACAGCGTGCTGGAGGACCTGCTGCGGCAGCGCGGGCTGCAGGTGGAGCGCCTGCTGGCGCCGTTTCAGCCGGAGGCCGGGGCCTATGCCGGTGTTGGCCACCACCACGGATGACGACGCGCCTCAAGCTGTTCCAGTTGGTGAGTCCGGCCCTGCCGGTGGGGGCCTTCAGCTATTCCGAGGGGCTGGAGACGCTGGTGCAGGCCGGTGTTCTCACGGGGCCGGCAGCGCTGGAGGCCTGGCTGCGGGCGGAGTTGCAACGGGGCGCCGTCTGCGCAGAGGCGGCGGCCCTGGCGCCCCTGGGGCAGGCCCTGGGGCGATGCAGAGCCGGCAGCTCCCAGGCCTCCAACACCGCTGCTGCCGAGCTGCTGGATCTGGATGGCTGGCTGCTGGCCCAGCGGGAGGCGCCGGAGCTGCGGGCCCAACAGCTCCAGATGGGAGGCTCCCTGCTGCAGCTGCTCCAGGAGCTGGGCTGGCCGCTGCCCGACGCCCTGGCGGGCGCCTTGGCTGCCCCACTGGCTGACTCGCTGGCCTGGCCGGCGGCCTTCGCCTGGGCGGCTGAGTGTCTGGAGCTGGGCTCCCCCGAGCGGGAGGAGGCCTACCTCTATGGCTGGGTGGCCAACCAGCTCAGTGCCGCCGTGCGGCTGGTGCCCTTGGGCCCCACCCAGGCCCAGCGCCTGCAGCTCCAGCTGGCGCCGCTGATCGCCGACCGGGCCCGGCAGCTGGCGATCACCGACCCGCGCAGCCTCTGGAGCGGCGGTGTGGGCGCCGGCCTGGCCCAGCTGCAGCATGGGGAGTTGTATTCCCGGCTGTTCCGCAGCTGAAGCCGGTCCTGCGGCTGCCGGGGCCGGTGGGCTGGGCGCCCCGGCCAAACAGCGTCACAATGCGCCGATGCTCTCCATCTGGATCGGATCCTTCGACCAGGGCCTGGCCTATGCCGGCCTGGCCCTGGGCGTGTATCTCACCCTGCGGGTGCTGAATTTCGCCGACATCACCGTGGACGGCTCCTTCGCCCTCGGCGGCGGCAGCGCGGCCCTGTTGCTGAGTGAGAACGTGGCCCCACCCCTCGCCCTGCTGGTGGCGGTGGGGCTGGGTGCCCTGGCCGGTGCCGTGACCGGACTGATTCACACCCGGCTCGGGGTGAATGATCTGTTCGCCGGCATCCTCACCACCACCGGCCTCTACTCGATCACCTTGCGGCTGATGGGCCGCTCCAACATCCCCCTCACCGATCTGCACCTGGCGATCGACAGCTGGCCCGACCTGGGCCTGGCCGCCGATGGCCGCTGGCTGCTGGCGCTGGTGTTGGTGGTGGCTGGCCTGATCGGCCTGCTGGCCCTGCTGCTGGCCACCGACCTGGGCCTGGCCCTGCGGGCCCTGGGCAATAACCCGGTGATGGCCCGCTCCAATGGCGTGAGCACCGGGCGCGGCCTCACCCTCGGCATTGCCGCCGGCAACGGATTGGTGGCCCTGGCCGGCGCCCTGGTGGCCATGTATCAGGGCTTTGCCGATGTGACCATGGGCATCGGCTCGCTGATCCTCGGCCTTGGTGCCGTGATCGTGGGGGAGTCGGTGCTGCGGCCCCGCAGCGTGCCCATGGCCCTGCTGGCGGTGGTGCTGGGCTCGGTGCTGTTCCGGGCCATGATCGCCCTGGCCCTGCAGCTGGGCATGGATCCGGTGGATCTCAAGCTGGCCACCGCCCTGCTGCTGCTGGCGGCCCTGGGGCTCGGCCGGTTGCGGATCCCGGGCGTTTCCGATGCGGGAGGGAAGCCATGAGCCTGGTGGTGGATGGATTGCGCTGGGGCCATGCCCAGCCCGGCGGGGGTTGGCGGCAGCTGTTTGAGGGCTTCAACCTCAGCTGCCCCAGCGGCCAGTTCGTGGTGGTGATCGGCAGCAACGGCTCCGGCAAATCCACCTTGCTCAACCTGGTGGCGGGCACCCTCGCGGCCGATGGGGGCTCCGTGCAGCTGGAGGGTCGCGAACTGCTGGGGATGCGCGACCACCGCCGGGCCCGCTGGATCGGCCGGGTGATGCAGAACCCCCTCGATGGCACGGCCCCGGGGCTCACCATCGCCGAGAACCTGCGGCTGGCGGAGTGCCGCCGCCGTTCCCTGTTTGCCTGGCGGGGGTTGGCGGGCCTTCACCCCAGCCGCGCCGATCGCCGCCGCTATGCCGCCTTGCTGGAGGAGCTGGGTCTGCCCCTGGCGGATCGCATCGATACCCCCGTCGGCCAGCTCTCCGGCGGCCAGCGGCAGACCATCAGCCTGGTGATGGCCAGCCTGGGGGAGCCGCGCCTGCTGCTGCTGGATGAGCACACGGCCGCCCTCGATCCCCGCGCTGAAGCCACCGTGATGGCGCTCACCGATCGGCTGGTGGCGCGGCTCGGCACCACCGCCTTGATGGTGACCCACAGCCTGGAGCAGGCCCTGCGCCACGGGGATCGGCTGGTGATGTTGCAGGACGGTCGCCTGATCGGCGACTGGAGCGCCGCCGAGCGGCAACAGTTCACGCCGGCCGCATTGCGGGCCCTCTATGGCAGCGGCACAGTTGGCAGCGAATCTCCAGAGTTGGTATGAGCTTCGGGCGGCGTGAGTTCCTCACTCTGATGGCGGCTGGGGGCGGCAGTTCCCTGGTGCTGGCCGCCTGCGGCCGCTTGGGGGGTGGAGCCCCGCGCAAGGGGCCGCTGATCGGCATCCTGCAGATGGTGGATGCGCCGCCGCCGAACCTCACCCGTGAGGGATTCGTCCAGGCCCTGGTGGATGCGGGCTACCGCAATGGCGAAACCGTCACCTTCCTGCAGAAGGACGCCGCCGGCGAACTGCCCAACACCACCCTGGTGATGAAGCAGTTTCTGGGCGAGAAGGTCGACATGGTGCTGGCCGTCGGCACCCCGCCGCTGCAGGCGGCCATGAAGGTGATGCCTGAGTCTGTTCCGGTGATCTTCTGCTACTGCTCCAACCCCTGGGGCGCCGGGGCCGGCAAGCCCCCGGGCGGCGTGGGCCAGCACCGCCCCAATGTGGTGGGCACCATCGGCACCAACCCCGTGGGCCAGGAGCTGGATCTGGCCCGCCAGGTGAATCCGGCGCTGAAAACCGCGGGCCTGATCTTCAACCCCGGTGAGCCCAACTCCGAATACGAGGCCAAGATCCTCAAACAGCAGGCGGCCCAGCGCGGCATCACCATCGTGGAACAGTCGGTGGCCAATTCCGGTGAGGTGCTGCAGGCCGCCCAGGCCCTGGCCGAGAAACAGGTGCAGGCGTTCGTGAAAATCGGCGATTACGCCACCATTCAGGCCTTCAATGCGATCTGCAAGGTGGGTCTGGAGAACAAGATCCCCGTGTATTCGGTGGATCCTCCCGATATCGATCTGCCGGGCTGCCTGGGGGTGATCGGCTGGAACTACCGCGACGACGGCTACGCGGCCGGCAAGCTGGCGGTGCGGGTGCTCAAGGGTGCTTCCCCCGCCACGATGGCCTTCGAACCTCTCACCAAGACCGATCTGCTGGTGAGCCAGGCCACGGCCAAGGCCATCGGCGTGGAGTTGCCGGAGGCGCTGCTGAAGCAGGCCGACAAAGTGGTGAGCTGATGGCCGCCAGCCGCCTGCGGGTGGGTGTGGCCGGGCCGGTGGGCTCCGGCAAGACCGCCCTGGTGGAGGCCCTCTGCCGCCGGCTCCGGCAACGCCTGGAGCTGGCGGTGGTCACCAACGACATCTACACCCAGGAGGATGCCCAGTTCCTCACCCGCGCCGGGGCGCTGGAGCCCGAGCGCATCCGTGGCGTGGAAACAGGGGGCTGCCCCCACACCGCCATCCGCGAGGACTGCTCGATCAACCGGGCTGCGGTGCAGGAGCTGGAGCAGGCCTTCCCGGATCTGGATCTGGTGCTGGTGGAGAGCGGCGGCGACAACCTGGCCGCCAGCTTCAGCCCGGAGCTGGTGGACCTGTGCATCTATGTGATCGATGTGGCCGCCGGCGACAAGATCCCCCGCAAGGGGGGGCCTGGCATCACCCGCTCCGATCTGCTGGTGATCAACAAGATCGATCTGGCGCCGATGGTGGGCGCCAGCCTGGAGGTGATGGAGCGCGACACCGAGCGCATGCGGCCCGGGCGGCCCTGGTGTTTCACCAACCTCCACTCCGGCGAGGGCCTCGATCGGGTGGAGGCGTTTGTGTTGCAACAGCTACCAAGCTGAGTCTGGTTCGGTAGCAACTGACACAGCGTTCGCAAGCGGATTTCATCGCTTGAATCCATTGCGGGGCCTGGATTCTGCTGGGTTCGTCAAACGGTTCGATCGGCTACCAAATGGCGCAGGGGGCGCTCGATACGGTCGCCCCACCGCTGTTCGGCGGGTCACCAATCTGTGCTTTTAGAACCCATGACATCTGCCTCGATGCGGAAAACTTCACTGCGTCTGCTGTGCGGTGCCACGGCCCTCGCCACTTCGCTCTCGCTGGTGGCCTGCGGTGGCGGCGACAAGGCCTCTGGCAACTTCGATGGCGAAGTGAAGGTGGGAATCCTGCACTCCCGCTCCGGCACCATGGCCATCTCCGAAAACACGGTGGCCGAAGCCGAACTGATGGCCATTGATGAGATCAATGCCAAGGGCGGGGTGAAGATCGGCGGCAAGAAGCTGAAGATTGTGCCCGTTGAAGAGGATGGTGCCTCCGATTGGCCCACCTTCGCCGAGAAGGCCAAGAAATTGATCGATCAGGATCAGGTGTCTGTGGTGTTCGGCGGTTGGACCTCAGCCAGCCGCAAGGCGATGCTGCCGGTGTTCGAGGCCAAGGATCACTTCCTCTTCTACCCGATTCAATACGAGGGGCAGGAGTGCTCCAAGAACATCTTCTACAGCGGTGCGGCGCCCAACCAGCAGGCTGAGCCCGCGGTGGATTGGCTGCTCAAGAACAAGGGCAAGGATTTCTTCCTCGTGGGTTCCGACTACGTGTATCCGCGTACGGCCAACACGATCATGAAGGAGCAGCTCAAGGCCAACGGCGGCAAGGTTGTCGGTGAGGACTACCTGCCCCTGGGCAACACCGAGGTGGCTCCGATCATCGCCAAGATCAAGCAGGCTCTGCCCAAGGGCGGTGTGATCGTGAACACCCTCAATGGCGATAGCAATGTGGCCTTCTTCAAGCAGATGAAGGCCGCTGGTATCACTCCTGCCAATGGCTACTCGATCATGAGTTTCTCGATCGCCGAGGAGGAGATCGCCGCCATCGGTCCTGAGTACCTGGAAGGAACCTACGCCGCCTGGAACTTCTTCCAGAGCCTTGATACTCCGGCCTCCAAGGAGTTCACCAAGAACTTCAAGGCCAAGTACGGCGACAAGCGCGTCACCAACGACCCCGCTGAGGCCGCCTACATGATGGTCTATCTCTGGGCCGCCGCCGCCGAGAAGGCTGGCAGTGTCGACGACAACAAGGTGCGTGAAGCCCTGGTTGGCGTGAGCTTTGATGCGCCGGAGGGCAAGGTGACCGTGCAGACCAACCACCACGTGGAGAAGCGCGTGCTGATCGGCGAGGTGCAGAAGGATGGCATGTTCAAGATCCTTGAGGACAAGGGCTTCGTGAAGCCCGTGGCCTGGAACCAGTACGTACCCGAAACCAAGGGTTACACCTGCGACTGGACCCAGAAGCGTCCCGACGCCGGCAAGTACAAGATGTGATCGATCCCGGGGATGTGGCCAGGAGCCCCATCCCCCACCGGGCTTTCTGCAGCGGCTTTGCCGCTGCTGTTGTTTCTCCCTTTGCCTGATCCCTTCGGGGTGCGATGGATCTTCTCTACGACACACTGTTCAATGGCCTGGCCATTGGCTCGGTGCTGGTGCTGGCGGCACTGGGCCTGGCCGTGGTGTTTGGTCTGATGGGTGTCATCAACATGGCCCATGGCGAGTTGATGATGCTCGGTGCTTACACCACCTTCGTGGTGCAAAACATTTTCAAGGCTGTGCTGCCGGAAGCGCTGTTCCCGGTGTACATCCTGGTGGCGATCCCGCTGGCGTTTCTGGTGAGCGGCCTGGTGGGGCTGCTGCTGGAGAAAACAGTGATCCGTCGCCTGTACGGCCGGCCCCTGGAAACCCTGTTGGCCACCTGGGGGGTGAGCCTGATCCTGCAGCAGTTCGTGCGCTCCGTCAGCAGTGCCTTCGCCATCGGCCTGGTGCTGGCGGTGGCTGGCGGGTTGCTGATTCCCCGCTTCACCCCGAAGCGGTGGTGGCATCAGCGCTGGACGCCGCTGCTCGGCACCGGCAGCTGGGTGCTCTCCGGCCTGATCGGCATCGTGGTGGCCTCCCTGCTGGGCGAGCAGCGCACGCTGGATCAGCCCTGGTTCAGCGCCCGCAACATCGACGTGACCGCACCCACCTGGCTGCGGGGCTCCATCGATGTGGGGGCGGTGAACATGCCCGCCGCTCGGCTGTTCATCATCGCCCTCACGGCCTTGGCCCTGGTGGCGGTGAGCTGGTTCCTGCAGAAGAGCGTGTGGGGCATTCGCATCCGTGCCGTCACCCAGAACCGGCCCATGAGCGCCTGCCTCGGCATCCCCACCCAAACGGTGGATGCGCTCACCTTTCTGATCGGCTCAGGGCTCGCCGGTGTGGCCGGTGTGGCGGTGACCTTGCTGGGATCGGTGGGGCCGAACCTCGGCGGCAACTACATCGTGGATTGCTTCATGGTGGTGGTGCTCGGTGGTGTCGGCAAGCTCGCCGGTACGGTGCTGGCGGCCCTGGGCATCGGCGTGCTCAGCTACATCGTGGGATCGGGTTCGCTGCTGCTGGTGTGGCCCGCCATGCCGGAGGCCCTCAATGGGCTGATCAGTTTCTTTGCCACCACCTCGATGGCGAAGGTGCTGGTATTCGCCCTGATCGTGGTGTTTCTGCAGATCAGACCCGCCGGTCTGTTCCCGCAGAAAGGTCGCATGGTGGAGGCCTGATCGATGCCGGACCTTCTCTCGGGCCGCCAGCTGCGGCGCTGGCTGCCCTGGCTGCTGATCGTGGTGGCGGCCCTGGTGCTGCCGGTGCTGCTGCCCCCCTTTCGCCTCAATCTGCTCGGGCGCTTCCTCTCCCTGGGCATTGTGGCCCTCGGCATTGATCTGATCTGGGGCTACACTGGCATGCTCAGCCTTGGGCAGGGCATCTTCTTTGCCCTTGGCGGGTATGCCCTGGGCATGTATCTGCAGCTTGCCTCACTGCAGCCTGGTGAACTGCCGGAGTTCTTCTCGCTCTACGGGGTGAAGAGCCTGCCGGCCTTCTGGCAGCCGTTCAACTCCCCGTTGTTCACCTTCTTCGCCATCTGGGTGATCCCTGCCCTGGTGGCAGGTCTGCTGGGCTATCTGGTGTTCCGCAACCGCATCAAGGGGGTGTACTTCTCGATCCTCACCCAGGCCGCCCTGCTGGTGTTCTTCAACTTCTTCAATGGCCAGCAGAAGCTGATCAACGGCACCAACGGCCTCAAAACCGATACGGCGCGCATCTTTGGTGAGCTGGTGGGCAGTGATGCCATGCAGCGCAACCTGTTCTGGCTCACGCTGGTGCTGGTGATCGGTGCCTGGTTCCTCTGCCGTTGGCTCAGCTCCGGCCGCTTTGGCGATGCCCTGGTGGCCATCCGCGACGATGAGCCCCGCCTGCGCTTCACCGGTTACAACCCCACCGCCTACAAAACCGTGGTGTTTGCGGTGGCGGGTGCCCTGGCGGGCATCAGCGGAGCGCTCTACACCGTGCAGTCGGGCATCGTGAGCCCCCAGTACATGGCGGTGCCCTTCTCGATCGAGATGGTGATCTGGGTGGCGGTGGGCGGCCGCGGCACCCTGATCGGTGCCGTGCTTGGAGCGGTGCTGATCAACTACGCCAAGTCGCTGGTGAGTGAGCAGCTGCCGGAAACCTGGCTGTTCATCCAGGGGGGCTTGTTCCTGCTGGTGGTCACGGCGCTGCCGGATGGCCTGATGGGCTGGTGGCGTCAGGGCGGCCCCGCCCGCCTGATCGCCATGGTGGGTTGGCCGCCGAAGGCCGCCACCTATCCATCCCTGGATCTCGACCCCGAGGTGCAGGCCGAGCAGCGCCGTTTCGACGACGGTTCCCACGGAGGTGCCGCATGACCACCACAACCCCATCGGCGATGACTCTGCTTGAACTGCGGGGGGTGAGCGTCAGCTTCGACGGCTTTCTCGCCCTCAACGACCTCAACCTGCAGCTCGCCCCGGGCGAGTTGCGGGCCGTGATTGGCCCCAATGGCGCCGGCAAGACCACCTTCCTCGATGTGATCACCGGCAAGGTGAAACCCAGCCGCGGCGATGTGCTGTTCCGGGGGCGCTCGATCGTGGGCCAGAGCGAGCACCGCATCTCGCGCCTGGGCATCGGCCGCAAGTTCCAGGCGCCTCGCGTGTATCAGAACCTCACACCGCGGCGCAACCTGGAACTGGCGCTGCGGGCCCCCCATGGGCCGGCGGCGCTGCTGTTCGGTGCCTTGAGCGTGGAGCAGCGCGATCGGGTGCAGCAGCTGCTGGCGGTGGTGGGCCTGGAAGCCCATGCCCATCAGCCGGCCGGGGGGCTTTCCCACGGCCAGAAGCAGTGGTTGGAGATCGCCATGCTGGTGGCCCAGGACCCCGATCTGCTGCTGGTGGATGAACCGGTGGCGGGCCTCACCGATGAGGAAACCGCTCGCACCGGAGAGCTGTTGCGGCAGCTGGCGGGGGATCACACCGTGCTGGTGATCGAGCACGACATGGAGTTCATCCGCGATCTGCAGGCTCCGGTCACGGTGCTGCACGAGGGGCACGTGCTGTGCGAGGGATCGATGGAACAGGTGCAGAGCGATCCGCGGGTGATCGAGGTGTACCTCGGCAGTGACACTCAGGAGGCGGCATGACCAGCACTCTGCTCGACGTGTGCGGGCTGAACGTCTACTACGGCGAGAGCCATATCCTGCGCAACGTCGACCTCAGCGTGAAGCCGGGGCAGATGGTGTGCCTGATCGGCCGCAACGGCGTGGGTAAGACCACCCTGCTCAAAACGGTGATCGGCCTGTTGCGCCAGCGCAGCGGCTCGGTGGAACTGGAGCGACGGGAGCTCTCGGCCATGGCGCCCCATGGGAGGGCCCGAGCAGGCATCGGCTATGTGCCCCAGGGGCGGGAGATCATTCCCCAGCTCACGGTGCGTGAGAACCTGCTGCTGGGGCTGGAGGCTCTGCCGGGTGGTCTGGCCCGGCATCGACACATCGATCCGCTGGTGTTTGAGCTGTTTCCGATCCTGGAACAGTTCCTCAACCGCCGCGGCGGTGACCTCTCGGGCGGTCAGCAGCAACAGCTGGCCATCGCTCGCGCCCTGTTGGGCCAGCCCAAGCTGCTGTTGCTCGATGAACCCACCGAGGGAATTCAGCCCTCCGTGGTGCTCGACATCGAGAGGGCCGTGCGCCGCATCATCGACACCACCGGCATCAGCGTGCTGCTGGTGGAGCAGCATCTGCACTTCGTGCGCCAGGCCGACTGGTATTACGCGATGC
>Ga0214917_10001770_pt1 | contig 27467 bp, 23 predicted proteins | sample LL_1208_BB_MetaG_FD_177983 | JGI IMG/M metagenome (GOLD analysis project Ga0214917, IMG submission 177983) | Freshwater microbial communities from Lake Lanier, Atlanta, Georgia, United States - LL_1208_BB | ecosystem: Environmental > Aquatic > Freshwater > Lake | place: USA: Georgia | collected... | reverse complement strand
ATGCTTGAAGGATTATTGCTGGGAATATGTATTGTTTTATTGATTGGTATCAGTTTTTTTGCATCATTTGGATTAATTTTTGCGACAATACCTACAACATATCGACAGTATACTCTGAGTTTGTCTTTGATATTTTTACCCTTAATGTTAGTTGTAATTTTGTCAGGGTTTAGCTATCTTCCTGCATTAAAAGTGCACATAAATTATTACAAATATGTATTGATAATTGGCAGCACAATTACGATTTATGTTTGTTGTTTATTAAACCAAGATATTAAGCAGTACGCTCTTACGCCAAATAATCTCGTTACTATTGGTAGTGCGTTATTTTCATTAATAGGTTTTTGCTATTTGAATCAAACTGAACTATTTACGCATAATTATCTTTATAATGGGGAGTTTTTTAATTATGCAAAGTTGGCTCAAAAATTAATTAATCAAAATTTAACTATCCCAAAATTTTTTTTAGACCATCAAAAAATTCGATATGGGCAAGATATATTTTTAGCGACTGTTTCCCTAATTTTTAAACAATATCCTTTAAATGTTTTTCACATTGTGACCGGATACTTGTTATTTTCATATAATCTAGTCTCTGGTCTAGTACTCATTACAGTTTTTGGCAGAAAATTACCCACTTATCTGTTAATTTTTGTTAATATTTTTAATTTATTACCCTTATTTAATTGCAATACCTCTTGGTATTCTTCTTCTTTAGTACTGCCAATTATTATTTTAATTCTTGGTTTTTGCTGCATGAATTTAAAAAACACAAACTGGACTTCATTAAAAACCTTTCTGCCATATTTAGTTTGTGCATATATTTTTGTAGCTATTACTTATCCAGAGCTTTTTATCCCGGTTGTAGTGTCATTATTAGGATTTAGTACCTTAGCATGTATAGCGCATAGGGAGTTCACAACAAATGCTAAACTATGCTGTGCGAGCTTATTAGGATTATTTTTATTTGCCCCACTAACAATTAAAACACAATTTGCAGGTTTTTTTCATCAAATAGGTACAAACGGTGGTTGGAACATCCTAAGCACGCCGTTTGAAAATAAATACCAGTTTTTTCTCAATATTTTAGGACTACGATATCCTACAGCCCATTTTCATGTTTATTCTAATAGAGTGCTGATTACAGTCATCCTCATATTTTTATTTTTTTCATTAGGATATGGTTTGTATAAAAACTTTAATAAAATTGCCATTAATTTAAAAATATTATTATTAATTTGGGCCGGATTTATTCTGTTAACCATGGTTATTACTCTAATTAAGGCCACTAATTGGTACATGGTAAGCAAGATTTTTATACAGTTTTCCTTGGTTTTGATGATACTGTATGGGTTTAGTTATTGCATTAACAGCGCTAAACTTGATGTTTTCTGTTTAATTACTACTGTGTTAATTTATTTTTTCGCATATAGTTTTGAATTATATTTTTCTAAAAAAGAAATTTTACATTTTAATTTACTCAAAATTAGCGCTTACCTTAGGGATAATAACTTATCTAAGCCATTTTTAGCTTTAAATGATCCTGAGGGAGTAATGCTCTTATTTTTAGATAGCTTAAGAGATATGCAGCTTTTGAGTCTTGTGAGCTTAAATTATGAACAGGAGGCGGCTGTTGAACGGGCTTATGCTTTCAATAATTCAATAAAACCTATCCTCAATGACGCAAGATATACCACACAACAACTTTGTTATTCTAACAACCAAGTAATTGATAATGATTTAAGCTACCTACCAGTGTCAGTAACTTCAGCCTATGCATTGTTAGCAAATAAAACTGCTAACAACTTACACATTGATAATAAATCCCAATTAGGCTACACCAGCAAAACTAAACTAGCAGATTTTGGTCAATTTAGTTTGTATGAAATTGAATTTGGCCACAAAAAGGAAATCAATTTTTTAAACAATATTTTTCTCAAAACTTGGACGGCATGTTTACCTTTAAGCACGCATAAAGTAAAAGTGCGCATAGACATACTTACCAATAACCAGGGACAACTTTTAATTGGTTTTGGCGATAAATTTTCCAGCTATCCTATACGAAGATCTGGCGCAATTAGTCTTGCTTTAGACAATTCCTCGGCCTCTAATTGGTTGAAAATAATGTCCACTGATAATGCATTGCAATTTAAAGTAACTACCATTAATTTTTTCTAGCAAGTAGTTGTGCGTCTAAAAAATTCTGTGGTGTACTAATAATATTCTGTGTTATATACTTATATTGAAGCCTAAATTAATTTACAACTAGAGAGACTATGTTTGATAAAAGAGAACAAGAGCTTATTAATGCGCTTAAAGACTTAGATAATGGTGCGGGTACTATGCGGGTAGTTGGTCGCGGAACCTTAGTTATGAGCGCAAAAGCTGTGAGAGACAGCCAGAAATACCAAGAATTAATGAAAAAAGCGAATATGATTATTGGTAAAAAACTTTTATCGGCATAAACCCAATGTTTGCCCTAGTCTTAGCTTCGATTATAGCTAATGGATTTATAATCTTACGTTTTTCACCTGCACAATTCTACAAACTACATCGCTATGACGGCCAGCTATTATATATCAAAACCTCTTTGGTGGGATTATTATCCATAGGCATTGCTTTTATAATTGATGCCCTGTTTGGAATAACTAATACTATTTGTCTTCTAATGCCGCAAACAGGCATTGCTTCTTTTTTTGAGCATAGCAATATAAAGTCCTGTCTGGTTTTTAATATTTTTACCACCATGCTTTCTACATTATATTGCCTTTTAAATCGTATTATATTGCCGTTTAAAGCTTGGTGGCTTTTGCGAGGCACCAAGCAACCAGTCTCTTATAACGACATTGCCAAGATATTACTCCTGGATTCTATTCTAAACGATAGTCCTTTGGATAAATTGCTCTTTGATTCTTACGTGCAAAATATTTTCTTGCTGATAACTATGCAGGATAGAAAAGTATATGTTGGCAGAGTCATCAGTATGGGTGAACCAAACGAAAAGCAGGGCCCAGATCAAGAAATCGCGATTGTTCCAGCTTTTAGCGGCTATAGAGATAAAGATAGTTTAGAGGTAAAGCTTACCACTGTATATGCCAATACAGATGCTGTAAAAGAGCTTTATTTGGTGTTAAAACAAGCTAATATTGTTTCTGCTTGTGAGTTTGTTGAGACGTTATATGAAGAGGTGGTTTAATCGCTAATTGGCGCACTCGGAGGGACTCGAACCCCCGACACCTTGGTTCGAAGCCAAGTACTCTATCCAGCTGAGCTACGAGTGCTAGAATTATGGTGGGCCGTATAGGATTCGAACCTATGACACAAAGGTTAAAAGCCTTCTGCTCTACCAGCTGAGCTAACGGCCCCAAACAGGGATTTTACAAAAATGGTGGGTCGTATAGGATTCGAACCTATGACACAAAGGTTAAAAGCCTTCTGCTCTACCAGCTGAGCTAACGACCCAAGAAAATGTGATCATACTGAAATATAAATAAATTTCAAGTGTTTTGTGTTAAAAAAACAAATTATCTTCGGTTGCGATAATATCATAGCGCCTCGAGCGCAGTAACTCTAGTATAATATTTTTTTCTGAAAATGCAAAAACTATCAAAACAATATCTGATCCAAGGGCTCCGCATCCTTTAGCAGCAAGAATCTTTTCTTTCGCTAAGTCTTGCAGGATTACTTGCGTGTGCTCGATAACTAATCCTTCGACAAGAAGAGTACGAGCAAAATCATTAATACCTGCCAAAAAATCATCAGCGGCACTGTATTCCAACCCAAAGATGGCCTTTTCAGCGGATCTAAGCATGCTTTGCCAGTTATAGACAGCCTGTCTCGCTTGTAAATGCTCGTGTGTTTTGAGTTTTTTGCCAGTATGAATTAATGCAAAGCTTAATTCTGGAAAGGGCCACTTGCAAGCTGTTACGCAGATGGGATTAGTTTCAACAACTACACAGCCGAATGAAGTTTGCGCTAAAACATCATACCCGCTTGGCCGGTAATTATTTGCGCAACATGCGATATATTCTGCATGCACATGAGCTAAGTTGTCAAAATTGCCGTATATTTTATGATAAGCTAATAAATACTCTGCACTTGATGCTCCTAAACCGCCCTTTCCAAAATAAGGATCATTTAGGCCCCAATTACAGGCGGCATTAGTTTGTGCGAGGATAAACTGTGCGGCAATACTGTCTGTATGCAATTTTTTTGAGGGATCAATTGTAAACGCAGGCTCAGTCAGAATAATTGCGGCCGGACCTCCATGCAAGGCTAGATACTCGCCAACCATAAAGGTCTTGGCCGGAATTTTTAACATTTTATCTGCTTAGCTAATAATTCTTTAGCGATATTGATAGATACTGGTAACTTAGCTTCAATTCTTTCAAACAGCGACTGTCTAAGCCATGAGCGTTCTTCATCAGAACACGATAATGCCAATAATATATTGTCGACATGCAAGCGCATGTGGCCTTGAATAATTCCTACGGTAGAAAGAGCTCTAATTGCAGCCAAATTTTGTACTAAACCTACTGCAGCTATTACTCTTGCTAAATGATTAGCTGAACTGATATTCATCATGCGTAAGGCCATGTTGGCCGTAGGGTGTAATGCTGTTACACCGCCAACTGTACCTACTATAATTGGCGCTGTTAACTCTCCAATTAATTGTTTATCATGATATCTCCATCTACTCAAAGAACTATACTGGCCACTAGAGGCGGCAAAGGCATGCATCCCTGCTTCCACTGCCCGCCAATCATTCCCAGTGGCAATTAATACCCCATCTATTCCGTTCATAATTCCTTTGTTACTGGTGGCGGCGCGATATGGGTCTGTTTCTGCAAAAATGGAAGCTTCCATAATAGCCAAGCCTTCCTGAGGCTCAATATTATTCATAACTACTCGAGCAGTTGTTAGCTTTTGATCATTCAAATTAGATAAAATACATAAGTGAACTTTTTCTTTGGTAGCAGCTTCGATTGGTTTTTTTAAATACTCTAGGACTTGATTGATTAGATTTGCGCCCATAGCATCGCATGGATCCATTAAGACATGAATAACAAGCATACTATCGCCATCACTTCTTTCTAGATGACGAAATTCCATGGCATTAACGCCTCCTCCTCTCAGGACCATGTTAGGCATGATATTTTTATTAACCTCAGCTATCCAATCGTGCTGCTTTGACCGCAATTGTGCTAAGCAATAATCAATATCATTGATGCGCGGAATTTGAATTTGGCCGATGATACAATTACCCTTTTGACTAGTAGAGATGACGCCATGATGGTTTATCCATTTAGCTGTTTTTGATAACGCCGCTATAACCGAAGTTTCTTCGATAGCTAGTGGAATCGCGTAGTCACGACCATCAATACAAAAGTGCGCAGCTACTCCTAAAGGCAATTGAAAATACCCTAACGCATTTTCAATACAATGTTCTGCTAATAGGCTGGATTTTACCCCACCATTTTGTAAATACTCTACATCACTAATCGTTAATAATTTAGCATCTACTAATTTAGTAAGCCGTTCTTGCAGGGATAATTTAGAAAATCCCTGCCACATCATGGGATTTTTATTCATTTTAAATGCCTCTTACAGATTTTTGCCGCAGCGCTTTAATATTGACACTGCCGGTGCAAAACATCGCTACAGTCAGTTCATATTCAAAAATATTCATTATTTCAATAACTTTTTCATGGCTTTCTAATGCCGCAGCAAGCAGGGGTTTGGCGACTCCAACTTGTGTTGCTCCTAATGCTAATGCTTTAGCGGCATCAAGACCGTGGCGAATGCCGCCTGAGCCCCATATTTCTGAATTAAGAATCATTTTGCTCGCTTGACTAAGCACCCGTGCACTTGATAATCCCCAATTAGCAAATGTTAGCGCCGCCCGAGCACGGACTGGATCACAAACTGCCCGAGCACCTTCAATACGCCCCCAATGCGTGCCCCCTAAACCACTAACATCTATGGCATGGACACCAATATCATTGAGTCTTTGTAAATTTTCTGTAGAAAAACCGCAACCTGTTTCTTTTACCACAATAGGAATGGGTAACTTATTAATTAACTTCTCTAGCGCTGACCAAGCGCCCTTAAACTTAGTTGTCCCTTCGAGCTGTATAGCTTCTTGTAAAGGATTGCAATGAACTATGAAGGCTTGCGCTGAAACATTTTCAGCTAATTCGCTCAGCTTAGCCATTGGCGTGGTAATTAACTGAGCAATTCCTAAATTAGCCATTACAAATACATCTGAATAATCACTGCGTAATGCGAGCCATTCTGCACGCGCATTATCGTCGGTTAACTCTCGGCGCTGCGAGCCAACGCCCATCGCCCAGCCATTTTTTTGGCAAGCCATCAATAAATTTTTGTTTATTTTTTCAGCATGCTCGTGTCCTGCTGTCATTGAGCTAACAAAAAATGGTTTACGGCGCAAATGTCCTAATGAATAAGTAGTAATATCAATTTCTGCTAAATTAATATCGGGGATGGCATTATGCACTAATGAAAAACTATCAAAGGAATTATCGGCACTAGTTTGATGCGCCTCATCCAGAGCCAAGTGAATATGATCGCGCTTACGTTGCTCAAATTCAGTGAAATCCTCATCCATTGTAATTAGTTCAAAATAATAAACAAGCTTGAATTTTAACATAATTCAAGCAAAAATACACGAATTGCTAAAAGAAGTGATGAATGTTAACATCTCAATCATGAGACATTATCTACCGCCAACAGTTAAACTTAATCCGGAAAATAACACCATTGAACTTAATGGTTCATGGGAGATTTATTCTATTAACGCAGTTGAATGGCCAGAAATAACCGCAAACAGCCATAAATTAACTATAGATGCTTCGCAAATTATCAGCTTGGATAGCGCAGGAGCATATGCGCTAATTGAGTTTCGTAAAAAACTGCATGCACGCAATGTCAGCAGTATCGTTATTGGCCTTAGCGCAGATAAAGCGGAATTATATGACTTAATTTCTAGTAAAATTAGCCACCTGAAACCCCAATTAAATCAAGAAGAAAAAGAGCCCATTCTAGTAAGAATTGGGAAAGAAGCCTACCAAAAATATTTACAACTAATCGGCCTTCTGACCTTAGTAGGCGACTTATTATTAACTATAAAACACAATTTTGACAAACCACGGCGCTTTCATTTTGATTATATTTTTTCCAATATTGCCCAAACCGGCATTTTTGCTTTACCAATTTTGGCACTGTTATCATTTCTAATTGGCGTTGTGCTAGCCTATCAAATGGGGCTGCAGCTTGAAACCTATGGTGCTAATATTTTTATTGCTTATCTGTGTGGAATGGCCATATTTAGAGAGTTTGGACCGCTAATTACCGCAATTATTGTCGCAGGACGCACCAGCTCGGCTTTTACCGCCCAGATAGGCAGTATGAAACTCAATGAAGAAATAGATGCACTTGAGACTATGGGCTTATCGCCAACTGAATTTTTAGTGGCACCAAAAGTAATTGGCCTAACCGTTGTCTTTCCACTGCTGATTTTTTGGTCAAATATATTCGGGATTCTGGGTGCGATGTTTATGGGCAAGATTATGCTCCATATTGGGTATCATGATTTTTTAGTTAGATTACGTGAAAGTGTTGGCTTAAAACAAATGGCCCTTGGTTTATATAAAGCGCCAGCGTTTGCAATTTTAATTGCCCTAGTTGGCTGCTTTCAAGGATTTAGAGTGGGTAATAGTGCAGATAGCGTCGGCCACCAAACCACAAAGAGCGTCGTGCAATCACTCTTTTTAATCATTATTATTGATGCTATTTACTCTATCATCTATAGTGCACTGGATCTATAAACATGCCCCAGAATATAATAGAGATTAGAAATTTAGATAATAAATTTGGTAAACAGTGGATTCATCATAAATTACAACTTGATATTCCCAAGGGCGAGATCTTGGCAATAATTGGCGGTAGTGGTAGCGGAAAAACCACGTTATTACGCAGTATGCTTATGCTTCAGGAACCGCTCGCCGGTGAAATTAAAATATTTGGTGAAAACTTAAAAAATATCACTCACGCTAAAGCCCAAAAAATCCGATCGCGTTGGGGGGTGTTGTTTCAGCACAGTGCGCTTTTTTCTGCGTTTACTGTACTAGAAAACATTATGTTCCCCATGCAAGAATTAACTAACTTAACCAAGCAACAACAACAAGATTTAGCGCTCCTCAAAATATCTTTAGTCGGCCTACCCAATCACGCTGCTAACATGTATCCATATGAATTAAGTGGCGGGATGCAACGACGCGCTGCTGCGGCAAGGGCGCTGGCTATGGATCCGGAGTTACTATTTTTAGATGAACCAACCACCGGACTCGATCCGATTAGTGCGCGTCAATTTGATGAACTGATTGTTTTACTTAAAAATAGCTTAAATTTAACCATAGTTATTATCAGTCATGACATAGCCTCTTTGGAACGATGCACCGACAGAGTAGCTTTTATTGGCGAGGGTAAAGTGTTAGCTCTTGAACCAATCGAACAATTAAAATTAAATCAACATCCCTTAATCGCTCAGTACTTTAGCAATATTATTTAAGCGCTAAGCTACTCTTGCACGACCTAACATGGTGCTGTATACTAAAAACCATTCATTTTGGTGTACTGTGGTACTTATGCAACTAGCAAGTATAGGAGCTCGAGGTGGAAGCAAAAACCAACTATACACTTGTTGGTCTCAGTGTTATGATTCTCTTGATATCTTTATGCGCAGGGGCAATTTGGTTATCTTTTGGATTTGACAAGACTAAATATCTGCACTACGTAATATATACCAATGAATCCGTTTCAGGACTAAGCGAAGAGGCTTTAGTGAAGTTTAACGGTGTAAAAGTTGGCTACGTAGATAATGTATCTCTGAGCATTGATAAACCTGGTAAAGTAAGAATTATTATTAATATAGCGCAAGGCACTCCAATTACCAGAAGCACTTATGCAACCATGATGTCTCAAGGGATCACTGGCTCAAACTACCTTAATTTGGCTGTAGACGGCACTAACCATGAGCTTTTATACAGTACGGCGGCTAATCCTGTACCAGAGATTCCTTACCACGATTCATTTTTCTATCGCCTCGAGAAAAACTTTGATGTTCTTTCTAAAGAAATTGAAACCATGTTTAGTGCTGATAATGCCAAACACATGAATGCAATTTTAGCCAATTTAGACAAGTTAAGTAGTGATTTGCCAAAAATTTCTAATGGTCTAAGCGCTGCTATCCAAGATGTAAGCGATATGAGTAATGATGTTGCCAAAGCTGGGCGCAACGTCACCAATACCATGAAGGCGGCCAGATTTACTTTGGATAAATTTAACCAGCAAGCCATTCCGCCGGCAGTAGACTTGCTTAATAAACTAAATCAAATTGCCACTACTTTAGAGCAAATATCACAAGACATAGAACAAAATCCAGCCATAGTATTTAGAGGGAAAAAACCTTCGCCTCCAGGTCCAGGAGAATAAACGATGATTAAACGTCTTGCTATACTTTTACTGTTAAATTTAACGGCATGCACCGCCATCAAGCTACCTCTTACTGAAAAATATCAGTTAACCCAATTTAGCAACAAGGTGTATACAACTAATCGTGGGACAAAAAGTTTATTTGTTTCGCCGCCTGAGGCACTGCGCGGCTACGATAGCATCAAAATGCACTACTCCACCCAAGCATTTGAAGTTAAAAGTTTTGCGCATCACGCTTGGCTCGGATCGCCTGCACAAATGATTCATCCTCTACTAACACAAAGTATCCAACAAAGCGGTTATTTTAAAGCAGTAACATCGGGGATATACAGTGACAAAACAGATTATCGCCTCGATAGTCAGCTGCTCATGCTGCAACAGAATTTTATCACACAACCAAGTATTTTATTCATGGTTATCAAAGTAGTACTTAATGACACCAAAAACAACACCGTGCTAGCATCAAAAATTTTACAATACAAAATTCCTTGTCCAAGCGACACCCCGTATGGTGGGGTTCTAGCTGCTAATAAAGCAGTTAGACAATTTACTCAAGATACCGTAAAATTTATTGCCGAGAATATACCTGATTAACCCTGGTATCTATCTAGCATTTTGCGACAAAAATATATACAATTACTCAAACATTAGATAAGGAGCAATAATAAAATGTCATGGTATAAATCAGTCAAACTACCCGCTCTAGCTGCTGGAGCATTACTTTTAGCTGCATGTGCAAAAAATCCTGGCGCTCATGATGCAGCCGGTCTATCTGCGCAAGGTCTCGGCGGCATGGAACATTTTGCTGGCCAAGAGGCAGGTGAGATGTATACTACTCAAGCCCCTCATAACCAAATTTATCTTTTCTCTTACGATGATAGCAATCTCAGTGAAAAATATATGCCTTCTGTAGAAGCACAGGGTCGTTATTTACAAGGGCACCGCAATGCCAAAATATTAATCGCTGGACACACTGATGAACGCGGTAGTCGCGAATATAATATTGCTTTAGGTGAGCGTCGTGCAAATACCGTCAGTGAAGTACTACGCATGATGGGCGTATCTGCTAATCAAATGCGCGTAGTTAGCTATGGTAAAGAGCGACCTGCAAATTTAGGTCATGACGAAGCATCACATATGCAAAATCGTCGCGTCGAACTAACCTATGAAGCAACACAATAATACTAAATATCACCCTTGGCAAAACTAGCTCAGGGTGATTAATTTAAAAAGCGATGATTACTACTATGTTGAACATTGTAAAAAATTTACTGCTGCTGATTACCGTTACCAATTTGTTTGCTAGCGCACCTGTGGTTGATGAAAGTGAGAATTTTGCTAACAGCGACTCTAGTGTGCACGCTTTGGCACATGATGATAATGAATCAAGCTATTTTGCTAATCAACAAGCTAATCCAGCCGTAAATAATCAAATCAGTGAATTGCAACAAAATGTTCAAGAGCTAAAAAATCAACTGGCAAACTTAAAAGCGCAACAAACCGAGCTCTACAAAGACTTAGACCGGCGCCTATCAGCTTTACGGCCGCCAGCAGTAAAAAAAACCCCGGCCAAAGTTCATTCCAATAACCCTGCCGAAGAACAGGTAGCATATATGGCCGCCTACAGCTTAGTAGAGAAAAAACAGTTCTCACAGGCAAAAATTGCTTTGCAAGACTTTATCAAAGACTATGCCTTCAGTGGTTATGCACCAAATGCCGAGTACTGGTTAGGCGAGCTGTACTTGCAAGAACAAGATTTTGCCACTGCAATGGTACACTTTGAAAATATCATTAATAACTTCCCAGCCTCAAATAAACTAGCCGCGGCACTTTATAAATTAGGGGTTGCTTTAGCAGCTAATGGACAAACAGAGGAAGCTAACGCTAGATTTAAAGAAGTGTTGCAAAAATACCCTGACTCAGATGCGGCGCAATTAGCCAAGAATCAATTAAATTAATCATGAATATGCTCAGAATAACCGAAATCTTTTATTCTTTACAAGGCGAGTCCAATACTAGCGGCTGGCCGACCATATTTATCAGATTAACTGGTTGCCCACTAAGATGCCAGTATTGTGATAGCGCATATGCTTTTAAAGGTGGTGAAAAAAAAACTTTTACAACTATATTACAAGAGATTAGCCGCTATCGCTGTAAACGTATTTGTGTAACTGGCGGCGAACCCCTGGCACAACCGGCTTGCTATACTTTTCTAACTCTTTTGGCCGATCAAGGCTATCAAGTATCGATTGAAACTAGCGGCGCACGGCCAATTGCAGGCATAGATAATAGAATTACCATTGTTATGGACTTAAAAACCCCTGATTCAAAAGAAGAACCAAAAAACTTATATGCCAACATTAAGCTGCTAAAGCCTTGTGATCAAATAAAATTTGTAATTTGTAGTCGCAAGGATTATGATTGGTCGGTTAAACAACTCTCAACTCTTGCAATACCTCATGACGTTGATATTTTATTTTCGCCCTCATGGCACGACTTAAAACCACAAGAATTAGCTCAATGGATTCTGGATGATAATCTTCAAGTCCGTTTTCAACTACAATTACATAAAATATTGTGGCAAGATTGCCCAGGTCGCTAACAGCTCTTAAACAGGAGGATTACCATGGTTAAATATTGGTTTGCTGAAGCCCCATCAAATATTGCATTAATTAAGTATATGGGGAAAAGTGATTATGAACTTAATTTGCCTGCCAACCCATCATTATCTTATACCCTGTCTAATTTAAAAAGTTTTGTGCAGCTAACGCCATTCCCGGGCGATTATGATTATTGGGAGCCTTTAGAAATACCTGGCGCCAAGCCATTTGTTTTATCTACAAAAGGACAAGAGCGCTTTATCAGCCATCTCAACATGTTAAAAACCCAGTTTAATTACTCCGGAAATTTTACAATTCGCTCCACTAATAACTTTCCCATAGGGAGTGGCTTAGCTAGCTCAGCCTCAAGTTTTGCGGCACTAACTAAATGTGCTATAGAGGCACTTTGTCACTTGACCAAGTCTCCATTGCCAGACATTCATAAGCAAGCGCAACTTAGTCGTCTCGGATCAGGCTCATCATGCCGGTCTTTTTTTACGCCCTGGGCACTATGGGATGCAGATAGATGCCAAGCTCTTGCAATGCCATACACTGATCTCATCCATCATGTTATAATTATCAGTGATAAAGAAAAACATATCTCTTCTAAAGAAGCTCATCTTGCGGTTCAAACAAGTAACGATTATCAATTTCGTCCCGGCCGAGCTCGCGAACGCTTGCATGAATTAAGCAAAGTTCTGGAAGCTAAAGACTGGCGCCGGGCCTATAAAATCTGTTGGGAGGAGTTTATGGATATGCATAATCTTTTTGCAACTGCAAAACCCCCGTTTCATTATATCAACGATGAGAGCCAAAAAATACTTACCGAACTGCAAAATTTTTGGCATACCCATCACGACGGACCAATAGTAACTATGGATGCGGGGCCTAATATTCATTTATTATTTAGAAAAGATCAAGCTCAAATCGCCAAGCATCTTATTCAGGAATATGTAGTTAATCAACACGATTATATATGACAAATTTTTGCACAACAACCTATGGCAAATGGATCTTAAGTGGCGAGCACGCAGTGTTACGCCATCACCCTGCCATAGTGTTCCCGTTAGGAAATTATACCCTAAACTTTGAGTATACATCGCATGGTAGTCCTTTAAGAATACTTGGGGACACAAGCAATCATGCTCTGATAGCAAAAGTTTGGCAATTAGCTTGGCAATTATTTCAAACCGCAGCCCCAGGCGGCACCATCAGTTTAAACTCGAGTATTCCGGTCGGTCAAGGCATGGGGGCTTCAGCAGCTCTGTGTCTTGCCGTTGCTCGCACCGTGTGCGCTATAGCTAATGTTACTACCAATATTTTTGCGCTAGCTAAAGCGCTGGAACACAATTTTCATCATGAAAGTAGTGGGTTGGATATTATCGGATCAGGCAGTAAAACAGGCAATATTTTTCACAACGGCACAGCTGCAGCGATAAATCTCACCTGGCAACCCAATTGGTTATTAACCCCAACCTCGCTGCAAGGTTCAACCACTAAAGCAGTCGCCAAAGTTCAAAAAATGCATCAGACGCATCCTCAGCATGCTCAAGCTATTGATCGGCAAATGGCCCGCAGCGTGCAAGAATGTTTAGAAGCTCTTGAGGAGGCCTCGTTAACCAAATTAACAACTGGCATGTGTTTGGCTAATGAATGCTTTGCACAATGGGGATTAATTACCCCGCTGATGCAAACTGCTATCAATAACTTATATGCTCGTGGCGCTCTTGCAGTCAAACCGACCGGCTCAGGCGGCGGAGGGTTTTTATTAAGTTTATGGCCTCAGCAGCCAGCTGCTATCTGCGCACAGGAAATTATCATCACTCTGCCAGCCTGTAAAACGTCTCATCTGCTTTGACCATCCCTAAATCATAACGCGCTTTTTCTTCAAGAGCCTGATCCCCGGATTTTAGTTCATTAATGTCAGCAATTAAGGCATTATTTCTAGCTCTTAAATTATCATTAACTTGTTGCTGTTGTTTATTTTTTTTTACTAACGACATCCAGTCACGAAAATTGCCATCGCCAAGCCACAACTTATACTGTAATCCCATAAATGCACAAATTAGCAGGCCCCAGATAATCCGCATATGATCGCCCTATTGTTTTAACGTTGCAAAGATATTTTTTCCAGCATAAGGAATATTCTGCGTTTCTGCAATCCTTAGGAGCTGATTATATTTACAGACTCTATCAGTGCGACACAATGAGCCAGTTTTAATTTGACCTACCCCAGTTGCTACGCATAAATCGGCAATAAAGGTATCCTCTGTTTCACCCGAGCGATGAGAAATAATTGCTTGGTAACCATGTTGTTTGGCAACGTTTATAGTTTGCAGGGTTTCGGTTAAAGTACCGACTTGATTTAATTTAATTAAAATAGCATTTGCGACCCCACGCGCCATACCCTGTGAGAGCCGCGCCGCATTGGTTACAAAGAGATCATCTCCCACTAATTGTATGCTTTGTCCAAGTTTTGCGGTAATGTTTTCCCAACCCAGCCAATCGGTTTCAGCAAATCCGTCTTCAATACTAAGAATAGGATAGTCATTACTCAGCTTCGTGTAGTAATCAGCCAGGGTTTCAATAGTAAATTTCTGTCTCGACTTCGGCAGAAGATAAGTGCCATCTTGGAGCCATTCTGATGCCGCTACATCCAGAGCTAAACCAATATCTTTACCAGCAGTTAAACCAGAGCTTTCTATTGCCTGCATGATATAATCTAAAGCCTGATGATGCGAAGATAAATTAGGGGCAAAGCCACCTTCATCACCTACCGCAGTACTCAAGCCCTGAGTTTGTAAAATATGCTTTAAATGTGCAATTATCGTATAGCCCATTTCGAGGGCTTGCGCAAAGCTTTCGGCACCAATTGGCATTATCATAAATTCTTGGATGTCTAATTGATTATTAGCATGCGCGCCACCATTTAAAATATTCATTAAAGGCACTGGCAGTACATAATTACTCGCATCGATAGTGGTAAATAATGGCATGCCGAGGTTATTAGCTCTGGCTCTGGCTGCCGCTAATGATACCGCCAAAATTGCATTTGCACCTAAATTAGATTTATCTGCGGTACCATCTAAAGCAATTAATAATGCGTCTAACTCCGCTTGGTTGGCAATTGATTGACCGATTAAACACTCTTGAATAGGCCCTAATACATTATTAATTGCCCGGTATACACTTTTACCGCCATACATGTTCATATCATTGTCACGTAACTCTAGTGCTTCAAACTTTCCCGTTGAGGCGCCAGATGGTACGCTGGCCACGCCACTAACTCCATTGGCTAAAAATAACTCCACCTCGATTGTTGGCTGGCCGCGCGAATCAAGTATTTGTCGTGCTTTCAATTGTTTTATCTGCATTTATTTGTCCGTTTAACTTAATTAGGTAAGGTTTTTTACCGCAATTTTACTAATTTTACAAGTAATGGCCCTCAAGTTACAGAAGCTAATTATATTTTTTTAAAAATGATCTACACTAATAGATAACTGGCTTAAGAAACAGAACAATTATAAGGAGATTACCATGTGTAGCGATAATGTTTTATCTCATTTTCGCCAACGTTATCTTGACAATCAGCATGAAGAATTATCACTAGCAGACTACTTAGAACTCTGTCGGCAGGACCCTGCGGCATACGCAAATCCTGCAGAGCGACTATTAAAGGCGATTGGTGAACCTGAAATGAAAGATACCCGTAATGACTCGGTCCTCTCGCGCATTTTTTCCAATAAAATCATCCCATATTATGAAGTATTCCATGATTTTTTTGGCATGGAAGAACCTATCCAGCAAATTGTCGGGTTTTTAAAACATGCAGCGCAAGGCTTAGAAGAAAGCAAGCAAGTTCTTTATCTGCTCGGACCTGTCGGCGGAGGAAAATCCTCGCTGGCTGAAAAGCTGAAGGATTTAATGCAAAAAATGCCAATTTACGCGCTAAAAGGATCTCCTATCTTTGAATCACCGCTCGCATTATTTGACCGTGACTTAGACGGCGACTGGCTCGAGCAAGAGTATGGAATTCCCAAACGTTATTTGCGCCACATTTTATCACCATGGGCGGTAAAACGCCTTGAAGAATTTGGCGGCGATATTAATCAATTCAAAGTTATTAAAACTTACCCCTCACGCTTAAAACAAATCGCTATTGCAAAAACCGAGCCTGGCGATGAAAACAATCAAGATATTTCCTCTTTGGTTGGGAAAGTAGATATTCGCAAACTTGAGGAGTTTTCTCAAGATGATACCGATGCTTACAGTTACAGTGGTGGATTATGTCGCGCGCATCGCGGAATATTAGAGTTTGTGGAAATGTTTAAAGCGCCTATTAAAGTTTTACATCCATTATTAACGGCTACCCAAGAAGGGAATTATAATCCAACTGAAGGTTTATCATCGATTCCATTTGAGGGCATAATACTCGCCCACTCTAATGAAGCCGAATGGCAAAGCTTTAGGAATAATAAGAACAACGAAGCGTTTATTGATAGGATAAATATCGTGAAAGTGCCGTACTGTTTAAGAGTATCAGAAGAGGTAAAAATTTATCAAAAACTACTCGATAATAGCTCATTAAATCAAGCCTCCTGCGCGCCAGGCACCTTAAACATGCTGGCGCAATTCTCGACTTTGACGCGTTTAAAAGACCCTCAAAATTCTAGTATTTACTCAAAAATGCGGGTTTATAATGGTGAGAGTTTAAAAGATACTGATCCGCGGGCTAAGTCATACCAAGAATATAAAGATTTTGCGGGAGTCGATGAAGGGATGAATGGGGTTTCAACTCGCTTTGCTTTCAAAATTCTGTCAAAAGTATTTAATTTTGATCACGCAGAGATTGCTGCCAATCCAGTTCATCTCTTGTATGTTATTGAGCGCCAAATTGAACAAGAGCAATTACCTGCTGAGACGCAGGAACGCTATCTGAATTTTATCAAAGAATACTTATCACCAAAATACGTAGATTTCATTGGTAAAGAGATCCAGACCGCATATCTCGAATCGTATTCTGAATATGGGCAAAATATTTTTGACCGCTATATTACTTATGCAGATTTCTGGATTCAAGATCAAGATTACCGGGATCCGGACACTGGCGAAATTCTGGATAGAAATGCGCTTAATATTGATTTAGAAAAAATTGAAAAACCCGCTGGCATTTCCAACCCTAAGGATTTTCGCAATGAGGTAGTAAATTTTGTATTAAGAGCGCGTGCTAATAACCAGGGTAAAAATCCACGCTGGAACAGTTACGAAAAAATGCGCAGTGTAATAGAAAATAAAATGTTTACTAATACCGAAGAGTTATTACCCGTGATTTCGTTTAATGCTAAGGCCTCTGAGGAAGATAAAAAGAAACATGAGGATTTTATTGCTCGCATGGTAGAAAAAGGTTACACAAGAAAGCAGGTGCGCTTACTCTGTGAGTGGTACTTACGTGTTCGCAAATCTCAATAACTAACGAGACATACCATGAGTCAATTTATTGATAAGCGTGGTCAAGGTGCGCAAAAAAGTGTAGTTAATCGCCAACGCTTTATTAAGCGCTTTAAAACACAGATTAAAAAGGCTGTGAATGACGCTATTAATCAGCGTGGGATTACTGATGTTGCCAAAGGGGAAAAAATATCTATCCCAGCTAAAGATCTGTTAGAGCCACGCTTTACACCTGGCCAAGGGGGCGTGGTAGAAAGAGTGTTACCTGGTAATGATATTTATCAAACTGGTGATACTATTAATAGGCAACCGCATAGTGAGCAGCATGGGATAGGTGAGGCAAGTAATGAAGGTGAAGGCATTGATCCTTTTGTTTTTGATTTAAATCGTGAAGAATTTCTCGAGATTTTTTTTGAGGATTTGGAGTTGCCAGATTTAGTTAAAAAAGAGCTAGGTAAATTTACAGATTGGCAGACCAAGCGGGCCGGGGTTATCAAAAGTGGTACGCCAACTAATATCAACATTATTCGCAGTATGCGCCAAGCGGTGGGGCGACGCTTATCCTTGGGTGGGTCGTTGAAAAAAGAGCTCAGCAAGCTAGAAGAGGATGAAACAGTTAATACACAGCGCATTGCCATAATTAAACACAAATTAAGTAAAATTCCCTTTATTGATACTATGGATTTACGCTATAACCATTTCACTAAAGTACAAACGCCGATTACGCAGGCGGTCATGTTTTGTTTAATGGATGTATCTGGTTCTATGGATGAAATAAAAAAAGAAATTGCCAAACGTTTTTTTATTTTACTGTATTTATTCCTCCATAAAAATTATCAACATATTGAATTAGTATTTATTCGGCACCATACCGCGGCTAAAGAAGTTGATGAGCAGGAGTTTTTTTATTCCCGCGAGACTGGCGGCACGGTTGTTTCTAGCGCTTTAGAGCTGTTAGCAGCGTTGATGGAACAACGATACCCAAGTGTAAATTGGAACATCTATGTTGCACAAGCATCCGATGGCGATAATTGGAATGCGGATTCACCGTATTGTCAACAGCTACTTTCTGAAAAAATTTTACCATTTATTCAATACTTTAGTTATGTTGAAATTATGCCGCGTCATCACCAAAGTCTCTGGGAGTGCTATCAGCATTTGGGACAAACATTCAAAAACTTTGCATCTCAAACTATTTATAATGTTAATGAAATCTATTCCGTGTTCAGAGAGCTCTTCAAAAGGAAAACCTTATGAAAAAAACACCTATTTCAACTGGGACCGAATGGACTTTTGCTACACTATTAGCCTATGATCGGGAAATTGCCAAGCTGGCGAAAGATTTTGGGCTAGATACCTACCCTAACCAAATTGAGGTTATTACAGCTGAGCAAATGATGGAGTGTTACGCCTCCGCAGGCATGCCAATTGGGTACCATCATTGGTCTTTTGGTAAACATTTTTTTAATATTGAAAAAATGTATAAACGTGGCCAAATGGGACTAGCCTATGAACTGGTAATTAATTCCAATCCGTGTATTTCTTATTTGATGGAAGAAAATACTATTGCCATGCAAGCCCTGGTAATTGCCCACGCATGTTATGGCCATAACTCTTTTTTCAAAAACAACTATTTATTTAAAATGTGGACGCAAGCTGATGCTATTATCGATTACTTAGTATTTGCTAAACATTATATTAGCGAATGTGAAGAAAAGTATGGCGAAGAAGCTGTCGAGAATATTTTAGACGCATGTCATGCGTTAATGAATTACGGTGTTGACCGCTACAAACATCCACCAAGCTTATCCATACCTGAAGAGAAAATTAGACAACAAAATCGTGCTGCCTACCTAGAATCACAAGTTAATGAATTATGGAGCACCATCCCACTTCAGCCGCATAAAGCTGACCAAGTTAACAATGCTTTCCCCAAAGAGCCCCAAGAGAATATTCTATATTTTTTAGAAAAACATGCTCCCCTGTTAACCGCATGGCAGCGAGAGATTATTCGGATAGTCAGAAAAATTTCTCAGTATTTTTATCCGCAAGGACAGACCAAAGTCATGAATGAAGGCTGGGCCTGTTTTTGGCACTATACTCTGCTTAATTGTTTATATGATGAAGGCTTGGTTACTGATGAATTTATGCTAGAAGTGCTACAAAATCATACTGGCGTTATCTATCAGCCAGATTATAACAGCCCGCACTTTTCAGGAATAAATCCCTACACCTTAGGCTTTAATATGATGCAAGATATCAAAAGGATCTGCGAAAATCCGCAGCCCGAAGATAAAGAGTGGTTTCCGGAGTTAGCTAATACTCCTTGGCTCAAAACTCTAGACCACGCCATGCGTTATTTTAAAGATGAGAGTTTTATTGCACAATATCTCTCCCCGCAGCTAATAAGGCAATTAAAATTATTTATGCTGCAAGACAATGATGAAACTACCGCACTGCGTATCAATGCTATTCATAATGAAGATGGCTACCGCAGCATCCGTAGCAGTTTGTCACGCCAGTACAACCTTAGTTTTAATGAACCAAATATACAAGTATTTAATGCGGCATTAGAAGGAGACCGTACTCTTACTCTGCATTACTATCAACATAATCGGGTGCCATTAGACACGCAAGCTAATGAGGTGCTAAAACACCTCTATACGCTTTGGCAGTTCCCAATTAAGCTGGTGACTATCAACGAGCAGGGTGATAACGTTACTACTTATAATTTTCCCAACCATGCTAGCCGAATCTAATCGCGGTACCTAAACCTATATAATGGGCCGCATTATTTAATTGTCCTAACACTCGCTGGCCAAACTCAATATCGATAGTGGCAAATTGACTTAGTTGATAAATACAGCCTGTATCAAACACAATGCCAAAGCCATCATTATAACTGGAACGTGTTTGACCAAAAAACTCTCCGTACATCACTAGATTATCAGTAAGCATATAACTCAATGCGACATCTGGACTATAGGTTCGGTAACTTTCAAATTTAATTTCATTGCGTTGCCCATAGGTTGCTAATCCAAGGACCGCCGCTAGTGACCATCTTTCTAAAAACTCATACTGAGTTATAATGTTAATCCCCGCCTGGTCGCCACGAGCACCAAAATAAGCATGTCCGCTTGGTGGAATAAAAAATCCCTCAAAACTTAATACAAAATTTTTATCGTCATAAGCGACAGTTTTTAAACCCAGTGCCACATATCCAAACCCGGCTTTAGGATGTAGACTTTGAAAGTAATAATTAGGTGGATTAATATCGAGCTCAGTATCCCAACCTAAGCCTAAACGATATTCTGAGTCAGGTAAATAGTTAGACTCTCCTTCGCCCAATAATTTAAAATGTTTAAAGCCCAACTCCAGCATGGAAGTATTCTTCGGCACAACGCAAGCTCCATAAGCAAAAGTCGGCCGATCTGCCAAATTTAATACCGACAAATCATCACAAACTTTGTCAAATGCGTATGCGACGTTGATTAATAACAGGAAAATAAACCGCATTTCTTATCTCTAAATAATGGACAATAAGCCAATATAATGTAAAATGTTGCTATTGTTATTGCTGATAAATTACTATGATTTACCTTGTAAAAAAATATCTTAAAGCTTATCTTACTCCTCTTCTAACCTTAGGCGCAATTGTTACTTTAGGTTTGCTAAGTTTTGGCGGCATGTACGTACTTATTCCCTCCATAGGGATATCGATAACTGCCCTAGTATTATCAGTTCTTTATGAGGGTGAAATTTATCAAAAAAATATTAGTAATGCTCTGAAAAAACTGTTTCACCCGAATGTGTCCGCACAAATTATTGGCAAAGAGTTTCTGCGGGACGCAAAAAGGTCTCGGCAAAAGCCTCTATTTTTCGCTTTTCTTAACTCCTATCGCCAACTCCAACATCAAAAACCCTCGGCCCTACGCGATAAACGTCTTGATCGGATGGAAACTTGGCTGGGAAATCTGTTAGTAACTCACGACGCTCAAACTGACTACGATAAAGACTTCTTACAAGAATTACCCACAGATTCATTCAAGGACAAAAAAAAATCCATAGATAATTACCATTTAGCCATCAAACTATTTGCGCTAGTATCCTCTGCCTTGATGTCGCTAGGCACCATATACTTAATCATCGATGTGCTAGCCACTATCCCCTTTATTATGCTAGCTCCGCAGCTACTACCCTTTGTCGTGATCCCAATGGCTATAGTTGCCGGTATTGCCTATGGCTTTCTGTCCTATAATTCATTAACTGATCTATTACTAAAAAACAATTTACATCGTTGGTGGCAAAACATTAATGCTGCAGAGGAACAAATCTCCTGGAAGTATGTTGCCATAGGAATAACTTTTCTCGCCTTAAATATCGCGCTGACAATTTGCACCGCTGGTACTTGGTGGACCTTGGTAAATTCATCCTCAATAACTTGGCAATGGTTAAAAAACCCCCTGGGGAAAGCTGCCAGCGCTATGATAGCGCCTGTGGTGTCGGCCTCCACTCTCGCCTTTAATCTCGAAAACACTTTCGAGACCTTGCAAGATTTAAACCGAGCGAACCAACATAAAAAAAGCCCTGCTCCAGCAAATACTGAAAATACCTGGCAGCTTTTTAATCCATTTCGAATTATTCTAAAACTTACTTTTACCCCTCTACTTATGATCTTGTTTTTAGGCCATCTAATTGGCATTGGGCTGACAGCCGACAGAATGCCGGGTATTCCAGCCATTATTTCAGCATTATTAGGGATGATAAGTGAAGGCTTTGAAGATTTTCACTATTTTTTCAATGCCGAACAAATCATTACACCCTTAGCGATTTTTTTAAAAATTTTAGTTAGTCCATTCACAGCTATCGGTTACCTAATTAAAGAACGTGGCAACGCAAATTTAAAAGACTTAAGCGCCATATTCACTGAGGGTTTTAAAGAAGCTTTTGCCCCGATGGAAAAGGATGAATGCTGCACCCATGAGCATTCAGCATTGCCCAATCAAATCTTAGAATTAGTATTTTCACCCTTATTTGCGCTAGCCGCCCTTTGGCACTGGGCCTGCCAAAGTGACAGCCAGCAATCTTTCTTACAGTGCTATTATTTACAATTAGGTTGGGATTGGCCAGAACAACAAACGCCATACGCTGAAGAAAATGTGGGCTGGCTACAAAATGAAGCTTACTATACTATTAATGAACGCATTAACGACTTAAGCGGTCAATTTTATACAGCGAACAAAATACAGTCCCTCAACGCAATTAAATCTCAATTAAAGGGTGATAAGATTGATATCACCGAGGCACTTAGCAATGACAGTTTAAATGAACATCGGTTTTTTGCTTTTAGTCGCAAGACTACAACTCAAGAATGCGTCGATGAGCTACTATCCTTGGCGCCTATATGCCTAGTAATTCCTTCAAACCAGACAAATGTTCACGGGCGATAGATTTGGCATAGGCCGGATCTGCCTTGGCGTTTTTTTGCCAGACTAATAAATCTTCTGGCAACTCAGCTAAAAACCTACTCGGAGTAGACACTATCCACTCACCACCACGTTTACGTTTTTGACAACAGCTAAACACTATACTGCTCTGCGCTCTGGTAATTCCGACATAAGCTAATCTTCTTTCCTCAGCTAATTGGTTTGTCTCGATACTATGTTGGTGCGGCAGCAGTCCTTCCTCCATACCTATTAAATAGACATGCGGAAACTCCAATCCTTTCGCGGCATGTAAAGTCATCAGCTGAACCGCACCCTCATTGTCTTCATCTTGAGCAAGTAAATCAATTAACAATAACTTATGCAAGGCATCTGCTAAGCCCATAGCAGGTTTTTTGTCATGTAGGCGCATAATCCAATCCAAGAGCTCATGGGTTCTCTCCACTTTTTTTTGCGCTTGCACAGGGTTATCGCCCTCCTCATGCCAATACGCCTCAAAACCAATGGCTGCAAAAAATGCGTGTAACTTGTGCGGCCAAGTATCTTGCTGCAACTCATTTTTCCAGAGCAAAATAAACTTTTTAAAGTTCTCTAATTCAGCTTTTGCATTGGCTTGCAATTGGCCAGATAAGGCTAAGTGATCAGCGCAAGTAAATAAGGGCAGACCCCGGCCTTTGGCATAGACACTCAAGGTTCTTAGTGTTTGCTCGCCAATTCCCCGCTTTGGAGTATTAATAATTCGTAAAAAAGCACTGTCATCGTCTATATTGCAACACAATTTTAAATACGCCAGCATATCTTTGATTTCCGAACGACCAAACCAAGACTTACCTCCAGACATTTTATACGGCACATGATTTTGCCTTAATATGCGCTCCAAATGACGGGACTGATGATTACCACGATATAAAATAGCATACTCTCCCCAATCCTTAGCAAAACGATATTTATGACTGGTTAAATCCATTATCACTTGCTCAGCCTCATGAACATCATCGCGCGCTTCAATCACTCGCAATAAATCCCCCGGCCCATGCTCACTCCACAATCTCTTGCTAAACACATGCTCATTATTAGCAATAAGAGCGTTCGCCGCCTGCAATATATGTCCTGTAGAACGATAATTTTGCTCTAACTTAATCACCTTTAAATTATTAAAATCTGCAGCCAACTGTTTTAAATTTTCAGGATTGGCACCACGCCAAGAATAAATAGACTGATCATCATCACCAACCACACACAAATTAGTCACCGGACCTAATAAACATTTTATCAACTGATACTGCGCCACATTAGTATCTTGATATTCATCAACAGCAATAAACCGCCAACGCTGCTGCCACCGTTGCCGCACTTCATAATTATCCTGCATCAGTTTCACTGGCAAAACGATTAAATCATCAAAATCAACTGCCTGACAGGCATTTAGCATGGACTGATATTTTTCATAATAGCCTACTAAATCGATTTGCTGAGGGTACATACTACTTAACTGCTCATAACTAAGCATAGCATTTTTCCACAAAGAAATTTGACTAACTATATTAGCCACACTTTCCCTATCCACGGCTATTGACTGCGGCAAAACCCCTTTTAAAATTTGTCTAGAATCCTCTTCATCTAACAAGCTAAACCTTTTTGGTAAACCCAAATGCTTTACTTCTTTTTTGATAAACTGCAAACCCAAGGTATGAAATGTACACACCGTTAAACCCTTTTTCTTTGCCGGGACGGCCAAACTCAAACGGTGATTCATTTCCTGAGCAGCTTTATTAGTAAAGGTAATGGCACATATCTGCTTGGCATCAACCCGCAACTGCTCTAACAAATATACAATCTTCTGGGTAATCACCCTGGTTTTACCACTACCAGCGCCAGCCAGCACCAACAATGGCCCCGCCACATACTCAATCGCAGCTTTTTGCTGAGAATTTAAAATCATAACTTAACCCTGTATCAATAACCTCAAGAGTATCAGCTATTTTTACCTCATAAGCAAGTCGCAGCAGCTTAAGAAGCATTTGATTTGGGCGCTGTGGGTACAGGATTATTCATAAGCCTCAGTTGGGCAATTTGAGCACAAATACCCAGTAATAATAATCCAACAACTATTGCAGGTGCTGCTTTAGCCGCAAGTCCCAAGGATATTACTCCGGTCATATCCAGGACAACTGCAACCGTTACCACCACAGCGCCTCCAAACATTGTATTTGCAACTGCTTTGTAAAACCAATACTGGTCATTATTTTTCTTCATAGATTTTTTTATACTTTTATAGGTCTCATTATAGGAACTTAATGTACTATCACTAACAAACAGTGCATCAAGTCCACTAGTCAGCTGATTAAATTCTTTATAGGCTGATTCACCATTAGCATTGCACGGGCTAGGATCTGCACCATGATCTAAAAGCAGCTTTATAATATTTAGGGAATTTTGAATGTCTTGAACATTTTGGTAGTTACTATCAACCAGGGATTTTAATTGAGAAACTGATTTACTTAACGGGGTTATGTATACTTTATAATAACCTAAAAGATTCGATTCACTTTTAGCCGCTTCATTGACACTATGATTTTTAAAACTTAATAATGAGTTAACCAGATTAAAGTCACGGGATTCACAGGCCTTAATCAATGGAGTGGACATATCTATCATCTGATGATTGGCGCCAAAAAAACTAGTCCAGCCAGGAATTTGAGAGTACCACCTTATTTGGTCTCGGGCAAATTCTAGATTCTTTATTGCATCTAACAATGGTTTGTGAGAACCATCTTCCGCGTGATTAAGAGCTGTTCCTTTCTCACCGCGTTTAATTATTACATTTTTTCCAGTTGTTGTATTTTGACGCAAAATATTTTCTTTAATATAACATGTAAATCCTTCCAAACCACTTGGAACTTCAGTCCCTGATAATATTAATTTATTTATCAAAGTACTATTACTTTTAACATATGCCTCAACTCCATCTTGAGTTATTGATACTTTTGATATTGCTTCAACAGCCTGTGCTAGAGCATATGTAGCTAACTCTGAATGCTTGATAAGAATATACCCCCAAACACTCCATTTCAATTTATCAGGTTGCTTGTTAATCAGGTACCTAAGCAGTTCTTTTAGGTCAGCATCGTTATTGCCATTACTCCAATCATACTCGCTATCTAAACTATTTTTATTTCGATTAATTTCGGGTCCTGTATTTTGACGCAAAATATTTTCTTGAATATTATGTATAGATTTTTCCAAACCACTTGGAACTTCAGTCCCTGATAATATTAATTTATTTATCAAAGTACTATTACTTTTAACATATGCCTCAAATCCATCTTGAGTTTTTGATGCTTTTGATATTGTTGATATTGCTTCAACAGCCTGTGCTAGAGCATATGTAGCTAACTCTGAATGCTTGATAAGAGTATACCCCCAAGTAGTCCATTTCAATTCATCAGGTTGCTTGTTAATCAGGTACCTAAGCAGTTCTTTTAGGTCAGCATCGTTATTGCCATTACTCAAATCATACTCGCTATCTAAACTCTTTTTATTTAGATTAATTTCTCTTATTTTGTTTTCATATTCTATGTTAGTTTCTGCTCTTATGTCTGACATGCCTTCATTCCTAGTCATTTTTATCTACCTATATTTATGGTGTTTAGCAAAAAAAACACCTATTCGTATCTATAATACAACATATGGCAATTATTTTGCAAATATTGGCATTGAGTTTTTATGCGCATTTATTGCCGCTATTATTTGATTTTTTTGTGGATTTGAAAATATTTTAGAGGTTAAATACGCAATCTCTGTTGATGAGGAGTGATTAAGTCATTTATTATTTAACTGAATATTGGTACAGTTGTTCCAGCTAAGGTTTGAAATACCAATTAGTGCGTTAGATAGCTACTTACTTTCGCAGACTTTTTTGTCATGGGGGTTTTCAAATTAACAAATAGAGAATAGTGAAATTGGTGTCGAGGAAACATTTATCTGCGAGGGGTCTATTTAGTGCTGTTTATGAACAGTTCAAGAAAATTAAAACACCAACAGAAACAAGCAAAAAGTCAAATCCAAGCACTGTAACAGATTGTTTGATGTCTGCGCTTGCGATAGAGCTTCGTTTCTTCTGTAAAATCTGTTTTACTTCACGAATATTGAACGATAGTGATTAAAAAATTAGCTACCTTTAGCCAATACATTTCTCAGTTTAAAGTAAACTTTTTTAAAATCAAGCAACATTTGATTTTAGCACAAAAAAGCAGGATTGTAAAAAATCTATAAAATTTGTTTTAAATTTATTCGTTTATTTTTAAACAAACATGACCAGACTCAATCCAGCCGTCGTCTATTTCAACTAAAACCGCAGAAATTAAGCGTTCGCATGATTTATCGCATGGGAAAATAGAAACCACTCGTGTACGCCTTTTTAGTTCTCTATTAATGCGCTCAGCAAGATTTGTTGTTCTTA